>TARA_R110002096_G_scaffold76069_70_pt1 | contig 16750 bp, 14 predicted proteins | sample TARA_R110002096 | Tara Oceans TARA_R110002096 (sample SAMEA4397295) | marine metagenome | biome: Polar Biome; feature: [DCM] deep chlorophyll maximum layer (ENVO:01000326); material: water (ENVO:00002006), including particulate matter (ENVO:01000060) such as... | depth 35 m | reverse complement strand
CGCCCTTTTGGTTTGTTGCTGCGGGCTTAAAAATTCATCATGGCCTGCAGTGTGAAGGTGCGGCCGCGGCCGATGAAGTTATAGGTCGATTTGGCGCCGAAGCTGCTGCCGGACAGGGGCGCGTCCCCGCCAAACAACAAGACCCGCTTGTCCGTCAGATTTTGTCCAAGAACCGCAATTTCCCATCCCCCGGCTATATTCGCCAGCGCCACACGGGCATTAATCTTGGCATAGCCTTTCTGGACCAATACCGGATCAAGACTGGCAGAGGCATGATATTCGGAGGTATAGAACATATTGATGTTGGTGCGCAGTTCCAGATCATCAGTTATATACATATTGTGGTCCAGTCCCAGGGTGCCCTGCCATTCGGAAACCAGTTGGTTGGTTTCGCCGCTATAATCGCAGAAATCCTGGCCATTGACCACACTGTCCGGGGTTTGCAGGAAATTACACCGCCCAAGCGGATAATCTTTGAACTCGAAATCATTGTAAGCCGCAGAACCGGAAAGAACCAGCCCCTCGGCCACCTGCCAGCGGCCGTCAACTTCGATGCCTTTGATGTCCGCTTTGGCCGCGTTGCCGACGTTAAAACCGAGCGTGCCGTCAAAGATCGATACCTGCAGGTCTTTATATTGGGTATAAAACCCCGCGAAATTAAGCTCTGCGGCCCCACCGGCTAATTTAACCTTGCCGCCAATCTCATAGTTCGTGGCGGTTTCATCTTCAAATTCGAAGGAGTCCTCCATGGTGGCGGAAGCGCCCTTGTTATTGGCGCGGAAGTCAAACCCGCCGGATTTGGAGCCTTTGGAGAAGCTGGCATAGAGCATGGCGTCGTCCGTGGCGTCAAATTGCAGCTTGATATCAGGAGAGAATTTTGTCTCGCTGCGTTCCCCGGCAACAGGATGTTGTCCCAATGCCGCGATTTTGGCGCCGAAGGCGCCGGCAACTTGCGCTGCAGTCGCGGGGCCGATAACCGGCCCGTATAATCCGGTGTAGACAGAAGTCAGCAGAGGCAGCACTTCAGCCCCGAGTTCAGCGCCCCGGGCATTTGACGCGCCCAGCTCAAACGCCAGGGCAAAGAAGTCCGGGGCCAGGCTGGCCTGGGCGCCGGTAAGGGGGGTGCCGTCAATGTTGGTTACCGTCATTTCCCGGGTGCCGGATTTTTTCTCATGAGTCAGGCGGCCGCCCAGTTGCAAGGTCAGTCTGTCAGACATGTGATAGGACAGTTGCGCAAAACCGGAATAGACATCCGCGTCCACATGGGCCGCCCGGGGAACAGCGGTATTTTTAAACAGGTCTCCGGCTCCGGCAAGACCATTCACCGCAAAAATGGGTCCAAAAGGCGCAAAGGCGGGGTTGGCGTTTAATGCGTTAATCAGAACCGAGTCCTTCGTGACGCGCAGCTGATCTGTGAAATCATGGTCGCTGGTCTGGAAGTAAGCCCCAAGAATATAATCAATTTTTTCACCGCCAGGGGAAACCAGGCGAATTTCCTGGGAAAACTGTTTGTATTTTTCTGTCATGGGCAGATCGAAGACATCAGCACCGGTGAAATCGCAATCACAATTCTGATCATAGTTGAAATTGCTGTATCCGGTGATGCTGGTCAGGGTATGTTCGCCCATGCGGTAATTCAGCGTCATCACCGCTTCGGTGCTTTTGTTGTTGCTGAAATCGCCGTTGGAATGGCGCTTGTCATCCCGGATGTTATTGAGCACCGATGCATCCGCGCCAAATACGCCAACCAGGATCTGGCTGTAGGTCAGGCCGCCAAAGGACGGTATGACGCTGGGCAGCTCGTTGGCGATTTCAATATTGCGCCCCAATGTATCAAATCGGCTGTGTTCCAGCTTAAAGGTCATTTCAAGGTTATCACTGAGATCGGCAACCATGGTGCCGCGCAAGGCCCAGTCTTCTTCCTGGGGTTCGTCACGATTGAGTGTCTGGTTTTCCATATAACCGTCGAGATCATGATAGCGCCCGGCGAGACGGACCCGGACCTTGTCGGATATTGGCCCGGAGACATAGCCGGTGAATTCTTTTTCATTGTCCGTGGGTTCGTACCCGGCCCTGACGGAACCTTCAAATTCCTGGGTTGGTTTGGCGGTGACAATATTCAGGGCTCCGGCGACAGAGTTCTTGCCGAACAGGATTGACTGCGGTCCGCGCAGAACCTCGACCCGTTCCATATCCATAAAGGGCTGACGGGATTGCTGGGCGCGCCCGTGATGGATGCCATCAACGTAGATGCCAACGCTTTGTTCAAAGCCCTGATTGTTGCCTGATCCGGCGCCGCGGATAAAGACGTTGGTGCCGATACCGCTTTCCGCCATGGTGAAGTTCGGGACGGCGAACTGCAGGTCAGCCATTTTTTCAATGGATCGTTCCCGCATGTCCATCCCGCCTATGGCGGCGACAGAGATGGGAACATCTTTCAGGCTCTGTTCACGATACTGGGAGGTTACGACGATTTCTTCAAGCGTCATAACTTCTTCTTCGGCAAAGGCAGCTGATGATGTGGTGGCGCCAGAAAGAAGCGCCAGGGTAATCAGTGCGGATGTGGTTCTCAGGTGTGCGAAAGTATACAATTTAGTCCTCCCGTGGATATGTAATGACTGGCTGTCCGTTTCCTCAGCAGGTGACTTTTCGGTATTTTTCCGTGTCTTTTATTATTGCATGAAACGACAGGCCTGGTTGTCGGTACAGCGGCCCCTATTCTACCGCTTGCTTTACTATACTATAATTGCGTTGAAAATCAACATAAAACAGTCGTTTGTTTATTGATTGTCTGGCAGGGCGCAGCTTCTTCTTTTAAGATTCTTAAGGCACTGAAATGAAGCCTATAATCAGAATCATCAGGATTTAATGCCTGATATGTACTTGTTGAATAATATGTATTAATGCGTGTAATTAGGGAATTCTAATCCCAAAATGAGGAATTCGAGGGCCTATCGTTTATTGATTGAGACATCGGAGATGAGAAGTTTGGCGTCTTCGTGACCTAAAACACGATTGGTGGCGATCTGCAGCGTATCGCCAAGGGCGGCGACGCTGACCGGCCTGGTTACGTCGAAATAATCGTGCGACAGGCGGTTGGTCTCAATCAAATAAGCATTGCTGAGGCGTGGCATGTATTTTTGGGCCTGGGCGCGTTTTTTGCCGTCCACCACCCGCAAGCTGGCGCGAATGGTCATGCTGCCTTTGGGGAGTCCCTTATGATACATGGTGACGGCATAGGGGGGAATGGTGAGGTAAATTTCTTCTGTGAGAGCGCCACTGTCTTTTTTGCCTTCTGCGGTCGTGGGGAGAGCTGTTACCAAAGTGAGGCAGGCTGTTATCATCAGGGTGCTAAAATGGCGTCGTTTCATGGTTATATCTCTTGTGTCACCGGTTGGTCGGGGAGGTGTCTCATATTACAGGTTGGTCGCAGATCGACAGAATAACAAGGGAATGTCATTTTTTGGTTAATGCGGGAAATATTTGGGCAGGGGGTAATTTGCAAATTGCAATGAAAAATGCAAAAACACATTCTATATTTATTACATTTTGCAATAAATTTGGCCTTTTCGGGGCAAAGTCTCACAAAAAGGCGCAGATATTAAAGGATCCAAAAGTTGGCATGGGATGTGCATAGTATAGATTGCCTCTGGAGCAGGGGCGGAGAAACAGGCACTTATCCGACCCCCAACGGACCGCTTGCCTCCGCCAACTCCATGCTTCATCTGATGAAGTGGAGTTAGGCGGCCCAGTTGAGTATCGGCCGTCGCCTCATCAGGCTAGTGTAGATTAACGGGTTTTCTCTTCTGAGTATGTGTAGGAGAAAATTCTCAAAATCGACGATGGCGGCCCTGTTGTGTATTGGTCGCTTGCTCACACAGTAACTGAGTAGTGAGATATGTCTTTTGTGTATAGTATGTTTTAAGACTGCAAAGATTTTAGGCGCCTCGAGTTGTGTATCGGGCGCCTTTTTTTGCGTTTAAACGGGGGATTAGATAAACAGGCTGCCGCTGTAATTCCCGGTCAGGGCGGAAATACGGTTTAGCCCGTCCTGATAATTGTTCAGTTGACTGAGCAGATGGGGCGGTACGGTGCCTTTTTTTATTTTTGCCTGTTTCAGGATATCGGCTTTTACGGGATCATAGGTCAGGGAGCGATAAGCGCGCTCGATGGTTTCCAAGGCTGCCGCGACCTGACCGCTGACATATTCAGCTTCTTTTTTGGTGCGCAAGGAAAACCCGGACAGTAATCCCAATCCAAAAACACCACCAAGATTCTCCGGGTCGGTGCCCAGTGTTTCTTCGCCAATGGCGTAAACTTTATCAGAAGGTAGAATTTTTGTGGGTTCCATGCCGAGCTTGATCAAGGCATCCTGGGCGCCTTTGCCTGCGGAGATGTCGATCGTTGCGCCCGCCTGGCTTTCAATCTTTAGCTCAGGCCCGTTCTCGCCAATGATCTGCACGGCCTTGACGTAGCGGAAAGAGGCCCGTTGAACTTTTGTTGCAAGATCCGCAAAGGTATCGCCTGCTTCCAGTGTAATCTTGCGCTGACGGCCGCCATTGACCGAGATATAGAAATAGTCGCCGACCCGGGCCGAGGTCTGGGTGTCTATATCGTGGGTTTGTCTGTTGTTATAAAGGCCGGTTGGCAAGCCGAGCTTGGTCAGCACAGATGATCCAGTGGCGGAAAACGCCAGGGATGAGCTGCCTTTATACCCGGTGGAGCCGCCAAATTGTCTCAGCCAGTCGGCCGTACCTGTCGTGGCGTCAATCTTGGCGGCAAAGCCATCGGTGGTTCCGAATTTTGTTTCGCCCGGCAGGGTGCCGTCGGTTTTACCGGCAAGATAAACAGCCCCGTTATGTACGGTAAGCCCTTCGAGGCGGTCATTGCCGCTTGACCCGAGATAATGGGTCCAGTTGGCGGTGAGCGAGGCGCCGTTATCGGTGAGTTTGGTCAGAAAACCATCGGCGCTGCCGCTGTGGGCATTGGTGGTTGCGCCGCCTGAAAGGCTGCCGTTATAAGACGTGCCGGTGATAAAGACCTGCCCGCTGTCGTCTACGGCTATATCGGCGATTTTGCCGCCCGCCAGATTTCCCAGATCATACGTCGCCAGTTCATTGGTCAGGTCCGTCGCATCCAGCTTACGGATGATTGCACGCCCATCTTCCCGGCTGGCAATGAGAATATTGCCGTCGCTGGCGATGGTGACGGCCTCGCCATATTCACTGCCGGTGCCGCCGATCTGTGTTAAATCGGCTATAACGCCGTCTGCGCCGCCCAGTCGGGTGACATAGATATCAGAACCGCCGCCAGCGGTGGTTGTGCTGTCGAGCCTGCCGGAAATGGAGCCTGTGACGATGACATCGCCATTGGCGTCGATGGCCAGGCTGTTGGCCTGATCCTTGGCAATGGTGTCCTGTTGATATGTCCAGAGTTCTTCTCCGGCGCTGTCGAATTTGCTGATAAAGCTGTCGAGGCCGCTGAATGTATCAGAAGTCACCAGTTCACCATTGACCTGCCCGGCGATGACCACATTGTCATTGCCGTCAATAACCAGATCGAAAGCCTCCGCTTCATCGGAGGCGCCGAGCAGCCGTGACCAGAGCACATTGCCGGCTGCATCCTGCTTGCTCAGGAAAACATCCTGATTCTGAGATGTATTTATCTGTGTCCCAAAATCGCCTTTTGTCGTACCGACCACATAGACGTTACCCTGACTGTCGACCACGCTGGCGGTGGCTTTGGTTTCGAAAAGTTCGGCAGGCGCCGTGATCGTTTCCCCGTCCTCATCGGTACTGGGCGGGATAAAATTATTCAAATTTGTTCCGGCAATCTGGGTATTGAATTCCGTAGTGGTATCTGCCGCCGCAAGATTCCGCAATTTGGTCAGGGTGGCGGTTTCGACACTGTCGGAGCCAACCGCCTTGTAAGAACCGGTCACATACAGGGCGGGTTCAGTAATCTGGGCTGATAAAGTCACTTTTTCACTACTTATGCCATCGACCATTAAGGCAAATTTGCCGGTGCTGACTTCTTTTACGCCAAAACGACTGTCATATTTCGAGACCTCGTTCCCTTCGGTGTCCAGTTTTGTAAGGGAAATAATCTGCTGGTTAATGTAGGAACTCAGACTGCTCAGCGTAATGGGTTCCGTGATTTGCGACAGGTCAATGGTGATGTCATCATTGACTGTGCCTGTATTCAAATTGACGGTAAAGACTTCTGTGCCGGAAAGTCCGGGGATTACCTGTGTTTTTGAAGAAACAGACAGGGCGGAGCCGATAATATCATAATTATTTTTACCTAGAGAAACATCGCTCTGGAGCCGCGGTTCCTTTTTCCCGAACATCAGGCTCAGTTTGTCGAGTTCTGCGGCGCGGATATAGTCCTGTACTTCGCTTAATCCGCCGCGAAACTGATCGCTCAATTTGGCCAAAATCGCTGTTGGGGTTGATTCTTCCTTGGCATAGTCGGCCACGGTCTTCAAATTATTGAGGGCCTGATACAAAGCAAAAAGGGCGCGTTCGTCCTTGTCGCGGGTCTGCCGAACGTTATCGGTATTGAGGTCAATAAAGTTGGTTTTACCGCGTAAGGCGTTGTATTTCGCCGCCAAGGTGCGGTCGGAACCGGCCAGGGCATCCCACGGCGTAATTACCGCCGGGCCACGCTCAATCCTTGTCGGGGCATTTTGAATGGCGGAGACAGTTCGGGTGACAGTTCGGGCGTTGAAATAGGAGCCAAGCAAATTCGCATCAAAATTAATCAATGTGAATGAGCTGGTTGATGTATTGTTAGAATTAAAACCAAACATCTGGCATCCTTACATAAATTCGTATCCCCGCGGGTACGAACAGAGTTCCATTCCTCAGTATACTGAGAATCAGTTAACAAAGTATCACTTAAAGATAGCATGTGATATGCCGCACAACAATAGGACGATTTTGCCTAGTGATCCCGGCAGCGCCAAAGGGCTGGTGCTTATTGATTTTTTAGGGTGTTTTCGGGGCTAATTCAAATGAACTATTGAACTCGCCGCCGATCAGGCTTAAATCTTTGGCATCAGGAAATTCTAAAACAGGAAAGTGGTATGGGCGGTTTTGCGTATGATTTGGCGTGGTTGGTGGGCGCTGTGTTCGGGGCGATCAAATTTGGTCTGCTGGTGTATATTGTGCTCGGCCTGCTGGTTTCTTTCTCTGTCGTCAACAGTCACAATCAATTTGTCGCGCTGGTCATGGGGGCGCTTTATCGTGTTTTTGAACCGATGCTGGCGCCGATCCGGGCTATCCTGCCCAATATGGGCGGATTGGATTTCTCGCCGGTTCTGTTGTTTATCGCGCTCGAATTCGTCAGCCGTATTCTGATGCGGGTGTTGTATAGCCTGGCGTAACGCCTGATGCCGCTTACCCCGCAGGAAAAGGGTGTCCGTCTCGCCATCCGTCTGACCCCCAAGGCCTCGAAGAACGGTTTTGGTGCGGTGGAGCAGACAGCGGACGGCGGCGCACAGGTTAAAGCCTATGTCACCACAGTACCCGAGGACGGCAAAGCCAATAAAAGTCTGATCAAATTACTGTCGAAAGCGCTGAAAATACCCGCAAGCCAGATTTCTGTTGCATCGGGCCAGACAAATCGTAATAAACAGATCTTATTTGACGGTGCGCCAGACGAGCTGATGCGCCGGTTAGGTCATTGGATAGAGGATCTCACCCCATGAGTACAAACACCACGGCAGATAATATCATCGACGGAAAAGCCTTTGCGGCGAAACTGAAGGAAAAAGTCGGTCGGCAGGTGGCTATTCTGAAGGAACAGCATGGCCTCATCCCTGGCCTTGCGGTGGTTCTGGTGGGGGCGGACCCGGCGAGCGAAGTCTATGTACGCAACAAGAACAGCTCGACCAAGGCCGCCGGCATGAACAGCTATGAGCATCGTCTGGACGCAAGCGTCAGTGAAGTCGAGTTACTGACTTTGGTTGAACAGCTCAATCACGATCCGGCGGTGCATGGTATTCTGGTGCAGCTTCCCCTGCCGAAGCATATCAATGAGGCGGCAGTGATCGACGCCATTTCGCCGGACAAGGATGTGGACGGTTTTCATGTCATCAATTCAGGCCTGCTGGCCACCGGTGGCAAAGGCATGGTGCCCTGCACGCCGCTTGGCTGCATCATGATGCTGAAAGACCGTCTCGGCAATCTGTCGGGCCTCGATGCGGTGGTGGTCGGACGCTCCAATATCGTCGGCAAGCCGATGGCGCAATTGCTGCTGAATGAAAGCTGTACGGTGACCATCGCTCACAGCCGGACGAAAAATCTGCCCGATGTGGTGCGGCGCGCCGATATTGTTGTTGCCGCTGTGGGTGTGCCGGAACTGGTCAAGGGCGACTGGATCAAAAAGGGCGCGACCGTCATTGATGTGGGCATCAACCGCATCACGACAGATGAGGGCAAGACCCGTCTGGTCGGCGATGTGGAATTTGCGGCCGCCGCCAAAAACGCCGCCGCCATCACCCCGGTGCCGGGCGGTGTGGGACCAATGACCATTGGCGTCCTGCTGCAGAATACCGTCACCGCCGCCTGCCGTCAGGCGGGCGTCGCCGAGCCTGAGGTTTAACGCTGATGATCTGGTTTTTTCACTCGTCCTGGAGGTGAATTCGGCGTAGAGTTCTGGTGTAATTCGTTAAGGAGGGGGAAATGTGTTGACCATCACCGATGCCTATCTAATCCATACGTTCTTTGACCTTATCGCGGCGCTGGGGGCTGTTGCCGGGGGATATTGTGTTTATCGCTGGCGACTGGAGGAGCATTTACCACGGATGACCGATAGGATTGGCTATGGCTATTTTCTGTTTCTTAGTCTGGGCAGTATCGTCGGAGCCTTTCTGTTCGGAACGCTTAATCTGTATCTGTCGGGTATTCCGGAAATTGGCCGCAGTATTATCGGTGCCATTTTCGGCGCAACACTTATGGTGGAACTCTATAAAGGTCGAAGAGGCACAAGAGGATCTACGGGTTATATTTACGTGATTCCCTTGATAGTTGTGATCATCATTGGTCGGCTGGGATGTTTGTTTTCCGGTCTGGCGGATGACACTTTCGGCGTAGCGACTGGAAAAGCGTGGGGTTGGGATTTCGGTGATCAGGTTTTGCGACATCCCGTCGCGCTTTATGAAAGTGTGTCGATGCTACTCTTTTTGATTGGCAGTCTGGCGATCTTGCAGGCGCGGGTTGATCTTTTCACGCGTTACGGCTTTTATGTCTGTATCGGCTATTATGCCGTTCAACGGTTCTTGTGGGAGTTTCTTAAACCTTATCAGGATATCGCAGGGCCGTTAAATGTGTTTCAGATAATTTGCCTGATATTGGTTTTCTACAGCATAATAATGATAGGTAAAGCACGATATGAGTAACGAGACGCGCAAGCAGACGCCTTATATATTTTATGGTCAAACCACCTCTTTATGTGAGGAATGTCTTGATCTGGTGCCTGCAAAAATCCTGATTGAAGGTACGGATGTTTTTTATCAAAAGCGGTGCACTACGCATGGCGTTCAAAAAACAAAAGTGTCAAGTGATGCGGATTATTTTCGTAAGACGAAAGCGTATATTAAACCAGGCGACCGGCCTCTCACGTATCAAAGCAAGACGGACTATGGCTGCCCCTTGGATTGTGGGCTGTGCCCGGATCATGAACAGCATAGTTGTCTTGCCCTGATTGAAATCAATGAAGAATGTAATCTGGAATGCCCAGTCTGCTTTGCAGAATCCTCACCGGAGAAGAAAACACATCGTTCTCTTGTCGAAATAGAAGCCATGATGGATGCATTGGTGCGTAGCGAGGGCGAACCGGATGTTTTGCAGATCAGTGGTGGAGAGCCCACCATCCATCCGCAAATTTTCGACATCTTGGATAGTGCGAAATCCAGACCTATTAAACATCTTATGATCAATACCAATGGCGTTCGCCTGGCGCGAGACCGGGATTTTGTCCGGAAACTTGCGGATTATGCACCGGGGTTCGAAGTTTATCTGCAATTTGACTCTCTGGAGAAGGCGGCGCTTGAGAATCTGCGCGGTATCGATTTGAGGACGATACGCCGTAAGGCCTTGGAACATCTTGAGGAATTTAATATCTCGACCTCTCTGGTCGTGACGGTTAAAAAAGGGGTAAACGACCATGAAATCGGTGCGATCATTGATCATGCCCTGACCTTTAAATGTGTACGGGGCATCACCTTCCAACCGGTGCAGGATGTGGGACGTAACGCGGGATTTGACAAAAACACGGACCGGCTTCTTCTTACCGATGTACGCCGTGCAATTTATGAGCAGTCCGATATTTTCACACCTGACGACATCATCCCTTTGCCGTGTAACCCGGAATCCATCGCGATTGCATACGGCTTGCGTTTGGGCAAGCATGTCATGCCGATTACATCGCTAATCCCGCAGGAGGATTTGATCGCGGAAGTGCCCAATGCCGTAGCCTTCGAGAAAAATGACAGGTTGCGCGACAAAGTGATTGATTTGTTCTCTCTCTCAAGCGGTGACTTGAATACGGCCGAGCGCATGAGCTCTTTGCTCTGTTGTTTGCCTGAGGTGCCTGTTCTGGAAAATTTGGGGTATGAGAATATCTTCCGGATTACAATTGTTCAGTTTCTTGATGAGGCTAATTTCTGCGTCGGGAATGTAAAACGATCTTGTATTCATTTTATCACACCGGAGTTGGAAATCATTCCTTTTGATACTTATAATCTTTTTTATCGCAATGGGCTGGTTCATGAGATGAGAAAGAAACAAAGGGGATTATATGACAGTTAAAAAATTCTTTGGACATCTTTTAAGGGCAGGTGGAATTCTTATGGCTGTGCTGGCTGGGGGCTGTGGGTTGGTTTTCATGGTTGTAGATATATCGTTTGGCGAGCTCGTCTTGATACTTGGTGGCGTCCCCTGCTTGATTGGTATAGGGTTATTTTATTGGGGAAAGAATATACTCAAGAAAGAAAATGTCGATGTTGAAAAGGACATGAGTGTCTGGGATTAGTCGTGTAATAACTTAACAGGTAAAAAAAAGAGAGGGCCCCCATCCTTTCTGACATACCTTCATTTAAGTTGTTTTAGGATCACTAAACCCGCACGAAATTGCCGTGTGGAAGCCGAGGCTGATGGGTTTCAGGTGCACCGGTCCTGGTGGATTTCGGCGGACAGGGTGGTGAAAACCCGTCGTGACGGGCGCAAGATTGTTCTGATTATGCGCAATGGTCTGGAAATTCCGGTGTCGCGAACCCATCAGGCGATGGTCAAGGAACGATTTTTAGGGTAACTGTAACAGAGGGGATGTCTGTTACTGCAGGGAGTGAATGATGTACGAGCTATTTATTGCGACTTTTGTGACTTTCTTTGTGGTGATTGATCCTCTGGGGATTGCACCGATTTTTGCTGTCATGACCGATGGGGCCAGTACGTCTTTCAAACGGCGCATGGTGTTTAAATCCACCCTGACAGGGGCTATTATCCTGCTTTTGTTCGCGTTCCTCGGCAGTGGTTTTCTGTCAGCGCTCGGCATTAGCATGATGGCCTTCAAGACCGCGGGCGGGGTGTTGCTGTTTATGATTGCATTGGAAATGGTGTTCGAAAAACGTACCGAACGCCGCGAGAAAACATCCGAGGCTGTGTTGCATGAACATGAACTGGAGCATGAACAGGAGGAAGCCGTCCGGGTGCAGCAGGCCTCAACAACCGGCGGTCAGAAAGCCGTGGTGCCAGTGAGTGATGAGGAGGATTTCGAAGATATTTCTGTCTTTCCCATGGCCATTCCTTTTATTGCAGGGCCCGGCAGTATCGCAACCATCATGTTGATGATGACCCATCATGAAGGCAGCCGCACGGAACAGGGTGTGATTATCGGGGCGCTGCTGATCACAATTCTGGTGACGATCATCATGTTGCTGATGGCGAGTAAGATCATTGATCTGATGGGGCAGACAGTCGCCAATGCCATCACCCGCATTTTGGGTGTGATCTTGGCCGCGATGGCCATTCAATATATATTCGACGGCATTAAAGCCACCTTTATGGGCTAAGGCCGGGATTTTGAAGAATTTAACTGATACTATAAAAAAAAGAGACTGATTTATGGCGAGAAAGACGGGATTATGGGGCTACGTGGTGGCCGGTATTTTGGGTGTGGTGAGCATCGGGATCACAGCGGCGACGGCGCGCGATCCCCACTCCTTTTCTAATGTGGAGCAAGTGGCGAGTACGCACCTCAATCTGGATATTATCGTTGATTTTGACCGGAAGGTTTTTGAAGGTACGGCGGAATATGACATCAAGCGCCTGACGCCTGGTGCGCATCCTTTCGTTCTGGATACCCGTGATCTGGTGATCCATAAGGTTGAGGTCAAGGCCTTGGACCAGGATTGGGAATTGGCGTCGTTTGAGCTCGCCAAGGCGTTGCCGCCGTTGGGCTCGAAGCTGACCGTCACTCTGCCGGTCACGGCCAAGAAGGTGCGTATCCATTATGCCACGCGACCGGAGGCCACCGGTCTGCAGTGGTTGACCCCGGCCCAGACCGCGGGCAAGAAACATCCGTATGTCTTCACGGAATCTCAGCCCATTCATACCCGCAGCTGGGTGCCGATTCAGGATACGCCGGCATTGCGTTTGACGTATCATGCGCGGATTCGCACACCGGAAGACCTGAAGGCGGTGATGAGCGCGCTGAATGATCCGGATGCGCCCCGCGACGGTGATTATGAATTCGATATGCCGCACAAAATTCCCCCGTATCTGATGGCGCTGGGGGTGGGAGATCTGTATTTTAAATCCATGTCTGAAAATACCGGCGTATATGGCGAAGCCTATATTCTGGATGGGGCCGCCGCTGAATTTGCCGATACCTATAAAATGATGCAAGTGGCGGAAAAAATGTATGGTCCTTACCAATGGGGACGTTACGACATTCTGATGATGCCGCCGAGCTATCCCATGGGCGGTATGGAAAATCCGATGTTAAGCTTCATCACGCCGACGGTTATCGCCGGTGATAAAAGCCTGGTGGGGCTGATTGCCCATGAATTGGCGCACAGCTGGTCTGGAAATTTGGTGACCAATGCCAACTGGAATGACTTGTGGCTCAATGAAGGCACCACATCCTATGTGGAAAACCGTATTATGGAAGAAGTGTATGGTCCGAAGCGCGCCTTGATGGAGCAGGTGTTGGCGGTTCAGGGCTTGCACCGGGGACTGAAACGGCTTGACCCGGCCGACACCAGTCTGCATGCGAATTTGGACGGTCGGGATCCTGACGATGCTTTTAGCGAGATTCCTTACGATAAAGGGCAGCTGTTTTTACGATATCTGGAAGAGAAATTCGGCCGGGCGCGGTTTGACCCTTTCCTGAAGGGGTATTTTACCGCCCATGCATTCGAGAATATTTCATCGGAAAAATTCATCGACTACCTTCAGGCCAACCTGTTGAAAAAATATCCGGGCGTTGTGTCTATGGCGAAGGTCAGGGAATGGATTTATGGCCCTGGCCTGCCTGAAGATGCGCCAAATCCGACATCCAATGTGTTTGAGGTGGCTGCGCAGCAACAGAGCGACTGGTTGGGGGGCAAGATGCAGCTCAGCCAGATTCCGACCGGTGAGTGGACAGTTCATGAATGGCTGTATTTTATCACAAATCTGCCCAAGGACCTGAAGGTTCAACGTATGGCGGAGCTGGACCGGGCCTTTGATCTGACGCGCTCCACCAACAACGAGATCGCCCATGCCTGGCTGTTGCAGGGCCTGAAACATGATTATAAGGCGGTCACGTCCCGCTTGCGGGAATATTTGCCGGTGATCGGGCGCAAGAAGCTGATCCTGCCGCTTTATGAGCAGTTGGCGACAACACCCGACGGCTTGAAGCTGGCCCGCGAGATCTACGCCGCGGCCCGGGAAGGTTATCATCCTTCGGCGCAGAAGGCTCTGGATAAGGTTTTGGCGCAGTGAGATGAAAATTTAATTAATTCTCAAATAATAGTGAAAAATATAAACAGTTAGTGGTGTGAATCACTAACTGTTTTTGTTTTGTGCGCTGCTAAAATTCATAAAAATCATATTAATTCATATTTTTCAATGACTTGTCGATTTATAAATAAACTGGCACGGTCTGTGCAATGTAGGGAATATCAACCAAACAACCTTTACTTACGGAGATAAGATATGACCTTTTTTGACAAACTGACCAAGAAAAAAACTGAAACCAAATCCATGTTTCAGGCCCAGCCGGTGTCGGCGCAATATGCCCGTCGGGCGCGTCGCAGCCGCCGGTCATCCTTTTCCTTCGCCTGATCATATGACCATTTTGGGAGGAAGAATGATGACTGAAAAACTTTTGATGATTGTTATGACTGTGATGAGCTTTGTGATCCTGATTTTGGGATTGGTCAGCTTTCCGATGATGGCCTCGGCCGGGGAAATGAATGCCCGGGAGACTGAGGCGTTGAACCGGCTTCTGACGGCAAAAGACCGGCAGTTATTTGATCACAGTTTCGGCAATTGCACGATTGAGGTTGTCGATGACCTGATCTCCACTGACTTTGAATTCTATCATGATAAAGGTGGCGTGACCTCTTCGAAAGCGGCCTTCATGCAAAGCCTCTCCGAGGGATTCTGTCGCCCGGGGAAGGAAAAATCAGGATACCGCAACTTTCGGGTCTTGACCCAGGGCAGTCTCAAGGTTTTTCCACTGTATGACGGCGACAAAGGGCTCTATGGCGCGGTGCAGACCGGCGAGCATGCCTTTTATGAAAGTTATGATGGCGGTAATCCGCTCTTTCGGTCCGCAGCGAAATTCACCCACCTGTGGATTTTGGAGGACGACGTATGGCGTATCCGGCGGGTGCTCAGTTATGATCATCAGAGCCCGGAGGAATAATCTTTAATATCCTCTGACAATCATTTTATTCTTCTTCCTCTGCCCGGGTTTCCTCCCGGGCTTTTTTTTGCCTTTCAGGGGGTGACTTTAAAGAAGGTTCATCCTATGAAGAAGGGGCATTCTTTCTTCATACAGGACACACATCATGACCGACACGCAGGTGTCAGATTCCCCGACATGGGTGCGGGACAGGATACGACGGCAGTTTTCTGAACTGGCCCGTCTGTCTTTTCCTATGGTTTTCCAGCGGCTGGGAATCATGACCATGGGGTTGGTGGATACCTTGATGGTTGGCCGCTATTCCTCGACGGAACTCGCGTATCAGAGCATCGGCAATGTTCCGGTCTCGACCATGATTGTGTTGTCGATCGGCCTGATGACCGGCACCATGGTTCTGGCCTCCAACGCCTATGGCGCAGAGCAGTTTAAACGATGTGGCCGCATCTGGCGACGCGGTGTGCTGTATGGGCTGTTTCTGGGAATGATCGGGTTTGCCATTTGTATGATGGGCGAACCTCTGCTGCTGGCGCTCGGGCAGGAAGCGGACGTGGCGCGGGGTGGCGGGGTGATGATGCAGGCCATTGCTTTCGGCATCCCCATGACCAATGTAATGCTGGCCTGTACCTTCTTTCTGGAAGGAGTCAACCGGCCCCTGCCGGGCATGATGTATATTTTTGTCGCCAACCTGATCAATATTATTCTCAACTGGGCGTTTGTCTATGGGCATTGGGGTTTTGACCCCATGGGGGCGGAAGGATCCGCCTGGGCGACGACAATTGTGCGGACTTTCCTGGCGCTGGCGCTTGTTATTTTTGTCTGGCGGATGAAAGACCATGCGCGCTACGGCATTCGTGAAAAAGTAGACCTGCGTCTCAAGAAATGGAAGCGTCAGCGTAACATTGGCTATGCATCGGGTTTGACCGTGGGTATGGAGCATTCCGGGTTTGCCGCCTTGCAGGTCATGGCTGGCTGGCTCGGTCCGTTGACCCTCGGGGCTTTCGCCATTACCTTTAATGTGTATGGGTTGCCCTTTATGATCGCTTACGGGGTCTCCGGCGCGACGTCGGTGCGGGTGGGTATTGCTTTGGGGCGCCGGGATCACCGGGATCTTTTGCTTGCGGGCAGTTGCGGGTTGATTTTCAATATGATTCTGATGGTGCCGTTGATGGCGATCCTGTTAATTTATCCGGGGGAAATCGCCGGTTTGTTCACCATTGAGCAGGATCTGATTGTCGCCACGATACCGCTGATGATTCTCACGGGCTGGATGTTGCTGGTGGACAGCGCCCAGGCGGTGATCGGAAACGGGCTCCGGGGCCGCCGGGACGTGTGGTTGCCGACGGCGCTGTATTTCCTCAGCTATATTGTCATCATGACGCCGCTGGCCTGGTATCTTGCTTTCCCGCTGGGCCGGGGAGCGGAAGGGTTGTTCGAAAGCACCGTCATTGCCAGTATTGTTTCCTGCATCCTGCTGGTGGCGCGGTTTTATTATCTGTCCTACCTGGATTTTGCCCCGGAACGACAGCGGGCGATCGCCGGTCAATCCTGATCCCCGGCGATCGCGATCCCGCCCGTTCACACCTCGCCTGTTTTGATCAGGCAGCCTTGACCTGAGGCCGGGCTGCGGATGCCTGATTGCGTATTGACAGTTTCCGCGCCCGGCGCCGGACCCGGATGTAATAGAGGGACGGCACGAAAATCAATGCCAGAATCGTGGCCCCGACCATGCCGCCGGCAATGGCGGTGGCCAGCGGCGGCCACATCACGCCACCAAACAGAATGAGCGGCGCAAATCCGCCCAGCGTCGTCAGGGTGGTGGAAACAATATGAC
>TARA_R110002096_G_scaffold105923_8_pt1 | contig 16757 bp, 11 predicted proteins | sample TARA_R110002096 | Tara Oceans TARA_R110002096 (sample SAMEA4397295) | marine metagenome | biome: Polar Biome; feature: [DCM] deep chlorophyll maximum layer (ENVO:01000326); material: water (ENVO:00002006), including particulate matter (ENVO:01000060) such as... | depth 35 m | reverse complement strand
CAGAACTATCGTTTTGAGGTGTCCAGCTTTCTGGATCAGGTCATTAGTGCGAATTCTGTACGTAATGGACGATGAGCCTCCACACCGACCTCCTGAAACCTTGCAAGTGTGGCGAAGAACAACTTCGCAAAGTGGATTGAAATGTGATCCAATCGAACTACTCGCCAATCGATCGATCGGCTAAAGAATCGCACCCTCTCACGTATACCCGATCGATTTGATCAAGATCGATCTCCAGCGGAGGAGCCAGCCCATCACAGTTGGAGAAAATGACGGATGTTAAATTAGCCGCTCCCTGAATCGCTTTGAGGTCGGTAATGTCATCCATGTTTCTCATCGCGAAAGCTTTGAGCACAGGACTGCCACCGGGAGGTCCTAAAGTCTTCAATTTCGGGAGGTTCAAGCTGATTTCAATCAGCGATGGATGTCCCGCCATTCCCACGACTGAAGTCAGCTCGTTCAACTCTCTTAGATGAGCCCTTTCCAGCTTGGGAAATAGGCTGAGATCCACCTCCCGGACCATGGAATCCGCTTTAAAAACGCTTAAGGCCCGCAAATTCTTCATCGAGGTGAGCGGTGTTAGATCATCAAACGTGCCTCTATCCAAGAACAGATATTCGACCTGAGAAGCATTCGGAAGCGCACCTAACGCATCAATTTCGTCCTGCGAAGCTAGGTCCAGCTTTAGAAACCAAAGCTTGTTCAATCCCCCCAAATCCTTGATCTCAAAATCATCGTGATGTGAGCTACTACGGCGCAAACGCAACACCTCCACGTCTCGTAGCTTTGTGAAATCGATTGCGCGAAACGTTTCCAAAACAAGGAGTTCTTGGAGATTGCCGAGATCGGCCCATTCTTCCATCACGCTTCCCGCGAACCCGTCCTGTCGATTGTTGAGATGGATCAACCCCTGAATCTTCGATAAGGATTTGAAGTCGGGGTCTGACCGATCCAGCGTTCCTGAATAGAAACGGAAACTCTTCAAGTTGGGTAACTTGATCAACTCACCCGGGAGTATTTTGATGGCCCAGGGAACGTTGACGGCTTCAAGATGGACAAGCTTATCCAGTTCCGTGACCTCAGCAAACTTGGCACGGGGGGACCCGACGGCGATGTAGACGGCCCTTAAATTCGGAGTCGAATTGACCAGGGTTTGCCCAAAATCGGGGGGAGCACTAAGGGCGAAATAGACATAGAAATACTGGAGACTTGGCAGGCTTGGCAAGGTAATGGGATCCGTCGTCAAGCGATCGCCATCTTTGACCGGTGGCAGATTTCGAATGACCAGTGACAGCGCTTGCAGTTTTTTCCCGGCAGACTGTGCGAAGTCAGGGAGGTGTTCAGCGTCAACGACCAACCCTAATGCCTCAGGATCAAGCGCAGCAATGGCTCGAACACTCGCAGCGGTCGGATTTCGGTCCCGAATACAGAAGGCAGTAAATCTGGAGAGATGTGGGGCCATACCTTGAAGTTGGTCCGAGTAAGCATTCAGACAAAGGTGTTGGGCATAACGGTCCGGATCGGAATTGAAGTCGATTTCGAACACTTCTCCCTCTCTGAGAGAGATTCCTACCACTTGAGGTTCGGCACCATCCTTACTGAGAAGCACCTTGTTCTCGTCCAGGGTAAATTTCCAGTGAGTAGCATTTCCATGAAAACGAACCCACGTTTCGACTTGGCCACGATTGGTCTCAAACTTCGCTCGAATCCAGGAACCAATGGGAGCATGAAGGGAGTAAACACCTGTTGTTCGCCGAGTCTCGGCACCGCCGGTCTCCATTCCACAGACCGTCGCCGCATCCATATTGCCAGGTTGTTCCACTTCCAATCGTCGCCAATCGCCGGTGATCGTGGCCGTCGAAACCCGCTTCAGTCGTTCCTCCATGTTCTTTACCAGGAGTTGGCTATCAACGCTCAAATTCGAGAGCGGCAAGACGAATTCTCGACCATCAGCCGGTCGCCTGATACGAACGCTTTGCCCCTCAATGCGAAGAATTTCCGCCTCGACATCTCTACCTTGGAGGTCTGTCAAGACCACCACTTCCGCCGACAGGTTGGCAGCGAACGTTGTGAAAAGTAGGCTCAGCCCGCACAAAACGAATTTCATTTCAACCACGCGATTGTGCTCGTTTCGCCTTGACGGTAAACTCAGCCTTGCATGATCCGCAGACCAACGTCACCCGTTTGAACACCTTGCCGATCCAACTTTGCGGGAGCCTCTCTCCTCGTAGATTTTGAAGTACCCAACTTTGGACCTTGCAATGCGGGCAAGCTATCCCGAAATTCTTATCAAGCTCCACAAGGATTCTTACTCCTTCCAACATAACATATATCACAACTGGTTCTGACATGACTTCGATACTGGTTTTCCTCGATTGATTTGCGGCATAGTATCGTCAAAACGATGTCACGGCCTGCCGACAATGCGCTCCGACTTTTGGGTTGAAGATTGAACGTTCATTTCGATTCCGATTCAGTGTGGGCAGGCAGTTGATCACCCGCGTCTTGTTCGCTGCTTGTTAGTCGAAGAACAAATCATCCGTTAGATTTTCTACCGATCTCCGATGGGCCTCTGTTTGCTCGCGCTTCCGGTCTTTCTCCCGGCGCTTCCGTTCGAGGTATTTCGCCTCCTCTTGATTTGCTAAGTCAACACAGAGAACCAGGGTCTCCCTGTGATACTTTTTCACTTCTTCGATCGTCGTGCCATCTAGGATGATCTTCGCACCAGAAACCGACGCGATGCCCGGCCTATGCATCGAGGTAAAACAAGGAGGGGAATTCCACCTGTGAATAAAAATCTCAGACCAAATCGTCGAAGGCCGCCGATTCAGACGAAACGGAACAGTGTATAAGGCGCATCCGCGATTCCCATCCATAGTTGGCTCCGTAACCTCATCAACGATTACTCCAACAATTTTCAGTGGCTCATCTGGTGATACCTGTTCTGGAGGGGCTGTGATCCCCTTCTTTTTGGCCGGTTGCACAGGTGGCGCAGCAGCTCTGGTTCCTAGAAGCGTAGCGGTAAGATCAGGATAGTTCTTTGCTTTTCGCTCAGCAGTGCTGAGATCAATATAGTACTTACCCTTTAGCCAGGAAGGTGCCGATTCATCCCATGATCCGCGGGCAAGTATGGGAATAAACTTTCGGTGATTACCTTGGGTGTGAACTTCCGCAGTCATAATATCTCCCTCATACCCAACTCCACCCTTCCTTTCGTCCGATTTTAGACGGTAGTTGGGAGAACAGACTATCAGAACGTAATCGTTTTCGCGGATCTCCTTCTCCATGAACGCTGGTAACTGGTCACCCGGCACGGCATGCCACTGATCAAGCATCGTCTCGATCCCGTCGCCGCGAAGCTGGGTAGCCAATGCGGCGACCCATTCGTTGTGAGAGTCACCATCCCACGAATATGAAACGAATGCCTTTGGGGTGCTCATTTCCAATTTTCTTCAGCGAACTGGGGATATCCTTTTCGATTCAACATTCGTGCAGGGAGAATGGTGTATTGAGAGAATTGAGCGGAGGAGGTGGTGGTTGACCTTTCATGATCGGGGTTTGGGCGATGTGGGGGGGCTGGAATGGGAGCTTGGTTGCGGTGCGAGGTGAATTCTGGTTTTCAGGAAAACGGCAGGAAGGTTCGGGATTCGTGGGTCAACGCGGAACGCTTGCGAGGAATTCTCCCTGCCAATTTGTCAAACTATCACGGAACATTTGAAACCGGATTGATCGCTTTTGAGGGGAGGGCGTTCCCTTGGTAAACCTGCTCATCATGCCACAGAGAAAATCTGAGAAATGCGGGGTGGTCAAGGAGCTTTTCGGAAAGTGGTCATTTGGTTACCGGTTTCGGGTATTTCCCGTCAGGACAAGCGCCGCATCTCAAAATCACGGGAAGCCAACCCTCCAAGAAGAGGAACAACTTGCGGGGCCGTCATCATTTTCAAACGTTCCCCAAGCTCGCTCTGCTCCCTCACAGGTTCTTACCGGAACCCAAATCTCCTCGTTGCATTGGCTAAACCTCCACTACTAAAAACGCCCTACCTTGGACCTGACCCGCTTCGTGCCGTGTTGGGCGCGATCCAGGAGCGCTTTTTCATCCATTCGGAGGTGCGATACATTTCGACGTGGTAACGCCACCACCCGGTGTGTTTGCCCGAGCTGCGCGACCAGACGCGGCGGTGGAGCTGCTGCATCAGGTCGGGATCGGAAAGTGTTTCGAGCGTCTCCTCGCGGGTCAGGGCCTTGGGGCCTTGCGTCATGAGGCGGTCCCCTTTGTCGTCGCTTGCTTGTCCTGCTTCAGAAACGGTTGGTTGTTTGAGGAGGGTGACGTGGAGGGCATTGACATAGGGATCGACAATGGCGGCGGTGATGCCGCTGTGATCGGCCTCGGGAAAAATGAACCGCAAGGTATCGAAATTGTGGATGTCCGGTTCGATTTCAGTGAGGACTTTTGCCGGTTGAAAGGATTCCGGCGTCCGGAAGAAGCCGAGGGAGGCAAACCAGCGTCCCAGCTTTTCGCTACTGCTCCAGACCGAAAGCGGGATGCTGAGGACGAGTCCGGCATTGATGGGAATCATCCACCAGAAGAGTTGGGGATCGAGCCAGAGAGAGATGAGAATGAAGACGGCCCCGAAGACGGTTTGTCCGCCGTGGGTGCGGGCGGCCTCGCCCCAACTCGTGCCGGTCGACTCGCGATTCTGGGTGCTCCAGCTAACGCTGCGCCCAACGATGAGCCAGAAGAAGAACTTCGTGTGAAAGAGCATCAGGATGGGGGCAATCAAGGTGAAGAAAAGGGTCTCGATGAAGGAGCTCATGAGCGCGCGGATGAGCCCGCCGAACTCCCGGAGGCGCTGGCAGAGGATGAGGTCGATGATGGCAAGAACCTTTGGACTGAAGAGGAGGCAGATGGTGTAGAGAAAGATGATCAGGCCGTGGGTTCGCACATCGAGATGCAACTGGGCTCCGACAAATCCATCGACGGGAAAGAGGGTGACGCGGCTGGACTTGTCGAGCCAGGCGATCCAGAGGCTGAGCATCAGGAAGCAAAACCAGATGCAGGAGCTGAGGTAGCCGGCAATGCCCATCAAGAGGTGAACCCAGTTGCAGCTGTGGATGCGACGGGCAAAGAGCAGCCAGGTGTGCTGAAGGTTGCCTTGCATCCAGCGGCGATCTCGCTTGGCGTGATCGATGAGGGAGGGCGGCCCTTCCTCCCAGCTGTCTTCAATGTCGTAGGCGAGGAGAACTTCCCAACCGGCTTTGACCATGAGCGCGGCTTCCACAAAATCGTGGCTCAGGATCTTGCCGCCAAAGGGTTCCTTGCCGGGGAGGTCCGGCAGGTCGCAGTAATCGGTGAATGGCGCGAGGCGGATGATCGCATTGTGGCCCCAATAGTTGCCCGCCGCACCCTGCCACCAATCTAGGCCCGCCAGGAAAATCGGACCATAAAAACGAGCGGCGAACTGCTGGACACGGGCGAAGAAGGATTGCCCGCCAAAGAGACGTGGCGCGGTTTGGATCAACCCGGCGGTCGGGCGGCGATCCATCATGCCAATGAGTTGGAGAATGGCCTTTCCGCTCACGATCGAATCGGCGTCCATCGTGATCATGTAGGCATAGTCGCCGCCCCATTTGGTGCAGAAATCCGCGATGTTTCCGGCCTTGCGATTGACGTTCTTGGCGCGGCGCCGGTAGAAGATGCGGCCAAATCCCTCGACCTGACGGCAGAGTTGAACCCAGGCCATTTCCTCTTTGACCCAATTGTCCGGGTTGGTGCTGTCGCTCAGGATGTAGATGTCCACATCGTGATTTGGGTCCACGAGGTTGAGGTCTTCAAACACGGCTTCGATTCCCGCGAAAACCCGCTGAGGATCTTCGTTATAAACCGGAAAGACGAGGGCGGTGCGTCCGGCGTGGGTGACGTTGGTGTCGGGGACTTCTTCGCTTGCGCGAACGATGCGGGATTTCAGTCCACGGGTGCGGCGGACCCAGAATCCCCAAAAAGCGTGGGCCGATCCGGTCGTGACCAGGGTAAAGAGGATGCCGAAGAGGATGAGAAAGATGAGACGCGGCGAAGTAAAGCCCACGCGAAAGATGAAATCGGTCATCAAGAGGATTCCCAACGTCGTGAGCACAACGACGGTAAGGAGCATGACGAGGCGGGCGGTTCGGGCGCGAATGGGCGGGTAGGGCGAGGGGCCGTTCATGATGAAAAGTTGGGTAAAGTGAGGCGCGAATCAGATTCCCCAGAGAACGGCTCCAAGTGAGACGATCACAGAAACCCAAAACAGGAGGGCAACCAGGCGGCCAAAGCGGGGAGCTCGGTTGAGAAACTCGAGCGACTTGCCGGCCACGCTGCCGACCGGTCCCAATTCCAGGATTTGCGGCGTCATTGTGCGCATGCGGAACCGTGGACCAGCCTCGGCATAGGCCTGCCGCAATCGAGTGGCAAACTCCTCCGGAAACTCGGAGTTGCGCAGAAACCATTGCTGCCATTTGCCGGGCATGTCGGCGAGCAGAAGCGCCAGAATGCTTTGCGCCTCGATCATGTCGTCGGGGAGGTGCTCGCCGGTGACGCGCTGAAACCACGTCGAAATGACGCGCCGGGTTTCCTCCATCGCCAATCGGGCCGGTTCACCCTCTTCGCCGTTGGCAATGCGGTTGGCGGCGCAGCGCAAAACCTGACCGATGAGGTGAGCCAGCAAAAGCCGGTCCTGAATCCCGAGGGCGCAAAAGTAGCTCTCGGCTGCCATGTAGGCTTGCTCCCATCCTTCGTGATTTGGCTCGTCGAGGCCCGGGATCTCGTAGGGATCCGCTTCCGCTAGGGGTCGATCCGGTAGGTCCATGTTTCGGTGAGGATGTCTTTGCCTTGTTTGAGAAAGGCGCGGAACTCGGCGCTGCGTTCCAGTTTGGGCGGAACCATGGTATGATTCCCGCCTTCCGGCGCCGTGAAATTCGGTGGGCGGACAAAAAACGTCAGTCGCCATTGCTGGAGGGCCTTCACGTAGTGCACCGTGACGTCGGCCACTTCCGCGACCTTGGGATCGATCGCCTGCACGATCGCTTCGGGCGGATTTTCCGGGGAGAGAGCGTTCAGCGAGGTCCCCTCAAAATCGACGACCATGAGCCGTTCGCCCGGGCGCCACGGGAGCAACCCGGTGCGGGTGGATTTGGTGATGGCCCCGGCCGTGGCCGGGTTCTGTGCATCCGACCATTTCAGCCGGTATTCGAGGCGGAAAGGCTCATTGAGCGTGGGTTTCGCCGCAGGCTCCCAATAGGCGACCAGGTTGTCTGCCGTCTCGTCGCTCGTCGGCAATTCGACGAGCACGACATTGCCCTCACCGAACCCTTTTTTCGGTTCGATCCAGACACTGGGCCGATGATGATAGTTGGCCTCCGGATCGTGGTAACTGGAGAGTTCGCGGTCGCGTTGCAACAGGCCAAAGCCTTGAACCTCCTTCATGCTGAAGACATTGAAATGGATGCGACTCGGGTCCATCGACGCCGGACGCCAAATGCATTCGCCACTGCCGCTTCGGATCATGAGACCGTCGGAATCGTGGACTTCGGGGCGGAAATCGTCCGGCTTGCGATGGGTGTTTTCGCCAAACCAGAACATGCTGGTGAGGGGCGCGACCCCGATTGATTTGGGGATTTCGCGAAAGTAGAGGGTGGCGCGAATGTCGGCGACGGTTTCTTTGCCGGGAGCAATGACAAACTCGTAGGCACCAGTGACACTTTCGCTTTCCAGCAGGGCGTATAGATGAACCTTTTTCGATTTCCCCACGGGTTTGCCGATCCAGAACCGCGTGAAAAGCGGAAACTCCTCCTTCGCATCACCGCGACCGCTGTTGAGAGCCAGTCCCCTCGCAGAGAGGCCATACTGTTGTCCCGCGCCCAGCATCCGGAAGTAGCTCGCACCCTGGAACACGGCCACTTCGTCATAGTTCTCAGTTTGGTTGAGCGGATAGAGCAGGCGAAAACCGGCATAGCCGAGCTTGTCCGGCAATTGATCGCCATCGATTCCGCTGTCCGCGTAATCAAACAAGTGATTGAGGAACCGGATCTGCTGAACGTGGCTGTTGGTGAATTCGTGCAGCAGGACGGTGTCCCGGTAGAGGTAGCCGGGGTGAAAAAAGTGGAGATGGAAATTGAGGTTGTCCTCCTTCCACGGCGCCTGATCGCGGCGAAACTGGATTCGGCGGTAATTGGAATAGGTGAGGTCCTGGAGGGACTTGGGGATCGGTCGACTTTCTGACGGCCGTTTGAATGGCGTCGAGGCGGCTTCGCTGGCGATCGCCTCAATCCGCTCGGAATCGATCTTCTCCCGGTTGATTCCTTGGGAGAGCGCCGTTGCGGACGTCACCGCTAGGCTGGCGGCCACTCCAAGGAGGACCCAGTTCTTTCGTGTCATTATGATCAAATTGTTTGCAGACTGCGCCATACGCGAAGGCTGGCTACTTGCAAGCACGATAGTTGTGGCTATTTGCACAGGAAATTCGGGTTGCGGCTTGGAATCTGCAACGGACGCGCGCAGTTTTCAGGTCGCGTAGGCTGGTTGATAGGGCTTGTAGCCGGAAACGTGCCAATCCCGTTTCGTCCTGCCCATCAAATGCGATGGAGGGGTGTTGGCAATCCGACCCGCGCATTCCTTTCCGTTTGACTCACCGTGGTGAGGTTCGATCCTGACAGCCAGCCAAACCACCCACGACCATGCCCAAATTTCACGTCGAAAAATCGATCGTCATGGATTCTCCTCGAGAAGTCGTTTTCGATCATGTCAGGGATTTTCAATCATGGCCGGAGTGGTCTCCCTGGATCATCACGGATCCCGGCTGCAAAGTCACGTATGCGGAGGATGGCGCGGCCTACAGTTGGGATGGACCGGTTTGTGGCGCGGGCGAAATGAAGGTCGTGAAGGATCAGTCGCCCGAGTGGATCGTATCTCGCCTCACCTTTTTGAAACCCTGGAAGTCCTTCGCCGATGTTCGCTTTGATTTGGCAACCGAAGATGGCGGCACCAGGCTGACCTGGAGCATGGACAGCGAATTGCCCATGTTCATGTTCTGGATGAAGTCGATGATGGTCGCGCTGATTGGGATGGACTATGAGCGGGGATTGGCAATGCTCAAAGCCCGGCTCGAGACCGGCGTCGTTCCTTCCAAACTGGAGTTTCCCGGCAGTGCACCGTTTGAGGGGGTTGAGTTCGTCGGTGTACGAACGCGATGTGCGATTCCGGAGATTGGCTCTCACATGATGGCGGATTTCGGGAAAATCCAGGATTGGGTATGCACGAATGAGGTGACACCGGCCGGCAAAATGCTTTCGGTGTATCACAAGTGGCAACCGGCGAAGCAGATTGTGGAATACACGTCCGCGGTTCCGGTCGAGTCCGTTCCGGCCGAGCTTCCCGAAGGCTTCATCAGCGGGGAGATTCCCAGTTGCATGACGTTTCCGATTCAGCACACGGGCTCCTACCAGTATCTGGGCAACGCGTGGTCGGCCGGGGTGATGCGAAGCCGAAACCGCCTCATCAAGCAAAGCCGATCCATTCATCCCTTTGAAATCTACGAAACCGCACCCGGTGATGTGCCGGAAAACGAAACCGTTACCACGGTCCACTTTCCGTTGCGCGATTGAAAGATTCATGGTCGCAAAACGGATGAACTCGAAAATTTTATTGGGGTTGCTTGCTGTGGGAAGCCTGGTCGGGCTCGTATCCTGCCGGCAGAAAGTAGCGCCCGTCGCGACGCTTAACATTGAGACCACGGCGTACACCCACACTTCTGAAAGTCAGAAAAAGTGGGGTTTGGTCACCGCTTCCGGCGCTCCTCTTCAAGCAGAGGAGGAGCACAATTCAGCCGCTGCGGATTGGTCGCGATTCCCGGTGGGAACCGTTTTTCGACTAACCGATCATGCGGAGCGATTCGTGGTCGAGGACTATGGCTCAGCGTTGGTCGGTAACGACGTCGTCGACATCTACCGCCCGGAATTGGAAGCGGTCAAAGCCTGGGGCCGCCAGGAATTGACTATGGAAGTGGTGGAGTGGGGGAGCCTGGAACGTTCGCGCGAAATCCTCGCCACACGGCTGCAGGTGCCGTATTGCAAAACGATGCACGATGCCATCGTCGCCAAGCTGGAAGATCGGGACTCGTAGCCTTCTCAGCCCTTGAAGTGATCGGCCAATCCTTCCAAGGCGTCGGGTTTGGCTTCACCGTCGACGGATCGAATCGCCTGTCGCTGCAGTTCCACCAGTTCCTGGATGCCTTTTTTACTAAGCTCGGTCATTTCCAGCAATTGATCATGGGTGAAAACGGCTTCCTCGCCGGATCCCTGCATTTCGACATACTCCAGCCCTTCCGTCATCACTATGTTGAAATCGACCTGCGCATCGCGGTCCTCGACGTAGCACAGGTCGAGCATCGCAGTATCCTCCACAATTCCCGCGCTCACGGCGGCGACCAATTGCTTGAGGGGCGATTTTTTCAGCTTCCCCTGATCAATCAGGCGGTTGAACGCAATCGCCGCGGCAACGCAGCCCCCGGTAATTGAAGCGGTTCGGGTGCCGCCGTCGGCCTGGAGCACATCGCAATCCAGCCACAGCGTCCGCTGGCCCAGCGCCCTCAGATCGACCACCGCGCGCAGCGAACGCCCGATCAGACGCTGAATCTCACTGCTTCGACCGTCGATTTTGCCTCGCGTGATGTCGCGTTGCTTCCGGTCGAGGGTGGAATACGGAAGCATGTTGTACTCCGCCGTCAGCCAGCCGCCCGGCACATTCTGCTGCATCATCCAACGCGGCACTTTGTCCTCGATCATTGCGCTGCAAATCACGCGGGTATCGCCAAAACCCACCAACACCGATCCGGTGGCGTGAGGGGCGATGTCAGGTTGAAACGTGATGGTGCGGAGTTGATCAAGGGTGCGATTGTCGGAACGGGTCATTGGATATCAGGGGCTGAGTGAGTTTGAAAAGGTTTCAACCTTTCTCAACAGTGCTGTGTCGTAAAAAGCAAGTCGCGACATCAAATTCCCCGACCGGGTGCTTGTCTTCCGTCAAGGGTGACACATGGTGGTTTTGGATTGAAAGAAACGCTGGAAGCCCTGGAACAGTTTGCCATCGACGTCGTTCTGGAACGACGGAGGGGAAAACGTGCGGCCGCGTTGCGAGCCTTTTTGGGGTCGATGTCGCAGATTTACAAGGGTCTCGTCTCTGCGCGGTTGCGGCTTTATCGCTACCGGATCATGCGCGAGCGCAATCTCGGCTGTCTCGTCGTCAGCATTGGTAACCTGACCGTGGGCGGAACCGGAAAGACGCCGGTGGTCGAAAAATTTGCCCGTGCGTTGCAGGACGGAGGGCGCAAGGTCGCCGTCCTGAGCCGCGGCTACAAATCCGTCAAACCGCCCCTCACCAAACGCCTCCAGCGCCGGTTTTCCGGCAAAGCTCCGGAAATCGACCCGCCCCGGATCGTCCACGATGGCAAGCAGCTCCTCCTCGATTCCAAAACGGCGGGTGACGAGCCCTACATGCTGGCGTCGAACCTCAACGACGTGGTCGTCATCACGGACAAGGACCGCGTCAAAGGCGGGTTGCACGCGATTCGCGAGTTTGGCGCTGACACCCTGATCCTCGACGACGGCCTGCAATATCTGCGATTGCGCCATCGCCTCGACGTCGTCCTGATTGATCGCTATCAACCGTTTGGGAACGAGCATCTCCTGCCGCGGGGGACGCTTCGCGAGCCACCCAAAAACCTGAAACGCGCCAGCTACATCTTCATCACCAAATGCAATGGCGAGCCCAATGACGAACTCATCAAGCGGATTCGAAAGCACAATCGCACCGCAGAAGTCATCGAGTGCACCCATGAGCCCAAGTACCTGGAACGGCTCGGCACGCAGGAGCGGCATCCGCTTGACATCTTAAAGGGCCAAGAAGTTGGCGCCATCAGCGGGATTGCCGTTCCCGAGAGCTTTGAGGGAGGGCTTGAGCGCCTCGGCGCGCGCATCATTTCCACCCGGCGTTACACGGATCACCACCGTTACACCGAGCAGGAAGTTCTCGGCTTCATCAATGAGTGCATCGATCAAGGCGTCGACATGATTGTGACGACGGAGAAGGATTCGGTCCGCTTTCCCCGATTGCCGCGGGTCGACGTCCCCATTTATTTCCTTCGCGTCGAGATCGGAATTCTCAGCAATGAAGAAAGCTTCGACGAATGCATTCAGCGCATTTGTCGGCCGCGTCCGATCGTCCCGGCCCGGCGGTTTTTCTAGAGCCAGGCACCACCCTGGCTACGGTTTTTTGACCGTGACGTGATCCGGGAGTCGTCCGCGAAACACCGTTGATCCATTGACGATCACCTTTCCTGAGACCGCGCTGCTGCTCCAGGAAACCGTGGCCTTCCCATCGGAACCCGTCCGAACCGCGTTCGTGACGCCGCCACCGTCGAGGGAGAGAACGACCTTCGCACCGGAAGCCGGGCTCTGATCCGAATGGACGACTTTGACGGTGATTCTTCCTGCATACGAGTTCACAGCGAGTCCAAAAACTAGGAGAAAAAGAAGGGTTTTCATGAGTGATTTGCCAAACCGATAGGAGGGAAACTAATAAGCGAAGATGGTCTGGCAAGTGATTTTCTTGGTCAGGTTAGCGGTTAGCGGTCAGCTTTCAGCTTTCAGCTTTCAGCGCCAAACCATTGGCCGGAAGGATCGAGTAGAGAGCCGGAGGCTCATCCCGAACCTAGCCGGTCGGTAAAGCGCAGCGCAACCACCGGACCAAGCGCGGTGCCAGGATGCGTCCCGGCAGGGACGCCCGAAGCCTTCCGCAATCCCTTCAGGATTGGATTCGTGCTTGGGCCGGTAAACCCAGCGTAGCCTTCGGCAACACTGGGCTTTTCATCCGAAATCCCGTTGGGATTTGCCCGCCAGAATCGACGGGTGATTCGGTTGCACTGGCCTGAAAGGCCAGAACATGCCAGCCCGGGGTGCGCGAGCCCAAGCGAGCAAAGCCCCGGGTCAAGATGCCCGCATTTGCGAGCGCTGAAAGCGTGAGACAACCGCTCTTGGTCACAGCCATCATCGCTGGTCGGAAGGATCGAGTAGAGAGCCGGAGGCTCATCCCGAACCTATCCGGTCGGTAAAGCGCAGCGTAACCACCGGAACAAACGCGGTGCCAGGATGCGTCCCGGCAGGGATGCCCGAAGCCCCCTAAATTCCTGCCCCGGCCGGGGCGATCGAGTTGGGTTGCAATTTCTGGATCCACCGCTCATGATTGAGTCGTGAGGTTTCTCCCTTTATGGTGCTTTCCGGTGTTGCTTCAGATTTCTGGAGCGGGAACGGTGCTGGCAGGGGAGGAGGGAATGGCGTTTTTTGAGGCGAAGATTCGTCCGGTCTTGATCGAGAATTGTTACGAATGCCATTCCGTGGAGTCGGGGAAATCCAAGGGCGGATTGGTGCTGGATTCCCGACAGGGGATTCGGGAAGGCGGAGATAACGGCCCGGCGGTCGTCCCGGGAGATGTCGGGGCGAGCCTGCTCTTCGCTGCGATTTCTCATTCGGACCCGGATTTGGAGATGCCGCCAAAAAAGGCGCAGCTTCCAGCCGCGGTGATTGCCGATTTTGAGGCCTGGATTCGCCTCGGGGCGCTCGATCCGCGCGACGCGAAGTCTCAGCTCGCGAACCATGGGGTGGATTTGGAGGAAGGAAGACAGTTTTGGGCCTTCCAGAAACCGGTTCGCGAGGACGTGCCCACAGGGAAGACGGATTGGGCGAGACGACCGCTCGATCACTACATTCAGGCGTCGCTGGAAGCGAACGGGCTGGCTCCCCGTCCCGACGCCGAGCCGAACATCCTGCTCCGGCGGGTGCACTTTGATCTCGTGGGGCTGCCGCCTTCGCCCGGCGCATTGCAGAACTTTCTCGGCAAGGTCGAGGAGCTCGGTGTCGATCGTGCGTTGGAACAGGAAGTGGACCGGTTGCTCGAATCCCCATTTTTCGGCGAACGCTGGGGCCGGCATTGGCTGGATGTCGCGCGATACGCGGAGTCGAGCGGCAAAGAAACGAACGTCTCGTTTCCGCACGCCTGGCGCTACCGCGATTACGTGATTGATGCCTTCAACGCCGACAAACCGTTCGATCGATTCCTCACCGAACAAATCGCCGGGGACCTCCTGCCGGCCGATTCTCCGGAACATCGGGCGGAGCTGATGATCGCGACCGGGTTTCTCGCCATGGGACCGAAGGGACTGAACGAGATGAACCCGGAGCAGTTTCTCGCCGATGTCATCGATGAACAGATCGACACAGTGTCGAAGGCCTTCATGGGAATGACGGTGGCCTGTGCGCGTTGCCACGATCACAAGTTCGATCCGTTTCTGATGGAAGATTATTACGCGTTGGCGGGGATTTTCCTGAGTTCGAAAACCTACTTCGGAACCTTTGTCGCGCCGGGGAATCAGGTTGGCGGGGATCTCCTGCACTTGCCGGAGTTGGAGGACCAGTTGATCCCAAACAAGCCGATTCCGAAGGCTAAACTGGCGAAGCTCACCGCGGAGTTGGCCGCGCTTCAACAGCAGAGCGAAGCGGGCATGGCGATGATGGAGAAGGCGAAAGCCGATGGCGAAGATCTGCGAAAGATGATGGCGAAGGTCAATCTGGCCGACGTCTTGCGGAGCCTTTGGCGCAAGGGTGCGATCGAAGGGCAGCTGAAGACGGTGGACGAGGCCGGGCGAGCGCTGCCACTCGCGATGGGAGTTGCTGATGAGGTGGAGAAGCGGGATGCGCCCTTGCTGGAGCGTGGAGACGTGAATCGTCCGGGCCGTGCGATCGCTCGGGGCTTTCCCGCCGTGGTCGAGCTGCCCGATTTGCCGGAGATTGGCAACGCGCAAAGTGGACGTCTCGAGTTGGCGGCCTGGCTAACGCATCCCGATCATCCGTTGACGGCTCGGGTCATGGCAAACCGGGTTTGGCGTCAGCTCTTCGGAGCTGGTTTGGTTACCACGATGGAGAATTTTGGGTTCAATGGGGAGCGGCCAAGTCACCCGGCGCTCCTGGACCATTTGGCGCTGCAATTCCGGGAGAACGGATGGTCGGTGAAGTCACTGATTCGGGAACTGGTGCTTTCGCGAGGCTATCGGCAGGCCTCGACCTATGACGAAGCTGCCTTTCACAAGGATCCGGATAACCGGTTGCTCTGGCGCGCAAATCCGCGACGACTCGAAGCGGAGGCGATTCGCGACGCCATGCTCGTCGTATCCGGTAACCTGGATCCTCAACGGCGAAAGGCGTCTCTCGTCGCGGAGCTGGGGGATCGTCCGATCTCCATCCTCGGATTCAACAAACAGGCGCCCTCCGATTTGGATGGCTCGCATCATCGGTCCGTCTACCTGCCGGTCCTGCGCGACCGTTTACCCGATGTGTTGGACTTGTTTGACTTTGCGGAGCCCAGTTTGGTGACGGGAAACCGGGAAACCACAAACGTGCCGCTCCAGGCTCTGTACCTGTTGAACAGCCCCTTCGTCCTGGAACAGGCGGAGGGACTCGCCCGAAGAATTGCCGATCTTGAACCGGATGATGGGGATGCCCGGGAGCGAATTCGGCTGGCGTATCGGATCTGCTTTTCACGCGATCCTCAAGCTGAGGAAATGCAGATCGCGAGCGACTTTCTGGCTTCCGGCGACTCTCGTTGGAACCGCTTTTGCCAATCCTTGATCTCAACCGCAGAATTCCGCAATGTCGACTGACTTCCCCAGCTTCTCTCGTCGCCAAGCCCTGAAGTCGATCGCGTCGGGATTCGGTTACCTGGCCTTTGCCTCACTTGCCGCGGAGGCGGCGACCACGCAACGGACGCACTTTCCCGCCCGGGCTAAACGCGTCATCTTTCTCTGCATGAAGGGCGGCCCTTCGCATGTCGATACGTTTGACTACAAGCCGGAGCTGCAGAGGCGCTCCGGCGAGAATGCTGACCTCGGGCGTTATGCCTCAACCCTGTTGGGATCTCCCTTCCAGTTTCACCAGCACGGTCAATCCGGAATCTGGATCTCGGAACTGTTTCCCAATCTGGCGAAGCATGCGGATGACCTTTGCCTGATCAACAGCATGCAGACCGACCTGCCCAATCATCCTCAGGCGTTTGGGCAAATGCACACGGGAAGTTTTCAGTTCGTCAGGCCGTCGTTGGGGGCGTGGACGCTCTATGGCCTGGGGAGCCGCAACGAGAACCTCCCGGGATTTATCACCCTCAACCCGCCGGCGGACTTCGGAGGCGCGCGCAACTATGGGAGTGCCTTTCTTCCCGCGATTTTTCAGGGAACGCGCCTCGGTGGCGGCCAAATTCCGGAACTGTATGCCGCCTTGCTGAAACGGGACGAGGAACCCGGGCCGCCACTGAAGTATCTGGAGGGCGGAACTAGTCGGCAGGAGCAGCGCGACCAGTTGGAACTGATTCGAAAGCTCAATCAGCAGAAGCTCCAGCGCGATGGATTCAATCCGGAGATCGAAGGCGCGATTGAATCGTTGGAACTCGCCTATCGGATGCAGGATGAGGTCCCCAAAGTATTGGACCTCCATTCCGAAACCGAGGAAACGGAGAGGCTCTACGGAATCGGCGCACCCGGCGTGAATGATCGCTTTGCCAGGCAATGCCTCCTCGCCCGAAGATTGAGCGAAGCCGGAGTGCGCTTTGTGGAAGTCACCGCCCCGGTTAACTGGGATCATCACTTTCTGCTCAAGGAGAACCTCACCAAGACCTGTGTCGCGAC
>TARA_R110002096_G_scaffold12152_2_pt1 | contig 16789 bp, 10 predicted proteins | sample TARA_R110002096 | Tara Oceans TARA_R110002096 (sample SAMEA4397295) | marine metagenome | biome: Polar Biome; feature: [DCM] deep chlorophyll maximum layer (ENVO:01000326); material: water (ENVO:00002006), including particulate matter (ENVO:01000060) such as... | depth 35 m | reverse complement strand
GGCCGCCCTTTTTGATTCGACTACGCAATTGGTGCCAGATCAAACAGCAGCAGATCTGCATTCTGACCGTTATCCAATTTGACGGGCCCGCCATTCAGAGCAGCGCCATCGCCCTGTTTCAATTGCTCTCCGTTGAGAGAAACTGAGCCGGAGGCGACCTGCAGCCAGAGTTTCCTGTCCGGCTCTGCATGATATTCGATCTGCTCGTCACCCTCCAGATTGGCGGCGTAAACGCGGGCATCCTGCTGGACGCGTATCGAGCCCTGGGCGCCGTCCGGCGATAGAATCAGCGCCAGCTTTCCGCGTTTGTCCAGATCAGCGGCGGCCAGCGTTTGATAGCGCGGCGTCACATCGTTCTGGTCCGGGATCAGCCAGATTTGCAGAAAATGAACTGCATCTTCCACGGAAGGATTGAATTCGCTGTGGGAAACGCCGCTCCCGGTGCTCATGAACTGCACGCCTCCGGCGGTCACCACCGAGCCATTGCCCAATGTGTCCTTGTGTTCAAGGGAACCTTCCAGGACATAGGAGAATATCTCGAAATTCTTGTGAGGGTGGGTCGGAAACCCGCCGCCCGGTGCAACGTTGTCATCATTGATGACCCTCAGAGATTCATAATGGACATGCTCCGGGTCACTGTAACCGGCAAATGAGAAACTGTGCGCGCTTTTCAGCCAGCCATGATCTGCAATGCCCCGATCAGCTGCGCGGCGAAGGGTGATGCGGTTGGAAGTCGTTGTGGTTGCGGACATAGTCGTGCTCCTGTTGAATGCGTCATGAGACTTATCTGGGAATAAATCGGAGCAAATAAACCATTGCCAATGTTGCAACACTGTTTCTCAATGGTAAACAATTGAAGCCGTGTATTTGACCGGGTGGTTTGGTACTAATTTATGACAGCGCAGATAGGTTTTGGTCGCGCCGGACAGTCATCAATAAGATGAATGCACCCTGGAAAACAGGATGCGGGGGCGAAAGCGATTGCGGCTGCAACCGTCATTGCGTTTTAACGTCATAGGGCGTATCTGCAGCGAAAGTCTATTATGGAAGGCTGGATTCAGAGCATGTCGAACAAGAAAATCAGAGTGGGTGTGTTGGGTGCCTCCGGTTATACCGGCGCGGATTTACTGCGTCTGGCGGTTCGTCATCCCAATATAGAGATCACTGTGTTGACGGCGAATTCCCATGCAGGAAAGCCGATCGAGGACGTCTTTCCGCATCTGCGCGGGTTGGGATTGCCGCCACTTGTGACCGTGGAAGAAGCCAATTGGTCGGATGTGGATGCGGTGTTCTGTGGTTTGCCGCATGGCACGACGCAGCAGATTACGGCGTCCGTGCTTAAAAGCCACCCGAGGGTTAAATTCATCGATATGTCGGCGGATTTCCGGTTGCGCGATGCTGACACGTATCGGCGCTGGTATGGCGTGAGGCATCAGGCCCCAGAGCTGCAGAGCGAGGCGGTTTACGGCCTGACAGAACATTACCGCCAGGAGATCGCCAAAGCGCGCCTGGTGGCCTGTCCGGGATGTTATCCAACGGCCGTGTTGTCCGCCATGCTGCCGCTGGCCAAACTGGGTCTGATTGACCCGTCGCAAATTATCATTGATGCAAAATCCGGCGTCTCCGGCGCTGGGCGCGGCCTGAAACAGAACACGCTGTTCTGCGAAGCCGGGGAGGGCATGTCACCCTATGCGGTGGGAACACATCGCCATTCGCCGGAAATCGAGCAGGAAGTCGGCCGCGCCTTTGGTGCGAAAGTGATCGTCAATTTCACGCCGCATCTGGTTCCCATGTCGCGCGGTGAATTGTGCACGCATTATGTGCGCTGTGCCGATGGCACGACGCCGGATGATCTGCGCGCAGCGCTTGCCGCATTTTATGCCAGCCAGAGCTTCGTTCATGTTCTGAAGGCAGGCGAGATGCCGGCGACCCAGCATGTGCGCGGCTCAAACAACGTCCTGATCGCGGTGTTCGCTGATCGGATTCCGGGACGCGCGATCATCATCTCGGCGCTCGACAATCTGGTCAAAGGATCAGCCGGTCAGGCTCTGCAGAATTTCAATTTGATGTTCGGCCTGCCGGAGACAGTCGGATTAGAGCAGGTTGCGCTGTTCCCCTGACACCCCGGCAGCGATTGACGCGACGTGCGGCCCGAAGTGGGATCGTGTCTGCGTAAGCGATTGGCGTGAAAACTTCTCTGCTCAAAGCCAGACAAATACTTGACTTTCGCAGCCTGTCATGTGTTTTTCCGCGCAACAAACTCGTGAACACCGGCCCTTTGGCCCAACAGAATTTCAGGACATAAAATGCACCGTTATCGCACCCATACATGTGGCGCTCTTCGTTTGTCTGACGCTGATCAGACCGTACGTCTGTCGGGATGGGTTCATCGCGTGCGCGACCATGGCGGTCTGCTGTTTATCGATCTGCGTGATCACTACGGATTGACCCAGGTGGTGGCCGACCCGGATTCGCCAGCCTTCAAGATGGCGGAGAGCCTGCGTTCGGAATATTGCATCCGCATCGATGGTGTGGTGAAGGCGCGGGACGGCGATACGGTCAATGCCAATCTTGAAACCGGCGAGATCGAAGTGTTCTGCTCGGACATGGAAATCCTCGGCGCGGCGGATGATCTGCCGGTGCCGGTGTTTGGCGAGCTTGACTATCCCGAAGACACGCGGCTGCGCAACCGGTTCCTGGATTTGCGCCGCGAAACCCTGCACAAGAATATCATGACACGGACCCGGGTTATCTCCGATATGCGCGCCCGGATGGCAGCGGAAGGCTTCAACGAATTTCAAACGCCAATTCTGACTGCATCTTCGCCGGAAGGGGCACGGGATTTTCTGGTGCCCTCGCGGATTCACGATGGCACATTCTACGCGTTGCCGCAGGCACCGCAGCAATTCAAACAATTGCTGATGATCTCCGGGTTCGACCGCTATTTCCAGATCGCACCATGTTTCCGCGATGAGGATCCGCGGGCCGACCGTCTGCCGGGTGAGTTCTATCAGCTTGACCTAGAGATGAGTTTCGTCACCCAGGAAGACGTCTTGAGCACAATGGAGCCGGTCATTCGCGGCGTGTTCGAGACATTTGCCGACGGAAAGCCTGTGACCCAGGAATTTCCGCGCATTCCCTATGCGCAATCCCTACGCAAATATGGCAGCGACAAGCCGGATTTGCGCAATCCGATTGAAATGGAAGCGGTCACCGAACATTTTGCCGGTTCCGGATTCAAGATATTTGCCGGAATGATCGAGCGTGATCCAAAGGTAGAAGTTTGGGCGATCCCGGCCAAAACCGGCGGCAGCCGCGCGTTCTGCGACCGCATGAACAGCTGGGCCCAGGGTGAAGGCCAGCCGGGGCTTGGCTATATTTTCTTCCGTAAGGAAGAAGGCGAAGTGGTTGGCGCGGGTCCACTGGCAAAGAATATCGGGCCAGAGCGTACCGCTGCGCTGCGCAGCCAGCTTGGACTGGATGATGGCGACTCGATTTTCTTCGTGGCTGGTGTGCCGTCGAAATTTGCAGCTTTTGCCGGAGCCGCGCGCAACCGCGTCGGCAGTGAGCTTGGTCTTGTTGACGAAGAACGCTTTGCCCTGTGCTGGATTGTCGATTTCCCGATGTATGAATGGGATGAAGACAACAAGAAGGTCGAGTTTTCTCACAACCCGTTTTCAATGCCGATGGGTGGGCTGGAGGCTCTGGAACAACAGGACCCGCTGACCATCAATGCCTATCAATACGACATGGTCTGCAACGGTTTTGAAATCGCCTCGGGCGCAATCCGCAACCATGATGTGGATGTGATGAAAAAGGCCTTTGATATTGCAGGCTATGATGAAGCGGTGCTGGAAGAACAGTTTGGCGGGCTTTACCGGGCCTTCAAATATGGCGCGCCGCCCCATGGTGGCATGGCAGCGGGCGTTGACCGTATCGTGATGCTGATTGTCGGCGCCAAGAACCTGCGGGAGGTGACGCTGTTCCCGATGAATCAGCAGGCCCAGGACCTGCTGATGGGCGCACCAGCTCCGGCAACGGCGACACAGCTGCAGGAACTGCATCTGCGTGTTATCCCGTCAGCGAAAGCCTGATTGTCAGATTTTCAAATGCTCTAATTGGGCAGTGACTCCGCCTCTTTGGCGGGGGCAGAGGTCTTGTTCTGGATGCTGACGCCGAGCAGCGAGAGCAATTTACGCGGATCGCTGCGCAGTTGACGCTCGACTTCGGACAGGGCGACACCGGCCTCAGGGGCAAGCGTCACGACCAGGCTCTGTGGGTCTGGCAAAAAGGCCTGCAGGGCGGCAACAAGCTCCTTCTGGAACCTTGGATTCTGCAGCACTGCCACCAGAAACGGCAAGGTGGCGCTGACCTGATTTCTCAGCACATCGCCCTTGGTATTGAGTTTTTTGGCCTGAGCATCAAAACCAGCTTCTACGACGCCGTAATTTTCGAATGTCAGCCGTGAATTCACAAGCTTGCCCTGACGGATGGATGACGCGGCCTCTGCCGGATCCGCAAAGGGCGAGGTGGCCACATCGGCAATCCTGGCGTTGGCCTGGAACCGACCCAGATCGCGAATATCAATATCCAGATCCTGCAATTCCAGAGCCTGTGCTGCCGCATCATATGTCAGTGTCAGCGACTGGTTGAGCTCGACAATCCTGATATTCATGGCATTCAAGGTCCCTGTCAGGCGGGCCAGCAGTGCGTTTCCTTCCGGAATGAGGGACGTTGGAACACGGAGTTTTTGAAGCGACAGGGCCACGCCTGAAGGTTTGCCGGATGTGTCAGTCTGCATAGTCAGGTTCAGGGATTCAACGCCGCCTTCCAGCGACATCTCGGGAACATCTGCAGCAAAACCGCTGAGGCTGGCCGCTGCGAGCTTCGGCACCAGAGCCGCCAGAGGAACCGGTTCGCCTGCCAGTTTGTTGAGCAGCACCTGCGTGTCCGGAAACATGACACTTTTGAGCGAAGCTTCTGTGAAATCGACACGGCCGACATCGGTCAGACCAGCGCGAAACCCTCGCAGTTCAAATCCGTCAAACCCTTTGAGGGATGATTCTGACAGCTTCATGGTATCCAATGTGAAATCATCGATGCCGAGCGCCTCTACCCGCAAGCCCTGCAGTTCCAGATTGCCAAGGCTGAACGCTGCCGCCATGTTGAGCAGAAATGGTGGAACTTCAGCGTTCGGGATGCCGTCGATTCCATTTTGACCGCTAACAACCCTGATCAGGGTTTCCTTCACGGCCGCGTCCAGCGGGTTGATGGTGAAATCAGCCAGCCGGATGGCATCAATACTCACCGTCAGTCCGGCAAGCGAGACCGCATAATTGCGGGCACTGAACTGACCGAGCAGGGTGCGCGCACTCGCAAAATCGGTTTGGGGGTCGAGCAGTGTCAGAACCGCGTCAATGCCCAGATTGTCAATTTTCGCGCCTTGAAAACTCTCGCGTAAGAGTGGCTCAACAGGAGGGCTCAGCGATCTGATGCTGGCAAAACGCCATTGGGCAATAGTCCGGTTGGCCAGCCCTTCCATAGCGTTGTCGCGGTAAACGCTTTCCGATATCAGTTCCGCTGTATTTTTGGACGAGTAGGTGCGCACAAAGAGCGTGGGAATCGATATCTGCCCGGCCTGCAGAGCGAATAGCTCCGCCAGGAAGCGGCGTTGGCGCTCAAATTTGTCCAGTTGATCGATATTCGAACTGAGCCGGGTGATGCTGAGACGCGGCAGCGCCGCCTTCTGCAACAAAATCCTGTCCATGGCGAATTCGGTTCGACCCTGTCTGATTGTGACATCATCAAGCGTGACGTTGTCGGCTTCGACGACATAGCCGCCATCGCGCCGCCGCGGCTTCTCAAGAACTGCGGATTTGATGTCCACCGTCAGTTCCAGGCCCGGTGCGCTCAGCGAGAGGCCGTCTATCAGCAAAGCGCCGTCTGACGCGCGGGTTGTGACGCTGCCGATGCTGCCGGTTGCAGCGCCAAGCCCGGTGGTCTGCTCCAGCCACTGCCTCAGCGAATTGTCGATCGTTCGCGCGAAAATGCCGCCGAGCGATTGCGCCATGAGATCATCAAGCGATTGGGCGCGCAGGGGCCCCACACTTGTCGCCAGAACAGTTGCACAAAGAACTATGAGAAATCTCAAACGCGTCATGAAATCAGATCCAGCGATCATTCCGGGTCCTAATCATTGGCACTGATCGACAGGCCCAGCAACTCGACAATGGTTCCCGGAGCGGAGGTCAATGCAGCGAAAACCTGAATGAAAGGTGTCGGCTTTTCCGGCTCCATGGTGATATTGAAATTTTCTGGCCCGTTCAGGAATGACGAGACTGCGTCTGCCACTTGCGTTTGAAAGGCATCATTTTCCAGCACAGCCAGGAAAAATGGCAAAGCGCCTGACAATTGCGCTGCGAGCGCCTCTGGCTCGGTTCCCATTTTCTGCGCCTGTGCGGTCAACACGCGGCCGGTCAGAGAATCATCGACAAAACGCAAGTCGAGGCTGCCGATGCTGGCAGTCGCGATAATTGTTCTTGGGTCAAGCGGTGATGCCATAAAGCTTTCCGGGATTCCGCCGATCGATGCGGAAAACGTCAATGTCGCGACATTGTCTCCAGTGAGTTCAAAGCTTTCCACTGTCAAAGTGTCTTCCTCGGGCGCGTATGAACCTTTGGCAGTCAGTGAGAACTGCATTTCGTCATATCCAAGCTGCTTTATATCGCGCTGGATACGTGACTCCTGCAGGTCCGACACCTGAATCGACACGTTGCTGACGGTCACTTCACCGGCAACCGGAATGTTGTCGTCATTTATGTCCGCGACCGTATCAATCGCGGCCACGGTGACAAGGGGTGCCTCTGGCGTTCCACCGATGCGGATGTTCCGCACCGATGATGTTTCATAGCGGAACCACTGACTGATCGCGCCTTCGACGATTTGATCCGCTGGCTGAACTGTCACATTTGATGCTTGCGCTGACGCGACGGTGCCTTTCACGGATCGGCCATGAAGGGCGATTCCCAGTGTGGTTACCGAATCCGCTGTAAAGCCGCCATTTTCCATCATTACCGGAGCAAGAATTCTGGCTGATTCAATCGTTACGCTGGGTTGTTTGGCTTTTTCACGCGTCAACGTCAGATTTTCCAGCACCACTGTATTGTCCGCCTCTTCAAAGCGTGCTGTTTCATAAGCGAATGTGTCGCCGCTGACCTTGGACATTGTTTGGATCAATGTCTGGCCAACTGTGTCTGCCAGATCTGATGTTGCGGCTGCGGGCGCTAATGGCGCAGTCAGCGCTACTGCCAGCGTTAATACGGGCACGATCAGGGAGCGAAAAAAATTGGTCATGAAGCTACTTTCTAAATGCCTCGGGAAGTTCCGTTAAGCTGGCCTTGTGACAGTCTTACCTGAACCGGATTCAGGCTCTAAAGTCCTTATAGGCAGCTTTATCGTGGTTGCAACTGAGTGCGAAGCTTTGGCGAAAAAAAGGCGGCAACTGAAAGTCACCGCCTTTTTTCCGCTCTTGGATGATTGAACTACTGATTGGCGACTACGGCAACACCAAGAAGATCAGGAACAGCCTTCGGCGAACTCATCGCCGCGCCTGCAATCTGGGCAACCGGAACAGGATTTTGCGGGGCTATTGTCACCGTCAGGGATTTCGGATTTTCAAGAAAATCGGTCACAGCGCTGGTGACCATTTTGGTAAAAGCCTCATTGTTGATCTGCGCCAGGCCGAATCCAAGCACAAACGGGGCCTGTGCCTTTAATTGGGCCGGCTCCTGTCCAGTCAGACCGGCGGCATAATCCAGCCCTTTGTCAAAAATCGACGCGTTGGCAAAACTCAACCGGGCTCCGCGCAAGGTTGCTGTCGCCATGAGACCCTGCATCTGTGCAGGATCACGCAGCATGTCCTTCGGGATACCGCCCAGTTGAGCCGAGAAATTGACGACGCCCATATTCTGAGCGTCAATGGTCAATGTGTTGAGGTCGAGGGTTTTGGTGATCGCGTCATAGGCAGCATCGAGGGTTACATCAAGCTCGAGGCTGTCATAGCCGGACGCCTTCATGAAGGCTCTTGCGTCGCCTTCCAGTATGTCTGCCGGTATTGAGAGACCGTCGATCAACAGGCTGCCATTGCCGCTGATGCCGTCGTCGCCGGTGTAGTTTATGGCACTTTTTACCGACGCGACCGTGATCGGGTCAGAGCCTTTCGGGATGGCACGAATATTTGACAATTCCAGACTTGTATATGTGACCTGATTCCAGGATTCAGGGTCGTCAGGATCAACGTCAACAGACGGGATATCAAGATTTGCAATGGTCAGTTCGGAAATCAGAATTTGCGCCTTGTCATTGACCAGCTCAAATCCTGTTGCTGTAATCCGGTCTGCACCGAAGCCGTCTGTATTGGTCTCGTCAAAGCCCCGAATGATTACCGTGGCGAAAGAGCCCGTATCCTCATCCTCGGTAAATGCGAGGTTGACGATTGTCACTGTGTCGTCCGCCGCATTGTATTGCGAACTGTCGTAAGATGCATCGGACGCGGACGTTTCGATGACCTCGACCAGTCGATCAGCCACAGCGACAGGGTCAGGTGCGGCTAATGCGAGAGCGGGAGCGAAAAGACCTGCCGATAGAGTTGCGCAAATGGCGCGTTGTCTGAAAGATATCATGAACTTCCTCGTTAATAAGGCGGTGACGACAGGGGGCAGCCCCGACTGTCTGAACAATAGGCCGCAGCCGCTGCGGATCAACCGGTGACAGGCAATAAAGGTTTGTGGCGGAGTTCAGATTCTGGTAATCCGTTGCTTTCCCTTACTGAGTTTTATTTGAAATAACAAGTTTTGCGTTCCCGGCAAATGGGTCGGATCGAGGCTGATTCCGACCGGTCTCTGGGTTGTGAAAACGGCTAAAATATTAATGATTTTGGAATTATATTGATCATCTGTGCCATGGTACTAACAGGCATGGATTCGTAAAGGAAAAATGGCGTTGCTTCGAGGAAAACGACCATTCTTATTGATGGTTTGTGCCGTGATATGCATCGCGGTGCCGTTCTTTCTTGTCACAATTCTGCACCAGGTGGCCCGCGAGCGGGACATTTCAAATGCAATGGAGCAATTGAAAACGGACTTGAGTAATCAGGTCCAACTCGTTCTTGAAGACGCTAAATCGGTGTTGGATACTTACTCATATCCGGCGCTTGCACCTTGCAACACTGCGTCGCAAGAGTTGATGCGGCGGGTGAGCTACACGAGTGTTTACGTCAAGGACCTGATGGTCAGCGACGGCAATAACAATGTCATTTGTTCTGTATCCGAGAAGCGGCAGACTATCCGCAGCCGAACTGCTCCGCAAAACCTGTCAGACAGTGCCTATCAGATTGAAGCCGTCCAGGTTGAATCCGGGCAACTCGAAGCGTTGCTGGTGTCGCGAAATATTGGCGAAAACCGGAAATTGAACGCTCTGGTGCTGTCAAATGCGCTCCTGTCGGCCAGAAAAAACAGTGCATTGCTCAATGGTGGATATGTGATGTTGTCTATGGCAGATGGCACGGATGTGGGCCGTTGGCCGGATTCCACTTTGTCACTGCCGAGTTCTGACCGGCTTGAGCAATATCGCATCATGGAAAGCGAACTCACCGGGCTGCCGTTTCGGATGACTGTTCTGGTGGCCGATACCGCTCTCGGGGCCTTGCCTGTAAATCATTCCGTTCCGATGCTGATTTTCGGCGCATTGATGTTCGGGACGGCTGTTTTTATCGGACTGTGGTTCCTGACACAAGCGGACGTCTCACCCATCGGCAATGTCGAAAGCGCCATCAAGGATGGTCAGCTTGTGGCCAGCTATCAACCTATTATTAATGTGCGGACTGGACGATATATCGGCTGCGAGGCGCTTGTTAGATTACGCAGGCCGGATGGCACACTGGCGCACCCGCACACCTTCATTGAAGAAGCGGAGGATTCCGGCCTGGCTGTGGAGATGACCGTGCTGCTTATGCAGCGCGTCCGTGCAGATCTGGAAGCGTTTTACAGCCATCATCCCTTCCTGAAAGTCAGTATAAATCTGTTCAGCGATCACCTCAACCGGCCGGAAACCATTGCAGAAATCGAGAGCGTGTTTGCCGGCTCGAATTTCCGTTTCGAGCAATTGACCTTCGAATTGACCGAACGGCTGCCGATGGAATCATCTTACAAGGCGAAGGAGATCATCGCCGGGCTACAGGCTCTGGGCTGTCAGGTTGCGCTGGATGATGTGGGGACAGGACATAACGGGCTGAAATATCTGATGGAACTTGGAGTCGATATCATCAAGATCGACAAATTATTCATCGACGGCGTGTCGGATTCCGGCTTCTCGAAAACCATCGTCGAGGCCTTGATCAAACTGGCCGGGGATATGCAGATCCAGGTGGTGGCCGAAGGTATCGAAAGCGTGGAACAGGTTGCCAAGCTGAAAGAACTGGGTGTCGATATGGCGCAGGGTTATTTCTACTCCCGTCCGCTTGGCCCGCAGGCCTATATCACCTTTATGGAAGAAGCGATTTTGAGAGAACATCGAGCCGGGACCAAGCCCGATCCGGATGACCGGACCCCGAAATTTCTGAAACTCGTCAACGCAAATCAGCACAGCAATTCCTGAAGCTTTTCGCATTGTTGTTGCAACTGCAGCCTTATAGTTAAGCATCCGTTTACACGCCGCCTGCTAGTTTGAAAGCGGACAATGAACGGGTTCTCACCTTGCGATTCTTGAAACGGATAAGACGACGGCTGATTATCAGTATAGTTGCCATCATTGTGTTCCTCGCAGTGGCAGGCTTTATCTCTAGTCAGACCCATAATGCCATGCGCAAGGATGCGCAGGACATCCTGGACACTGAATTGACGTCGATCGGCCGAACGCTTATTGGGGTTTTTGACCGCGAGGCTGCTGCGGTTATCAAAAACATCTCCCAGTCACGGCTGGGAGAAGTTGCAGGATGCTCGCCGCAGTTCCAGAGTATCAGCCGCTACCTCGTGGGATCGCAGGATCATGTGCAGGATATCGGATTCGTGGCTTCCGATGGGACGCTGGCGTGTTCTGTGTTGCGTCCGGGCCAGCCGATCGAAGGATTTCTGAAACCGTGGAACCTCGACACGCCGGCATTGACGCTGGCGGTTCTTGAGGATGCACAACTGGAGCGCCGCCCGCTTGTGCTGGTGATCAATAATGGATTGAACCAGCGCTATGTCGTCCGGTTCGCACCGTCGGTTCTGCCGGAAGATATCGGCTCGACGCTTGTCAGGCCGTACCTTTCCTATGATGCGCTGCTGACCAGTGGGGACCGCTGGATCCACATCGACAATCAGGCCATGTACCGTCATAAGGTGGGGGCGATTGCAAGGTGGGCAATCGATGCCCGGAGCCTGCCGGAACGCTTCAGTCAGACCATGTCCTCCGAGGCATTTCCTCTGGTGGTCACCGTATCTGTCGGATCGGAAGTTCTGGCGATAATCTATGACCGGCTCGACAATGGCGCAATCCAGGTCGGCATTCTTAGTGGACTCGTTATTTTGTTCTTGTTGCTGCTGATTGGCTGGCGGTCAGGCCGCCCGGAATTTGAATATGGCGCGGTGTTTGATGAAGGCGAATTTCTGGCCTATTATCAACCGGTTGTGGATATGGGAAATGGCAACATTCTAGGATGTGAAGTTCTGCTGCGGTTCAGAACCAGAGAAGGCAAACTGGTTCAACCGGCAGCATTCATCGCCTATGCCGAGACCACTGGTGTCATCATGGAAGTAACGCATGATCTGATGAAGCGTGTGGTGACTGAACTTGATGAATTGTCCAAGGATTTCGGCCAGTTGAAAATCGGCATCAACCTGACTGGCAAGCATTTTGAGGATATGGCTGTTGTCGACGACATTCGGGCGATATTTGGAAAGAGCAACATCTCGTTTCAGCAATTGGTGTTTGAATTGACCGAACGGCACCCTGTACAGGATTTCCAGGTGGCGCGCATGGCGATTTCCGGCATGCAGGAACTGGGTGCAAGTGTCGCACTGGATGATGCCGGCACAGGTCATGGCGGTTTTTCCTACCTGCAGAAACTGGGCCTGGATGTCATCAAGATCGATAAGATGTTTGTCGACAGCTTCAGCAATGATGTCACTACAATGACGATTATCGATATCATTGTCGAACTGGCCAAGAGCCTGGATATGGGGATCATTGCCGAGGGTGTCGAGAACCAGCATCAGGTGGATTCTCTGCGCAAACTGGGGATTTCAGCAGCCCAGGGCTATTTCTTCTCGCCGCCACTTCCACCGGAGGACTATATCGATCTGGTCCGGAAATCCGTCGTGGCGGAGAATAAATTTTCCGTGTTTGAGAACACCCGAATTTCCCCGCTGCATGATTACAGGCAAACGGATATTCTCTATGAAACAGAAGCCGAAGTCGTCCAGCCGATAGCCAGAGCGTCCTGAGCTTCGAGCATGTTTGGTCAGTATCCGGCCTTTGCGGCTCCAGATCAGCCCAACGGATGGCGTTAGCCAACTTGCCCGATGCGCTGTATTGCGTGGCGTTTCCAAACCTTCAAACGGTTCAATATGAACCGGAAACGATCTAAGTACTTTTCTTGGTTACCGAAGTGTGGGACGAAATCACGACCACACAACCCCGAATGCCTGTATCGGGGATCCACCGCCTGCAAAGGAATACACAATGGCTGATGGCGATACGTCGAACGATGGCAAATCTGCAAATGATGATTTTGAGCAGAATGCTCTGTTTTACCATGAATTTCCAAGGCCGGGAAAACTTGAGATCATGGCGACGAAACCGCTTGGCAACCAGCGCGATCTGGCGCTGGCCTATTCGCCCGGTGTTGCAGCACCGTGCCTTGCCATCGAACGGGATCCATCGCTTGCCTTCAATTATACGGCGCGCGGTAATCTGGTAGGCGTGGTGTCAAACGGAACCGCAGTTCTGGGATTGGGGGCGATCGGTCCTCTTGCTTCCAAGCCGGTGATGGAAGGCAAGGCGGTGCTGTTCAAGAAATTCGCCGGCATTGATGTATTTGATATTGAGGTGGATGCAACCGGCGTGGAGCGGTTTGTCGACGTGGTCAGCGCTCTTGAACCAACCTTTGGCGGTATCAATCTGGAAGATATAAAGGCGCCTGAATGCTTTCAGATCGAGCGCGCCCTGCGTGAAAAAATGAACATACCGGTGTTTCATGACGACCAGCATGGAACTGCAATCATTGTTGGCGCTGCGGTTCTGAACGGTGTTGAGCTTGCCGGTAAACAACTGGACGAGGTTAAGGTCGTGGCGTCTGGCGCCGGTGCTGCGGCGCTGGCCTGCCTCAATTTGCTGGTCTCGCTTGGGGTGCGGCGGGAACACATCTGGGTGACGGATATTGAGGGCGTCGTTTATGAAGGCCGCGAGGCCTTGATGGATGAATGGAAAGGCAAGTTCGCTCAGCAGACAGCCTTGCGCACACTGGACGATGTCATTGAGGGGGCGGATGTCTTTCTCGGCCTGTCAGCCGGCGGCGTTCTGAAATCGTCAATGGTGGCCAAAATGGCTGAAAAACCTCTGATCATGGCACTGGCCAACCCCAACCCGGAAATCATGCCCGAAGCAGCTTTGGCGGCGTCTCCGGATGCAATGATCTGTACCGGTCGGTCCGACTATTCCAATCAAGTCAACAATGTCCTGTGTTTCCCCTATATTTTCCGCGGCGCGCTTGATGTCGGCGCAACGACGATCAATGAAGAGATGAAACATGCCGCTGTGCGCGCCATTGCCGCGCTTGCCCGCGAGGAGCCGACTGAAGTTGTGGCACAGGCGTATGGCGGCGTATCGCACACATTCGGTCCGCAATATCTGATTCCGTCCCCGTTTGACCAACGGCTCATCATCCGGATTGCCCCGGCAGTGGCAAAAGCTGCCATGGAGTCAGGTGTTGCGACACGGCCAATTGAAGACATGCGGGCCTATGTGGACCGGTTGAGCCAGTTCGTATTCAGATCCGGGCTGCTGATGAAGCCTATTTTTGCTGCTGCGCAGAATACGCCGACCCGAATTATCTATGCAGATGGTGAAGATGAACGAATTTTGCGAGCCGCTCAGGTTCTGGTTGAAGATGGCATCGCTATTCCCATTCTCATCGGTCGCCCGGCCGTCATGGACAGCCGGGCAGAGCGTTTCGGACTGCGGTTCCGTCCGCAACGCGATTGCGAAATCATCAATCCCGAAGACGATCCGCGCTACCGCGATTATGTCGATTTGTTTTTCTCCAAGGTGGGCCGCAAAGGTGTGACCAGCGATGCTGCACGCACAATCGTGCGGACCAATACCACAGTGATTGCTGCGCTGGCAGTGGAACGCGGCGATGCCGATGCGATGATCTGTGGACTGGAGGGGCGCTATGACAAGCATGTACGGGACATCCGCAACATTATCGGACTGAAAGCCGGAGCGCATGATTATTCGAGCCTCAGTCTTATCATCAACGCACGCGGCGGTTATTTCCTGACAGACACTTATGTGACAGAAAATCCGTCTGCAGAAGAAATTGCGGAAATGACAGTTCTGGCGGCCAGTCATATTCGCCGCTTTGGCATCGACCCGAAGGCCGCTTTACTGTCGCACTCCAATTTCGGATCACGGGAAACGGCGACTGCCCGCAAAATGCGCGATGCGCTGGCTGTTCTGCGCGCAATGGAGGTCACCTTCGAAGTGGATGGCGAAATGCATGGCGATGCCGCGCTGTCCGTTGCCATGCGGGCCAAGGCCATGCCTGACAGCCCGCTGCAGGGCGAAGCCAATCTTCTGGTGTTTCCAACACTTGATGCGGCAAATATCGCTCTCAATCTTCTGAAATCGATGACAGATGCGCTTCATGTCGGACCGATTTTGCTGGGATGTGCAAAATCGGCCCATATTGTGACGCCGTCAGTAACCTCACGCGGAATTGTCAATATCTCGGCCCTTGCAGCCGTTGAAGCCAATTCCGACACGGCGTAAAGCCTCAGCCACTTTGAATCGTGGAGCGACTATGACCGACCTTGCAGATATGAACTGGAGCGACACGCTGCTGACGCCGGAGCCCTTCGCGGCTGTGGTGACCAGTGATGTGGATGAAACGGTCAACCGCCTGATCGAAATCTATGACCGCAATTCCGGCTTCATCCAGTTGCATTTCAAGCAATTGCTGGAAGACGGACTGCCCACTGGCCGGGTCCGCGCCTGTTACCCCTACGCCCGCTTGACGACCACCGGCTATACGCGCCCGGATTCACGATCATCTTTCGGGTTTGTCGCCGGGCCTGGAACCTATCAGACGACATTGAGCCGGCCGGATCTCTTCCGAGAATATTTGTTGGAGCAATTCACAAAACTGATTGAAAATCATGGGGTTGGCATTGAAATCGGTGAAAGTGATTCACCCATTCCACTGCATTTTGCTTTTCCTGAGGGGATGCATGTCGAAGGCGGATTGTCGCAGCGCCTTGATGTCCAGTTGCGTGAAGTTTTCGACGTGCCTGATCTCGCGGTCACTGACGACGCGATCGCGAATGGAGAATTTGAGGCGGCGCCAGGTGAGCCTATGCCATTGGCAGCGTTTCCGGCCCAGCGGGTGGATTATTCGCTGCACCGGCTGGCTCATTATACGGCTACCAGTCCGACGCATTTTCAGAATTTTGTGCTGTTCACCAACTACCAGTTCTACATTGACGAGTTTTGTGCGCTGGCACAGACAATGATGAAAAGCGGTGAGGGCGAATATGAATGCTTCGTTGAGCCCGGTAATGTGATGACCCTCAAAGGCGAGGATGTGCCTTGCCAAGGCGAGCCCCCCGGGCGTCTGCCGCAGATGCCGGCCTATCATCTGTGCCGAAAAGGCCATGACGGTATCACCATGGTGAATATCGGTGTCGGGCCGTCGAACGCAAAAACCATTACCGATCACATTGCCGTTCTGAGACCGGCTGCCTGGCTGATGCTGGGACATTGTGCAGGTCTGCGCAACTCGCAAAGGCTGGGCGATTATGTGTTGGCGCATGGCTATGTACGGGAAGATCACGTGCTGGATGCGGATCTGCCGACCTGGGTTCCGATACCTCCACTGGCGGAAGTGCAGGTTGCCCTGGAACAGGCGGTCGCTGAAGTTACCGGTCTGACCGGCTATGAATTGAAGAGCGTCATGCGCACCGGAACAGTCGCCACCATCGATAACCGTAATTGGGAGCTGCGCGATCACAGGGAACCGGTGCAGCGTTTCTCGCAGTCGCGTGCGATTGCCCTGGATATGGAAAGCGCGACGATTGCTGCCAATGGGTTCCGCTTCCGGGTTCCCTACGGAACGCTTCTTTGCGTTTCCGACAAACCGCTGCACGGCGAATTGAAACTGCCGGGCATGGCCAGTGATTTTTATAAAAGACAGGTCTCAAAACACCTGCAAATCGGTATCAGGGCTGTCGAAAAAATGCGTGAAATGCCAGCCGAGAGCCTGCACAGTCGCAAACTCAGAAGCTTTGCCGAGACGGCTTTTCAGTAAATTCGGGCTGGTACACAGGAACGGTGATGGGAACAGAATGACCCGGCCTGAAATTCGGCCGGGTCAATCTGAACTGCGCTGATTACTTCCGGCGCCACCAGCCGCTGCGTTTTGGCGCTGCCGGTACAGGCGGTTCGGGAGCCCGTTCAACGGCCGGTACGGCTGTACTTTCCACCACCAGATCAACAGCTTCCTCGGCCTGCGGGTCGGCGACAGGCTCCGGCT
>TARA_R110002096_G_scaffold34331_3_pt1 | contig 16802 bp, 10 predicted proteins | sample TARA_R110002096 | Tara Oceans TARA_R110002096 (sample SAMEA4397295) | marine metagenome | biome: Polar Biome; feature: [DCM] deep chlorophyll maximum layer (ENVO:01000326); material: water (ENVO:00002006), including particulate matter (ENVO:01000060) such as... | depth 35 m | reverse complement strand
GTGGCTCGTGTAGCCAGCCGCAAGAAGTCGGCCGGCGGCCTCGCACGAGAGCCCGCTGCCTCAGCCACGCGCGGGCACCTTGTGGCGGCATCGCGTCAACCCCCCGATCACGTCGGCCACCCGACCGGCGCGCCGTCTTCGAGCAGTTCGATGTATTCGGACATGCCGATGCCCTGACGGCCGTCCCAGTGCCACAACGTAAGGCCCTCGGCGATACGCGACTGCAAGTACTCGTCGCCAACCTTGCGCCGGTTGCGCAACGGTGCGAGCGTGAGCACTTCGCCCTCCATGAACACGGCCCGCTTAGCGGTGCGCACACCGAGCTGCATCGCGCGCGGATCTTTCGCGCTGCTCCACTCGGTGCACAGATCGATGTCCGTGATCTCCTCGTAGACACCGTCGAACTGGAGCACACCCTGGCGCCGCGTATGCCCGTCGCGATCGGTAATTTTGAGCAGCATCATCGATCGGTCGGGGCCGAAGTTTGCAATCAACAGCCGGTAGAAATAGATGTTCGTCCAGTATCGCGGTCCCCAGGAGTGATCACGCCAACCGAGGCCGTCGAAAGTCCACTCGTCGTTGCCGATCGCGATGCGGCCGCGCGTGCGCATATGCTGGTTGAAGTGGCCCAGGGAAAAATCGCGGCCATACATCGTCTCCTGGTCGTCGCTCAGGGGCTCACCGCCGTGCATGGGCGAGACAGCCTCGAGTTCAAATTCGACTTCCGCCGATGAGGTCGGCGCGCGCTTGAACAGCGTGCCGGGATCGCGCAGGAGTTCCGGATCCTCGAGTACCATGATGTCGCCCGCGTAGTGCATGGCGACACGGCGAAACGGCTCAATCACGCGATAGCTCAGTCCGCCGGCAGCAAACGCGTCGTTATGCGCGATCTCGGGCCGCCGGAACTGACACGCAATGCGCCCGTCGGGAAGGTAGAGGCAGACCTGAAGCTCCGCATGCCCTTCGTTAACCCGGTTGCCGAGCCGGAGCCAGCCACCAAAGCGGCGCTCGAGTTCAAAACCACTGACGTAGACGCTTTCGTTGAAGTTCGGCTCGGGGCCGGCCTGATGGGTGTACTCGTCAGTGGTCTCGAGACGGAAGCCTGACATGGGCAATTTGCTCCTTTACAGATAACGTTCGGGTTGTGGGCCTGCAGTGGTTCGCGCTCCATCGACCGGTGCTTCGCCGTGATGGATCAGCGCGACGTCGGAAAATGTCGCGTTCGGCGTTTTGACTTCCGCTCACTCGACGATCCCGGCTAGTACGACATGCGGCGTGGTCGGCCTGGTGACGGGTTGCGAGCGGTCGCCTGCCGGGGCGGCGCATGCGAGTGGAGAGCGCACCACGATAAGCGCCGCGAATTCATCTGACGTGCACATGTCAGTCGCGGCCCGTCCCAATTCGCTCGGCCACGGATTCGAGCCGCTCGACCACCGCTTCAAGGCGACTTTCAGGGTTCGTATCGGGAGTTGGGTCGGCGGCAATACCGCGCACGACGAACTGCCAGAACAATTGCGTCGTCCGTTCGACATCGAGTTGCTCGCGGCCGGCCAGGAAGCGCCAGGTGTAATGTTCGAGCCCACCAAACACGGCATCACGCACCATGGCAACGGGTACGTCAGCACGGAAGGCGCCACTTGCCACCCCCTCTTCGATCACCTGCACGGTAAACGCCGTGTAAGTGCGATTGAGCTCATACATCGACGAACCGCGGTAGCCGTCGTAAGCACGAATCTCGCGGAAGAAAACCCGGCACAGCGCCGGGTCGGTGTTGATCACGGTCAGGTGATGCCAAATCAGAAAGCGCAGCTTCTGCGCCGGGTCATTGAGACTGGCGAGCTGACGGTCGAGATCGGCAACGAACGAACCGTACCAATCCGCGATGACGGCGTGCAGCAGATCGCGCTTGGAATCGAAGAGTTTGTAGATGGTGCCTTCGGCGATGCCCGCCGCGGCGGCAATGTCGGCTATCACAGCACCCTCGTAACCGTTCTCGGCGAAGGCGACGCGCGCCGCCCGGCAGATCTCGGCGATCCGTTCGGTGCGAGGCCGGCGGTTGAATTTTCGGTGATCCGGCAAAGTTCAGGCTCCCATCCGTTCCCGCAATATTACCGTTGCGCGATCGCGTAACCGGATAATAATGAATGATCCTCACTACTTCAAGGAGGAATGGAAAGTTCCATAGCCAGGTAGGGCAATATCCATGCTGAGAACCATAAAATCTTTAATAACAATAAGATATGTTTATTTGTTCTGTTGCATATTCCCCTTTGATGGATTCTTTCCGAGTTCATGGCGTGATTATTTGGCTAAATTATTTTGCTATAAGTGAGCATTACCCACTTAGGCGATTCCGATGGCTGATGTCTCTCCCGCGAACACGTCGCGATGTCCAGCGTCGTCACAGATCCCTGACCACGTAAACAGCGTAATGGGTAGCGACACGGGCCGGCCTCGCGTTTTGCGGTTCGCTGCCGTCGCTGACTGACGGGTTCTCGTTGATGTATCAGCGTGAAGGGTCAAAATCGACGGATGGAGCAAATGCCGAATGTCACGCAGCAATTTCGCGGGCGCACGGCACCACGTCACCGCGCGTAGTAATCACCGCGAAGCAGGATTGCGGTACTCGGAGGATGATTGAGGGTCGGACCGACGTATCGTTCTGATCCGTCGGTGGATACACCCTCAACGCTTATCGCGGGCTTCCTGAGCGGCGAAAAAGCACGCCTCGGTGCAGTAAAGCTGCCCGCTAACCGTGCTTAGAACCCGGTATCGACGGGAGAATTAGAACGTAACACGCAGAATCGCCGTAATTCCCGGAAAATATCCCGGGTTTTCAATCACCTGACCTGGTCCGACCCCGTTCACCCAGGTTGAGCAGCTCCGCGTTCCCGCCCCGGGCAACGGTATTGTCCGTCCAGGTTCTTTCAACCGCGAACCGGTGCAGGTAAAAAGGGCCGCCTGCTTTCGGTCCGGTACCCGACAGGCCGCGCCCTCCGAAACAATTCACCCCGACGACAGCACCCACCATGTTGCGATTGACGTACGTGTTGCCGATACGCGTGGTGTGGAAAACGTGTCGTGCGAACCCTTCGATTCGGCTGTGTATCCCCATCGTCAGCCCGTAACCGAGGGCGTTGATCTGCGCAAGAATATCCGCGAACTCCGCGGTCCCGTATCGGATCACATGCAGCACGGGGCCAAACACTTCCCCCGACAATTGCGTGATGGAATCGATTTCGTACAGCTGCGGTACGACGAAACTGTCCTTATCGAGTTCATCGCTCCCGGTGCATTTACCGACGAACCTGCCTTCCCGACGCAGCATACGTGCGTGCCGCTCGAGCGTGCTTTTTGCCTCGTCATCAATGACCGGACCGACATCCGTGGCAGCAAGCGAAGGATCACCAGGCACGAGCGATTCCATTGCACCGCACAGCATCGTGATCACGTCATCGGCGATGTCCTCGTGAAGATAAAGCACCCGCAGTGCACTGCAACGCTGGCCGGCACTCTTGAATGCCGACACGATGACATCATCCACAACCTGCTCCGGTAACGCGCTCGTGTCGACGATCATGACATTCTGACCGCCGGTTTCCGCGATCAACGGCAGGATCGCGCCTTCTCGCTCAGCGAGCATGCGGTTGATCCGCTGCGCGGTTTGCAGGCTGCCGGTGAACGCGACACCCGACAGACCCGGGTCCTGCAGCACCTGTGCGCCCACCGTTGGACCATCTCCCGGCAGCAGATGCAGCACGCCGGTCGGGATCCCTGCCTGCAACAGAATGTCCACCGCCTTCGCGGCAATCAGCGGTGTCTGTTCGGCGGGTTTTGCGAGCACGGCATTACCGGCGACCAGCGCTGCGGAAACCTGGCCGATAAAAATCGCCAGCGGGAAATTCCACGGACTGATGCAAAAGAACGTGCCACATCCCTGTAATGACAGCCGATTCTGCTCACCGGTTGGACCCGGCAAGCGGGTGACCTCGAAGTCCGCCCGCGCACGTTGTGCGTAGTAGCGACAAAAATCGACCGCCTCCCTGACTTCAGCAACGGCATCATCGATGGTTCTGCCGGCCTCCAGCACGATCAGGGCGATGAGGTCTTCCATCGCCGCTTCCATCAGATCCGCGGCTTTCTCCAGGCAGCGTGCCCGTTCATCGACAGGCGTGGTATCCCAGCCTCGTTGACTGCGCTGCGCGCACGCCAGGGCGGCCTGAATGTGCGCGTCACTCGCTTCGATCACCTGACCAACGACGTGCTGCCGGTCCGCCGGATTCCGGATCTCTCGGGCTGGCCCGGACAAGCGCTCACCGTTGACGACCGGGGCGGCGTGGGCCGTGGATTCGCGCGCGACCCGAATCCGTTTTTCCAGCGCCATCAACGTGGCGTGATCGGTCAAATCGATACCCGTCGAGTTTTTCCACGGATGCGCCTGTGATGCGTAGATGGCGGAAGGAACCGGAATATTCGTGTTACGCCGGTCCCGCGATGAGAGCGTCTGTTCCATGGGATCCCGAATCAAATCTTCGGCTGCCGTTGTTTCATCGAAGAAACGGCTGACGAATGAACTGTTCGCACCGTTCTCCAGCAGACGACGCACGAGGTACGGCAGCAGATCTTTGTGTGAGCCGACCGGCGCATACACCCTTACAGGACGGTCACACCCGCTCTCGAGCATCTCGTCATACATCAGGTGTCCCATACCGTGCAGTCGCTGGAACTCGAACGTCGTCGTGTCATCAGCAAGCTCGCTAATCGTCGCTACGGTATGCGCGTTGTGGGTCGCGAACTGGGGATACAGTCGTTCCTGCGCTTGCAGCAGTATCTGCGCGCACACCTCGTAGGAAAGGTCGGTGTGACACTTACGCGTGTACACGGGGTAATCCGGCATGCCCTGCTGCTGCGCGTGTTTGATCTCCCAGTCCCAGTAAGCCCCCTTGACGAGTCGGACCATGAAGCGTCTGTCGGTCTCGTGTGCCAGGGCGACGAGCCAATCCGCCACGTGCACGGCACGTTTCTGATAGGCCTGGAGGACGAACCCCAAACCGTCCCAGCCCTGAAGTTCCTCGTCGCGAACGAGCGCCGCAAAGATATCCAGCATCAGTTCGAGGCGATCCGCTTCCTCGGCGTCCAGACTGAAGCCCAGCTTGGCTCGACACGCCATCAATGCGAGTTGTTTCACCCGCGGCATCAGCTCGGCGAATACACGGCCGCGCTGCTTTGCCTCGAACCGGGGATGCAGTGCAGATAACTTCACGGAGATCCCGTCCGCGGCCTCAACAGCGGGCGAGGTATTGCTGGCGGAGATTTTCTCTATCGCGTTTCGGTATGCATCGAAATAGCGATCGGCATCGCGCAGTGTGCGTGCGCCCTCGCCCAGCATGTCAAAAGAAAACCTCGTGCCCTCGCGATTTCTTCGCTGGCCGCGAGCGGATGCTTCATCGATCGTTCGGCCCAGCACGTACTGACCGCTCATGATCTTCATCGCCTGCTGGGTCGCCTGCCGCACTACGGGTGCACTCAGCTTCTGCACCATGTGAGAGAAGATCGGGTAAGACGCTTCTGATTCCGCGGAAAACATCCTGCCCGTCAGCATCAAACCCCACACCGATGCATTTACAAACAGTGAATGCGAATGCAGGTTGTGATCGCCCCAGTTTCCCGACTGGAGTATCTCGGCGATGAGTCGATCGGCGGTCTCGTCGTCCGGTATTCGAAGCAGCGACTCAGCGAGGCACATGAGCGCGACACCCTCGCGGTTCGACAAACCGAACTCCAGCAGGAAGGCATCCAGCGTGCCCGAACGATGGCTGTTCCGGCGACACGCGTTGACCATCCGGATCGCAGCGTCTCGCACGCGCGCTCTGCGCGCTTTATCGAGCGTTGAACGCGTCAGCAGATCATCGACGGCGTCGCGCTCTGATCGATACTTTGCCTGGGCTATCTGCTGCTTCACGACAGTCTCCACTGACAGTCAAAATCGGGCACCTCACACTTCGACGTGCAACGAATGGCAGCGTTCAAACCCGACGCGATTATGGAGGTTCGGGGGAGGTTCGGGGTCGGACCAACGTATCTTTTTGATCCGCCGGAGGATTCATCTTGGTTCGGGGTCGGACCAACGTATCTTTTTGATCCGCCGGAGGATTCATCTTCAGCGCGTCTCCAGAGGGCGCTTAAAGTCGAAAAATCGGCGTCTGGAATGACGCTAAGCTGTCTGGCAACGGTGCTTAAACGTCAGTAGGCACGCCAAAATTCGAACGTAACGCTCGGAACTGCCGCTTGCCCGGGAAAATACGCCCCTTTTTCAATGACCTGACCTGGTCCGACCCCGTTCACCTCCCCATGGTTATTCGTCAGAATGTACGTCTTGTCCTTGAGCAAACCGTCGTCACGCGCGAACACGAAACCCGAACCCTGCCCCGTCGCGCGACGCCTGCGCCCCGGCGATTCGCCGCGCGGCCCGGGCGCACCCGGTCCGAACCTGTCACCGAAATAACGTTCGAAGAATTCTTCACCGAACGGAAAACCTTCCGGCAAGGCGCCCTGCACCGATCCAACGGCCCGCGACGTTTCGACCTGGATAAAAACAACTGCCGGTGAGACCTCGCGCGCGACTGACGCGAACGCCTTACCGGTCTCGCGCAGACTCTCGACGCCGCCGGCGACCGCACCGGACACGACCGCGGGTATGAACAATAGCGGCGCAATGACAGAAAGGCGTTTCATGATCGACATGTTTCGGCTCCTCCACTGGCTGGGCGCACCGTCTGGCGGCGCATGCTCTCGCTCGGGATCTGGGAGCAGCGGCGGGAAATTCAAGTCTCGATGATCGTGAGCCGGGACGCGGCGGAACTTCGCGCTTTCCGGCGTGAAACGCGACCCGCCGCGCCAGCATTGTTGTTCAATCGAATCCGCTGGATCGGCGGGTCCGCCCCCGCCCCCGACGGCAAGTCGTGATTGAGGTAGTATCCTTGCTGCAGAGGCAGCCTTTGACGAAACTCGAAATAACCCACCGAACGACTTACGAATACCATGAGAAGCTGGTGTTCGGCGTGCACAAGTTAATGTTGCGCCCGCGGGAGAGTCGCAATTTACGGCTCATCAGTCATACGCTCGAACTGAGCCCCGCGGCGACGATTACGTGGGCGAATGACGTTGCCGGTAATGCCGTCGCGAGCGCCACGTTCAAGGCGCCGGCCGACACACTCGTTATCGATAGTTTCGCGGAACTCGAACTCGACGTTGAACAATGGCCGGTGTTCGACATCGCGGCCTCGGCAATCGATTACCCGTTTCTGTTGTCCGAAGACGAAATGCTCGACCTCGGGGCTTTGCGCTTGCAGACGTATCTCGACAGTGACGGACGGCTGCGCGACTGGGCTCAGGGTTTTATCACCGGAACCTCCACGAACACACTTGCACTGCTGAAAGATCTGAGCGCCGGGGTCGCGGCGCGTATTACCTATGAATATCGCGAAACCGACGCTGCCCAGTCACCAGCGGAGACGCTTGCCCGCAACTCGGGCTCGTGCCGTGACTTCGCCGTACTGTTTGTCGATGCGGTGCGCAGCCTCGGATTCGGTGCGAGGATAGTCTCGGGCTACCTGTATGACCCGGATCAGGATGCGGTGGGATCTCAGGGTGCGGGATCAACGCATGCGTGGGCGGAAGTTTATGTGCCGGGCGCGGGCTGGATCGTGTTCGATCCGACGAACCGCAGCGTTGGCGGATTCAATCTTATTCCGCTCGCCGTGGCACGCAACATCGCGCAGACCATGCCGGTATCCGGCAGTTTCATCGGGCACCCGAACGCGTTCAAAGCGCTGGACGTAGCGGTTAGAGTGAAGGCCATCCAGGGCGGCTGAAGAAGATCACCGCCCCGCGGGGAAAGTCGATCACAAGCTGATGCTCAGGCTGAGGCGGCCATGATCACGGTCGTTGAACTCACCGAACAAACCGCGTGCTTCGCCGTAGAACTGCACGATTTGCGCACCGACCCCAACCCCATCCATCAGTTCATGGTAGACGGAAAACTCGACGTAGCCATCGCCATGATTGACGCTCGTCACGTCTCTCACTCCGATCTTCGTGCGGTCGTGGTTGAACGTATAGCGAATGAGTCCGGTTACGTTCGTTTCGTGCGCGTCGCGGATGATGCCCGAACGGTAATTCGGGATATCGCTTTGAAATAACTGCGCGCTGATAAATGTGTTGCTCAAACCGATCCAGTCGACCCCGATCATGTAGGACACCTCACTTCTCGTAACGCTTCCCTCACTGTCAATCGCGCGGTCGATCGTGAACGGACGATTGGAGAAGTACGCGAACTCACCGCGCAAGGTAAAATCTTCAATCGACCGGCTGAAACTGCCCCCGGCCATATGGGTGCGCAGGTAAACGGGTCGTATTGTCGTTGTCGTCGCGTCGTCGGTGTAACGGTACTGCGGCAGGTTGTTGTACTGATACAGATAATTCAGCGTGAGGTCCCAGTTACCCGCGGGAGCGCTCAGGTTGAAACCAATGTCGGAGTCTGCGATCACCGCACCCGGTCGATCCGCATCTGTGATCACGGGCCGCTTGCCAGGTGTCGGCGGCAATACGAGTTGCGGGCTGGAGATTGCGTAGAACGCATCCACGGAGGGGATATCCGCATACGTCGTGTCCGGCAGCCACACGATCTCGAGCATAATGTCGCCATGCGGGATCTGCGCCGCAATGCTCCATAACGGGGTTCGGGAGCTATCGAATTTGTCGAGCACGAATTCCCGGTATGACTGCGGATTGACCACGTCAAGAACCTTGAGGCCGTCGGCCTGGCCCCACACGATCTGTTGTTTACCCGCCCGCACGAAGATGTCACCGATGCTGATGTCGGCGTACAGTTCACGCAGTTCCATTTCCCCCTTGTCGCCGAGGAGCAGGCGGCGGCTTGCGGGCGAGCGATTATCCTGGTCTGGCTTACCGGGCTCCAGACGGTCACTCAGATCAACCTGCGCGCGCCCGATCCCTGTGAGTGACAGCCAGTCCGCGGTGCGCGTGAAAGCCGTAAGCTCGAGGCTGGCACGGCCGAGCACACTGTTGCCGTCGAAATCCATGCCGTAGTCGAAGTTGAGTACCCCGGTAACATCAACCGGCTCCGCCGTCGCGGGCGCCGGATTAAACCCGGCAACCCAGGCCAGCACGCAGACGATGCGGGTAGCCGCGGACAAGCGCACGTGGTGTCTGGCTTTGCGTGATGGCCCCACCGCTGCGTCTCCGGCTACTTGCCGGCGCGTTTCAGGTTGCGTTGATCGAGTCGCTTTTCCGATACGTCCGTCTGAAAATCGATATTCGAAAATTCAAAACGCGTCTTGTGTCCGGTTTTATGGTTTTCTACATCGATGATCGATGCCGTCCAGATGCCGTCCACCTGGACGAATTCCTCGTAGCGCAATGTCTTCAGTATCTGTCCGGCGGTGTCGAAGATCCTGTGCGAGAGGATCGTCCAGTTCGAGGTGTCGATGCGGGATTGCACGAGTCCGTATCCGAGTTCTTTCGCGATCACCGCGTTCTTCGGCCAGCCATTGATCGCGACGACGCCGGGGGTGGGTTCGGTTTCCGCGATAAAGTCGAAGACATAATCTTCCTCGCTGATCCGGCCTTCCTGTTTCAGATCCTCGAACGTTAAATCCGTCCCGAGAAAATACTCGCCGCGTTCGGCGCCGGAGACCTGGCGGGAGCGGCGCAGCGATGGCAGGTAGAGCCACTGCTGGTCCTCGCGTTCCGAATCGATATAGTCATAGGTCAAAAAAGCCGTATCCTTGATGTTCGCGGGGCCGGTGTACACGATGAGCGCGCGACGTTCATCCTGAGCGTCCAGACGGATGCCCTTCGCATCGCGCACACGTTCCCGGCCACGCTTGTCCGTGAGTATCATCTTGAGGTCGCGCAACAAATGCTCGCCGTGGTCGCGCGCGTCGGTATTGCGCACTATCTCGAGCACTGCGGGCGACGATACCGAGGGCGCATTCAAGTCCGCCGCTTCCGGCTCGGCATCGACGGCGTCGGCGACAGCCACGTTTACCGGCATCAGAAACGCTGCCAGGCCGGCTGCGCAAAGCATTGCAAGCACGGTGCCGGTCTTGCTGTCCGTGCGCGCCGTGCTGCGGCGTTCAACCGGTACTTCGCCGAGCAGAAACTTTGGCTTCAGCACCAGCAATACCGCTGGCAGCGCCGTCATGCTGGCGAGAAAATTCGCGGAGATCGCGACGATCAGTAATCCGCCGAACTCGGAGACGGTCGGGTTATTGCTTGCAAGCAGCGCAGAGAAGCCGAGACACAGTGCCCACATGTTGAACCACAGCGCGCGCCCCGTAGATTGAAAGGCATCGCGGATCGATTTCGCGGACACGGCACCTTCGTACGAAGACAGCTTGCGCACACGCTCGATTGAATGCACGGAAAAATCGACACCGAGACCGATCGTGATCGCTGCAAACATGGACGTCGTGACGCCGAGGCCGATTCCGAACATCGCCATCACCGCATAGACCATGAAGACGGCGAATATCACGTGAAAGAGGCAAAAGAACCCCGCCGTAAAAGAACGAAACGCCGCGGTAGCGATCGTGAGAGCGAGGACTACCGCAATCAATACACTGACGAGGTGGTTCGCTTCGATACTCTTTAGCCAGTGGTAGTTCAAATACACGCGACCACTGAGGCTGCCTTGTACATGGGGCGCGTTGAACGTTGAAGCAAGGTAAGCTTCCAGGTTCTCGATGATCGGCTTCATTTTCACAAACGACCCCGCGTCAGTACGTACATTGATCAGGGCAATCTGTTGATCGAAATCGATATCGTCTTCCAGATCGGCCGGGTCGCCGACCGATTCGTAGGCAAGAAACAGCTGCGCAATGGATGATTCACTGTCCGGGATCCGCTTTTCGTTCGGGTCGCCTCCCGAGACGCTTTGATTAACTTCCTTCAGGATGTCGACAATGGATGAGACGCCGTTGACGTGAGGTAGCGTTACGACGTATTCCTGCAAGGCTTCGATACGCTTGACGATATCCGGGTCGAAGATCCCCTGCGGGCGCTTTGCGTCCACGACCACGAGCAGGCGATAGGATCCGTCCATCGATCGGTTGATGACCCGATCGGCGACGCGAACCGGTTCATTCCTGGCGAAATTGTCGATGCGATCGTAGTCGACGACCACGAGCGTCGTCCCATAGACGCACACCGCCAGAAAAACGAAGCTCAATGCCATTGCGTGCTTCGGGTAACGCACGATGATTTCCGCGAGGCCGGCGAGAAACGCGGACAACAGATCGCGACCGCGGTCCTGTTTCTGCGGCCAGATCGATGCTATCGGTTTATTACGATGGATCAGGGTTAGCACCGCCGGCAGCAGTGCGATCGTGTAGAACCACGCGGCCAGTACCCCGATGGCCGAATAAAGCCCGAACGCCTTCATGGGCGGCATTTCCGACCCGAAAACGATGCCGACGAATCCCGCGATCGTCGTGATCGTCGTCAGCACCACCGGACGTGTGATGGAAACGAGCGCCGCGAGCAGCGCGTCGCGCGCCGTTGCATGTCTGCCCGACCACAATTCGTTGCGGTATTCGTTGATGATGTGGATGCCGTCGGCGACCGCGATCGAGATCAACACGACGACGAGTCCATTCGAGATAGCGTAGAACGGAACTTCGAAATACGCCCGAATCCCCATCGCGGCGATTGCGGTGGCGACGGCGATCGATAACGGCAACAAGACGCCAGCGACGGAACGGAACGCCATACTCAGCACTAAAATGATCATCGCCGCCGCGAGCGGATAAGAGCGGCGCGCATCCTGGGATATGTAGCTGTCGAGATAGCCCGCGGTCGAGGCTTCGCCGGCAAGATGCACCATTCCCGCATACTGCCCGCGCACGCCATCTATTGCTGTCGACAGATCGAGAAACGTCTGGTGGCTTTGCGACTGGTCGACCATTTCCCCGACAATCATGGCCATCGTGCCGTCACGCGCGACAAGGTTGCCGAGAAACACCGGGAACGCCTCGACCCGTTGTTGGATGACGTCGACTTCCGCCTGGCTCGACGGCGGCTCGTCGTACGCGGTGGTGATATCGATTCGGTCCGCGGTGCCGGAAATGATTTTCTCGGTCGTGAGACTGACGACGCGATCGGGCTCGATATTCGACGTGGCCATCATCAGTTCGGTCAATTCAGCGATGAGTCCGAGCGCTTCAATCGAATAAATCGTCTCGCCGTCCGGTGCTTCCACGGCAATGACGAAGGGGTCATCGAGACCGAAAATTTCCTTGACCTTGTCGCGATAAATGAGTGCCGGGTTCGTCGGTTCGATATAGGCGTCGGGCGAGGTGTCCTTGTAAAGGCGCGGCACGAATGCGCCGAACACGAACATCGACATAATACAGGCGCACACGACTGCCCGTGGGTTATCGATAACCCAGGTGAACCACTGCTTTACCATTACCGGCTCTCTATTGTTTTGCAGAAGCGGTGCAGACAGTCATGCTATGACTGGACTATCCGGGCAACGAGCGTTGCCGCGGCGGACATTCCCTGATCCCAGCGTCACATTTCACTTCTTGGTTATTATTCGCCATCCTATGACAACAGGGATTTCAACACGTGCGTGAACCTCCGGCAAGTGGACACCGCCCACACGGCAGCGATGGGGTGGCGCCCGGCGGATTGTGTGCATCACTTTGCTGCGATAATTCGGGCGTACTGTCGTACTGTCAATTGCACTCGCGACAACAGAACTTCAAGTCGCTCAAATAGGCACATCCTTGCTTCGCCACGCGAACCGCGCCGGGATTTTTTGCACACGCGAACGTTTTGCGTTTCGTCATCCACATGCTCGAACTGAGCCCCGCGGCCCAGCAAGCATACCGCGGCCATGGAAGCCGCGACGCGTTCGACCGGAGCGATGAACCGAAAACCGAGTCGCGGCACAGTTTCGATGTAGCGAGGCCCGCGCGCGTCATCGCCGAGCGCGCGCCGCAATTCCTGCAGGCGTTTGCTCAGCGCGTCGTCGGTGACGTACGGTCTTGACCAGGCCCGGGCGATCAGCGCTTCTTTCGTAACGAGTTCGCCGGCCGTGTCGAGCAGCACGTCCAGCACCGCGAGCGACTGGCGCGTGATCGCTACCCGCTCGCCGCCGGTCTCGAGACAGTCCTTGCCGCGATCCCGCGTGAAGGGACCGAACCGTAAAACTTCCTGCTGTTCTCTCATGGGTACCCGGCCGCAACGGGACAAACGCGAATCGTCAGGCGCGCCAACCGTTGCGGTGACCCCCGGCTTTTACCCCGCCGAACGGCGGGGACACGCACGGGCAGCCTTAAGCCGAACCGCGGACGCCGGCTCCCGGGCGCTTCACCGCCGTTGTCCCTGAATTGCCTGACGCTTTCAGCGGCTCGTTTCACGATTAGCACGTCGTACTCTGATGCCGGGAGGAGAATTCTGCGGCATCGCCATCTGTGTTCAGGTTTGCATCCGGCGCCTGGTACGTCAATGCACGGAACACGGCGCGTGGCGTCCGCGTTGCAAACGACGGCTCGTTTGCGTACCGCGGCGGGGCGCCCACTGAACGGTTCAGGAAGCAGCCAGCCCGGTTCAGACTTTTGCGGTGCGGTGACCGGGAGCACCCGGGGCCGGCTTAATACTGTAGCCTAATGCTTGCGGGACATTGACCGAAGGAGGGGTACAAATGTCGATTGATGCCGATTACCTGGTCGTAGGCGCGGGTGCCATGGGCATGGCGTTCACCGACGTCATCCTCAACGAGACCGATGCATCTGTCGTGCTCGTCGATCGTCTCCATGCGCCGGGCGGCCACTGGAACAAAGCCTATCCTTTCGTGCGACTGCATCAACCTTCCTCCTTCTACGGCGTGAACTCGCGCCCGCTCGGCAACGACACGATTGACCGCACGGGTTGGAACGAAGGGCTTTATGAACTCGCGACGAACGGCGAGGTGTGCGCATATTTCGATCACGTTATGCGCGAACAATTTCTGCCGTCGGGGCGCGTGCGTTACCTGCCGATGTCGAATTACACGGGCGAAGGGTGCGTCGAGTCTTTGCTGACGAGGACGCAGACGAACGTCGTATCGCGCAAGATCGTCGATGCAACGTTTATGAACGTATTGGTGCCGTCGATGCGCCCCCCGCCGTTCGAAGTCGATCCGTCAGCAAGCTGTCTGCCTCTCAACGCACTACCCGAATCCGCGGCGAACTATTCGGATTTCGTCGTCGTCGGCGCCGGCAAGACCGGTTTCGACGCCTGCCTGTTCCTGCTCCAGCATGGCGTCGAACCGGATTCGATACGCTGGATCATGCCGCGCGACGCATGGCTGCTGAATCGCGCCAGTATTCAGGCGCTGGACCTTTTCGAAGACTGCATGCTGCACTGGTTCGCCGATACTTTTACCGCCATCGCCGCCGCCGATACGCTTACCGATGCCTTTGTGCGAATCGAACAAGCCGGTCAGCTGCTCCGCCTCGATCCGAACGTGGAGCCGACGATGTACCGCTGCTGTACGGTAACGGAGGCCGAACTGGCCCAGGTTCGCCGGATCAGGAACGTCGTCAGGCTCGGGCGCGTACAACGGATCGCCGCAGGGCGCGCCGTCCTCGACGACGGCGAGTTGCCATTCGGACCCGCCACACTGTTTGTCGACTGCACGGCGGACGGGCTCGCGCGGCGCCCGCCGCAGGCCGTGTTCGCGGGCGAAACGATAACGCTTCAATCCGTGCGTACCTGTCAGCAGGTATTCAGTGCGGCTTTCATCGCCCACGTCGAGGCGGCCTACGACGACGAGATACTCAAGAACGAACTCGCCACGCCGGTCCCGCACCCTGATTCGGCGCTCGATCTGATGACCAACATCGTCGCCGACCTCATGAACGCCGCGCGCTGGGCCGAGGACGACGATCTTGCGCAGTGGATGGCGAACGCGCGGCTCGATGGTTTCTCCCGAGCCGGCGAACCGAGCGCCCGCGAACGCAAATTACGCGAACGCATTGCCACAGATGGCGCGCTCGCGGCGGAAAGGATCCAGCAGTTTATCGCGTGATCATGCCCGTATCCGGCAGTTTCATCGGCCGCCCGGACGCTTGCCTCACGCTGGACGTCGAAGTTCCGGTGCAGGCCGTTCCGGCCGGCTGAGCAGGCGCGTGGTTCACAGTTTGCACAACGCGGTACGCGTTGCCGTGTGAACACGCTTCCCGCACTCTCGCCCGCCACGTCACTTCCGCACAGCGAGTCGTGTTCGGCAATCACGCTATTCCGCGCCCGCGGCGGGTATCGATCGCCGCCCCCCTGTATACATGTTCCCCCGCTGTGCCCGGCGTGTCGCTCCAGGCTGATGTGGATCAAGTCGATGCGCTCCTGGCTGACTTAGCATCGTTATCGATAGCCGGATGTATCGCGCGGTACTTCGCCGCGGGAACCGTTTTGTCGGGTCGCGTGTGCGCACCGCAGGTTTCACGGCTTGCACCGCAGGCACAAAAATGGAGTTCACCATGTCAAACGATCGTCGAAAATTCATGCATCGCCTCAGCAGTGCCGGCGCCGCGGCCGCGCTTGCCGGCGTGTTCACGGGCGCATTCGCCGCCGGTCCGGAGGCGGGTAAGGGACAGGGTATGGGTAAAGCGAAGGGCGCCGGTCGGTCCGCACATGCGTTCGTCATCGCGGCGGACACACAAAACAAATGCGCCACGTGTGTTTTCTGGGGCGGACAGCGGCATGTGTCGCGCGACAAATCCGCGGTCCACGCCACGAGCCTCGGCATGTGCAACAACCCGGTGAGCATGAATTACCACCGCACGACGTCGCCGGATACCGGTCCGATGGCGGCGTGGGTCAAGTGGCCGGCGCTGGACGCATAAGCGACATCCGGCAACGCGCACGAACCCTCGACGTAAACGACCGCTTAGGATGCGAAACCCCCCCGGCATTTTCGTGGCTAAGCAAGCTCAGGCAGGCCGAACACCAATATTTGTAAAGTAAATCAGGGCGCTAACCTGGTCCGACCCCAACCTGCAGAAAACGGCGCCTACGTGCCAGCGAGGTGCTAGTCTTCGGTGACCGCCTGGGCCTGTGCTATCAGGTCGATCACCTGCTGCGGCCCGATCGGCGTTTTCATCGGCACGAGATTGCCGTAGTCCGACAGCGCATCGGCAACGGCGTTTGCGAGGGCAACGTGAACCGAAAGCATCGCCGCCTCGCCGGCCCCCTTGAATCCGCCTTCGGTCAGGGGCGACGGCGTGACAACATGATGGCACTCGATGTCAGGTAAGGTCATCGCGTTTGGCAGCAGAAAATCCATAAACGAGGCATTGCGTAATTGTCCGTTCTCATCGTATTCCAGAGACTCCAGCAGACCCATGCCTACCGCCTGCGACACGCCGCCGCGCATCTGGCCTTCCACGATCTTCGGATTAATCATATTCCCGCAATCTTCAACCGCGACGATGCGCTTCAATTCGATCAATCCTGTCTCCGGATCGAGTTCAATCTGAATCGCGTGTGAACCGTTTGCGTACGCTGCCGGCGGATCGTAGTGGCGCGTCGACGTCAGCGTCGGCTCGACCTCGTCCTCGGCAGGCCGGCGAAACCGATCGAAGTACGTAATGTAAGCAATTTCCGCGACCGACATATGACGATCCGGCGACCCCCGGACAAATATCCGGCCGTCGTCGATCATCAGGTCGTCAGCGTTCGCTTCCATCACATGAGCCGCGATCCGCAGTAGCTTGTGGCGCACATCCGTT
>TARA_R110002096_G_scaffold91625_23_pt1 | contig 16807 bp, 10 predicted proteins | sample TARA_R110002096 | Tara Oceans TARA_R110002096 (sample SAMEA4397295) | marine metagenome | biome: Polar Biome; feature: [DCM] deep chlorophyll maximum layer (ENVO:01000326); material: water (ENVO:00002006), including particulate matter (ENVO:01000060) such as... | depth 35 m | reverse complement strand
TTCGAGATAGGTGTAGGCGAGTTGGTAGTTGATCTGGTTCAGCAGGGATCCCGCCCAGGCAACCTCGAGACCGGAGGTGGAGGCTTCTTCCAAATTTTCGACGGAGGAAACCGGACCGGCAAAACTCGTTGAGATGAGGTCGTCGAGTTGGTTGTCGAACCACGTCACCGCGATGGTGCCGAGTTCGGCGATTTGTTGTTCGACGCCGACATCCCAGCCGAGAGATTCCTCGGGATCCAGTTCGGGATTTCCGACGAAGAACGGGCTGGTGGCATAAAGTTCAAAGAAGGACGGGGCGCGGAAACCCGTGCCGACACTGGCGCGGAAGGTCGTGCCCGTTTCCTCGAGATGATAGGCGCCGGCACCGCGATAATTCACGGTGTCGCCAAAGGAGTCGTAGTCCTCCCAACGCACGCCGCCGGTGACGGACAGCGCCTTGGTCAGTTGGAGCTGTTGCTGGAAGTAGAGCGAAAAGAGCTGCTCGGAATCGTCCACGCCGCCGAACCCGGTGTTGGAAACCGCGGTGTCCTCAAATCCCACGCCAAGCAGGGAGGTGTGGCCGCCGCCCCATTCCAGCGTGTTGCGCCAGTCGAGGATGATCTTCTCGTTGTCGATCGTGCTGCTGCCCGTCGGGGGGAATTCAAAGTCGACCTGTTGATCCAGAAAACCGGCGACGAGCCGGGTGCTCAGTTGGTCGTTGAACTGGTGATCGAGATAGGAGGTGAGCAGCAAAAAGCTGTCGCGATCCAGGTTGTCGGGATCCTGATCAAAGACGCTGCCGGGAGAACCAAACTCGCGTTCCGCGCCGCGAAAGGTGAACCCAAAGGTGGTCGCCTCGCTCAGCGGTTGGTCGATCCGGCCCGCGTAATAGAAGTTCTCGAAGTCGTTGTTCGGGCGATCGTTCGCCGTTTCGTCGTAACCGAGCGAAAGCGAATAGGCGGTGGTTCCCAACTCGCCGCTGCTCGAAAACTGGGTGCCGAACGTGCCGAAGGAGCCGGTCATCGCCTCAATCTGGCTGACGGGCGTTCCGCTGCCGCGTTCGGTGCTCAGGCTGATCACGCCACCGATCGCTTCGCCACCGTAAAGGGCGCTTTGCGGTCCGCGCAGCACTTCGATCGAGCTGAGGCCGTGAGCCGCCGCGGCACCGGTAAACGGCTGCGACAGAATGTTGGAGTCGTTGATGCGAACGCCGTCGACCAGGAACTGGGTCTGGTTCGAATTGACGCCCCGCAGAAAGACCGAGGAGTTGGAGCCTTTCTGCCCACTGGTGGCGAAGGTCACGCCCGGCGCAAACTTGAGCGCGTCCTCAAAACTGCGGATCTGGCTCGCTTCCAATTTGCTGCCCGGGATGATGGTGATGGCACTGCCAACCTCGGTTTGCGGAAGCGGAAACTTCGTGGGAGTCACCACCATCGTTTCAAGCTCGAAACTCGCTTCGGGCGAGATCGCTTGATCGGCAGGGATGGACGTTTCTGGGCTCTGTGCGAGCGCGACAGTCGCCGTGGAGACGGCAAGAAGCGCTGCACCCGACGTTCGGATGAGTTTGGTGATGTTCATAATGTCCTGGCCAGTGGACCGCTGGCTGGTTCAAAGTTTCCATCAGGCGGGCGATCCGGCTCAAAGAGACAAACTCTTCTCACGGTGGCGGCACCGCTCCAGAATTACACTGGATTCTCCTCTTTGTTAACTGTCCACCAGATGGCGAACTTCCCGATGGTGTATCCAGGCTTTTCCCGGAGACAGTGCGATGGTAGGGAGTCCGGGCGATTGGTCAACCCTAAGTTGACGGCAAGTGTGTCGCCGCGGGGGAGCTTCGCCCCTTAATCCAAGGGCTTTCCTTCGCTCTCCAGTTGCTCCATCACTTTCTGGAATCCCTTCAACGCATCGGATTTGGCTCGCTCGAAATCGGCGAGGGCTTCGCGACCACTTTCCAGGGACGATCCACCTTGCGTGCGGAGAAACGAATCGATCCCCTTGCCATGATGGTAGTAGGCGCGGAGCCGGTATCGGGCGACGAGTTCGCCGCATTGGGCACAGCGCACATAAACCGTGTCCGGTTCGCCTTGCTCACGGGTGAGGAGGTTCTGAACCTCAAGCGAATCGCAGTTTTGGCAGCGTTGACGATGGATTTCCATGATCGGTTGGGGGCTTTGGTTAGAAGATTCCGACAACGTCCCACCATCTCCATCCGAGCGCAAACACGAGGAAGACGCCAAGGACGGTGAGCGCGAGGCCGGGCTTGATGAGGTCTGCAACGCGGAGTTCGCCCGAACTGAAGGCGAGGGCGTTGGGGGGCGTGGAAATCGGCAGGGGCATGGCCAGCGAGCAACAGAAGGCGACCGCAATCATCACCGGAGCCGAATCCGCGATTCCCATGCCGACGACAATCGGGAGGAGCAGGTTGGCTGTCGCCGTGTTGCTCATGACCGACGACATGGAGACTGCGGCAATGCCGACAATGATCGCGAGGCTGTAGGTGCCCACTCCATCAATGGGGAGCTGCTGCACCACCCAATCTGCGAGGCCGCTTTGCGACATCGCCGCGCCGAGGCAGAGACCACCGCCCATCACAAAAAGCACATCCCACGAGAGCGAGCGAAAATCCCGCACGTTGAGAAGTCGCAGGCCGAAGAAGAGCAGCACCGGGATCAGGGCAATCGTCCCGGAGGAAAGTCCGTGCCACTCGGTCGTCATCCAGCCGATCACGGTGATGAGCGTGCCAATGATGACGACGGTGACGCCGGGTTTGGGCACAAACTTGCGGCTGGTAAGGTCTTTCGTTTCCAGATCGCCTTTGACCTGAAACAGCTTCCTCAAGAGAAACCAGGCGACGACGATGAGGACGAGCACCATGGGGACTCCGATCGTCATCCAACGGACAAAACTGGGGGCCTGGTCCACCCCGGCGAGATACTGCATCGCGATCGCGTTGGGGGGACTGCCGATGGGGGTGCCGAGGCCGCCGATGTTCGCGGCGAAGGGAATGCCGAGGACGAGGCCCTTGCGAGCCGGTTGCCCCTCCGGGATGCTGTTCGCCATCGGCAGAATGAGCGCGAGCATCATGGCCGAGGCCGCCGTGTTGCTCAGCCACATGGAAAGGAAGGCGGTGATGGCCATGACGGCGAGGAGCAGCCGGGGCAGCGAGGAACCGGTCCGTTGGAGAATGCGCCGCGCGAGCTGTTCGTCGAGCTGGAACTTGTTCAGCGCCGTCGAAATCACGAACCCGCCGAGAAAGAGCAGGATGACGTTCGAGAAAAACGGCGCGGTGAAGACCGAACTCGAAACCGTCGTGCCCGCGCGCTCCAATCCCGGCTGAAGCCAGACGAGCGAGAGAAACAGGATCAACAGACTCGTGACAAAGAGCGGAATCGCCTCCGTGATCCAGAGAATGGCCGCCACGATCAGAATGGCGAAGGCGATTTGCGCGGGGCCGGTCATGCCAAAGGCCGAAAACGCGCCGGTCGCCGCGACCAGAATCACGATCGCGGCAACTCCGGCCCAGGTCACGTGGGAGCGATGGATCCGGAAGAAGTCGGCGAGGACGCGGTTGTCGTTTTCCATGGGTGGCGAAATGCCTAGCGTTTTCTGTGCCAAGTTCCAACCGGCAACGCGTCATAACTTCGCCGCGGGCTTCGCAACCCAGGGCGCGTTTGAAAATGAGGTCGAGACGCGCTGCGAGTGATTTTGTCGACTGGGAATGATGGCTCGGGGCGGCGATGAGCCTTCTCACAAAGCCCCGAACGGCATTTCCAGGCGGGAAAAGCGCCGCATCTCAAGATCACGCGAAGCCAATCTTCAAAAAAGAGGAACAACTTGCGCCTCCGTCATCATTTTCAAACGCGCCCTAGGAAAAGAAGATGCAAACGGAACTTCGCGGCCCAAGTTGAGTTTACTCCGCACCGATGTTCGGCCTCCGTTTCCAAACCAAGCTTCTTTTCGCGATGATCAGTACCGCGCTGATCTCGTTCGTGGCCATCGTCATCGTGACCGAACTTCACCTGACCCGAATGGAGACGGAGAAGTTTTCGGCCTCGTTCGAGGAGCAGGTCGCTTCGATTCAGCAGTCGCGGGAGGAGCGGGCTCTCAGCGTGTCTGCTTTTGCCAAGCGATTGGCGGAAAGCGAGATGGTTCGGCAGAGTCTCTCCGAAGAAAACCAGACCAAGCTGCCCGATCAGAAGCAGATGATGGAGGTCTTTGCGGCTGCGCGTCAGGATTCTGATCCGGCGAATCCGGGCAACGCAAACCGGAAACCAGGTGGACCACCAGGAGGACGGGAACCCGGGATCATGGGAAGCATGCCTTCGATCGCGATCATGGACCGGGAGGGGAAAATTTCGGTCCTGACCAGTCCACCGGGAACGGGAAGAAATCGCTCGATACGCCGCAAGTTCAGCAAGTCGACACCGGCGGTGCAGCGCATGTTCGCCGCGTTGGAGGCCGATCCCAACATGCAGCTCTTTGGCTATTTGCCGGCGGAATTTCTGCGCGAGGTCCCATCCAGTGAAGGGGCGAAGAACAATCGTGGAGGACCGGAAGCGGCCGCCCAGGAAGTGGTGGTGGCGCCGGTTTTTGCCTCCCATGAATCGACCAAACTGATTGGCGGCCTGGTCGTTGGCATCAACGCAACGACGATGGCTGAGAGGTTTCTAGCCGGCGCCGCGAGTGCCGGCGGTGATGAAGCAAGGATCAACACCGCCATCTATCTGGAAGGCGATATCTATGGCCGGGAAATGCCGGAGGCGTTTCAGACGGACCTGATCACGGCGTTGGATGCGGAAATTCTGGCATCGCTGCAAAGTGGTGATCCTTCCGCCGCGGTTTGTGATGTCTTGGTTACCCTGGATGGTGAGCCTCACCAGGTTCACTATTCGCTGCTCAATCCGGGATCGGCGTTGCCGCCTGCCTGGCAGGTCGCCACCTTTCCCATGACCGGGCTCACGGAACAGTTGTGGGAGATCCGCAAGAACGGTGCGATCATCGGTACGTTGACCATCGTGTTGGGGACGATCTGGGGACTGATCCTCTCGCGGAGCCTCTCCCGTCCGATTCGCGAGCTTTCCTCCGGAACCCAGGCTGTCCGCGAGGGCCGCTTCGACACTCGCCTGGTCGTTCATTCCGGGGACGAGCTGGGGCAGTTGACGGAATCGTTCAACACGATGACGGAGGGCCTCGCCCAACGCGAACAGTATCGCGAGTTGCTGGGGAAAGTCAGCGATGAGACCGTTGCCCAGGCCATGATCGAAGGGACGTTGAATCCGGAATTGGGGGGCGAGCTAAAGAGGGTTTCGATTCTGTTTTGCGACATTCGCGGCTTCACCACGATGACCGAGCACATGCCGCCCGATCAGGTCATTGACATGCTCAACGATCACATGACCGCCATGACGGAGATCGTGCGCGAGCATTTTGGGATGGTCGATAAATTCGTCGGTGATGAGGTCATGGCCGTGTTTGGCGGAATCAAGAGCTACGGCAACGACGCGGTCAATGCGGCCCGTTGCGCGATTGCGATGATGCAGTGCCGCCAGCGGCTCAACCAACAGCTCGCCCATCCCTTCGAGATCGGCATCGGGATCGCGACCGGCGAAGTGGTCGCGGGTTGCATGGGGGCGAGTGATCGGCTGAACTACACCGTCCTTGGAGCGCGGGTCAATCTTGCCGCCCGACTCAGTGGCGTCGCGCAAGCCGCCCAAATCGTGATCGACGACGCCACCCTGTCCGCACTTCCGCCGGGATCGAAAATCGTTTCCTTGGAGCCCAGCGCCTTGAAAGGATTCACCGCGGCGGTTTCCCCGCATCTTCTCGAAAAGATCGCCGAGGAAGGGGAACTGGAGATGGTCGGAGCGACTGGATAAATTCCAAATCCCAAGCTCCAAAATCCAAACAAATTCCAGTTTCCAAATCTCAAACGCTTCGCGTTTCGGCGTTGCCTAGCCGGGGTTGGAATTTGGAATTTGTTTGGAGTTTGGGATTTGGCCTTTGGATTTTCTCCGCCTAAACCTGCGCATTCTCCAACGGATCCCCCGCCGTCAGCGCATTCCGCGCATTCTCCTCCGCATTCGTCTTCTCGAGGTAGTAGTCATACCCGCCGGAATACTTCGTCACCGTGCCGGCCGAAACGTGGAGCACGCTCGTCGCCAAACTGCGAATGAAGTGCACATCGTGCGAGATGAACACGAGCGTTCCCGCGTAATTCTTGAGCGCGAGAACCAACGCCTCAATCGAGATCAAATCGAGGTGCGTCGTTGGCTCATCCATCAGCAGCAGGTTCGGCGGATCGACGAGAAACTTCACCAGATTCAACCGGCTCTTCTCACCACCGGAAAGGACTTTGGTCGGCTTGAAGACCTCATCCTTGCGGAAGAGAAAGGACCCGAGAACGCCGCGCGCCTCATCTTCCTTCATCGCACCATTCGCTTCCAACACCTCGTCGAGCACGGTGTTGTTCGGGTTCAACTGCTCACTGCGGTGCTGGGAAAAATACCCGAGGCGGCAATTGTGGCCCGGCTTGCGCTTGCCGGCCTGAAACTCGACTTCGCCCGCCAGAATTTTCAACAAGGTCGACTTTCCGGCTCCGTTCGGGCCGACCAGCACGATGCGATCCTCCCGTTGCACATCCAAATTGAGGTTCTTGTAAACCTGGGTGTCGCCGTAGGACATGTCGATGTCTTCCAGGCTGATGACCCGTTGGCCCGCGCGCGTCGGCTGGGGAAACTGGATCCGGAACACCTTGCGCGGCGGCTTGGGCTTTTCCAGTTTGTCGATCTTCTCCAACTGCTTCACGCGGCTTTGAACCTGGGACGCCTTGCTCGACGTGGAACGAAACCGATCGATGAAATCCTGAATGTCGCCGATCTGCTTTTGCTGATTCTTGTAGGCCGCGAGCCGGTTCTCATACCGCTTCTGTCGCTCGACCTCGTAGGCGCTGTAGTTGCCCTTGTAATGATTCAGCTTTTGATCCTCGATCTCGGCAACCGACTCGACCACGCCGTCCATGAACTCGCGATCGTGCGAAATCATCAGAACCGCGCCGGAATAATTCTTGAGGTGATCGCGAAACCACCAGAGCGACATCAGGTCCAGATGGTTCGTCGGCTCATCGAGCATCAGCAACTCGGGCTCCAGGGCCAACAGCCGCGCCAAATGCGCCCGCATCACCCAACCGCCGGAAAGCTCATTCGCGGGGCGCTCCCAATCGTGTTCGCGAAACCCCAGTCCGCGCAGAATCTTCTTCGCCTTGCCCTCCAACGCTGGATCGCTCAACGCATCGAACTTTGTTTGCGCCTCGAAATACGCCGGATCTTCGACCGTCCCCGCTTCTTCGTGAGCCCTCAAAATCTTCTCCAACTCGTCAATCTGCCCGGCTTTCCCCAGCGCGATCTCCAGGGCCGTCTCGCCTGCCACGGGATCGGCTTCCTGCGGCAGAAACCCCGTTGTCGTCCATTCATCGCGCTGGATTTCCCCGGAATCCGGCGTGTCGTCACCCAGGATCAGGCCAAACAGAGTCGATTTGCCCGCCCCATTGGGGCCGACCAGCGCCAGGCGTTCTCCATAATTGATCGTCAGGTCAGCGTCCTCGAACAACGTCTTCGTCGAGACGGATTTGGTAAGTTTGCGAATCGTAAGCATGAATCGCCGCTACCCTACTCACCTCTGGCAAAACTTCACCCGCTAATCCTGGCGGGCCGTTACCGGGGGCGAATCTGAGATAGGAAAGCAGTTCGGAGATGCGGTTGCGGCCATGCCAAGCGAGAGGGCGAGCTGGCGCGCGACGACGGAAAGAGCGTGGTCCGTCGCCAGGAGGCGGGCGGGAGGTGCCCAATGGATTGCCGACACCAATTAGGGCGACGGCGGGCTTGTGGTTGGTCGTGGCAGAGGTGAATGTCGCCTTGGTAACCCTCTCTAACTCTGTGAATACGCAGTTCTATCACGACCTGAAGAGCTTTTCGGACTTTGCGGAACTGACTGATGATTCGCACTTTCAGCCCGTTCCCGCCGGGTGGTGTATCATTATCACCGATGTCAAAGGATCGACCGTCGCTATCGAGGCGGGTGCCTACAAAGACGTGAATACAGTTGGGGCTGCTGCCATCGTCGTGGTGCAAAACGCGCTCAAAGGTATGGAGTTTCCCTACGTTTTTGGCGGAGATGGAGCCACGATTCTGATCCCTGCGAGCTATCGCCAACTCGTTGCCGAGAAGCTTGCTGCCTTGAAAAATCTATCAGCTCAAAACTTCGGGCTCCAGCTTCGCGTCGGTATCGTAGACGTCTCTGACATCACGGGCGATGGCGTCACGACCGAAGTGGCCAAGTTCGAGTTGTTTGCCGGAAAATGCGTTGCCGTTTTCCGGGGCGGTGGCCTTTCCTTGGCCGAGAAATTGGTCAAAGAGCAACCTGACACCTACGAGATCGCCGAAACCCCTTCAGCGGATGTCAACCTCTCGGGGTTGTCGTGTCGTTGGAACGAAATTCCGAACGAACGGGGCTGCGTTTTATCCCTCCTCGTGCTCGCCAAAGAGAGAAGGGGGAAACAAGTCTATCCGCAAGTTCTCGAAAAGCTGAATCAAACCTTCGGCAGTGAGTTTCGCGATCACAACCCCGTCAATCCGGCCCTTATGACCTACAAGTCCGTCAACGAGTGTAGGCGCGACGAAAGGCGCTATCACAACGGTTGGTCCCTGGCCTGGCTCTGGCGCTCTGTGGAAATCCTCGCCTCAGTGATGATGATGCGCTCCAAGCTGCCGACGCCCATGCTCGATCCCAAAAAGTACGGCAACATGATGCGCGACCACTCCGACTACCGAAAGTTTGACGACATGCTCCGGATGATCATCGACTGTTCCGTTGCCCAAGTCGATGATGTCAGTCGCTACCTCGAAACCGCCCACCAAAACGGCGACCTCTACTACGGGCTCCACCAATCGGACACTTCGCTCATGACGTGTTTTGTGGAAAGTGTCAGCGACGGCAATCATATCCACTTCATCGACGGTGGAAACGGTGGCTACGCCATGGCTGCCAAACAACTCAAAGCACAGTTAAAGAGTTAGGTTGGGTTTTGGGGGGATGACAGACGCGCAAGGAGTTCTGGTATTGCCAGATCCTGAGTTTTCGAAGATTACAATGCGGCACACTTGGATTGAAGAGAATGTAGGAGGATTTGGTTTCTTACCTGTAGAGCGCGAAATGCGATTGAGTGAGAGGCTCACAGCTATTTCATATTTCTTAGCTCCGCATCCGTCCAAGGGGTTTGGCGGTCGCGGTGATGCTGCTTGGCGGCCTTGACCGCTTCGTGGCTGATACTGGAGGCACCGTTGCCGTGGACGAATCTCAGGTAGGAAAGCAGCTCGGAGAGGCGATCTTCCCGGGTGATGCCCATGGCGGCAGCGGGGGCCATGAAGCCGGCTTGATAGGTCTTGCCGTCAATCTCGCCCATGAGCCCGTGGAGAAAGACGGGGATGAGTTGATTGGGATCACCCTTGATGCGGGCGGAGTCGGCGAGCGATGGAGCCAGCATCAGGTCGGTTCCGGGCACGCTCATGCCTTTGCCGTCGGCTCCATGACAACTGACGCAGGTTTTGAAGTAGATCGTTTCTCCACCGGTGATTCTCCGCCGCTCCGTATCCGGCATGTCTTCGGGAAACTGAATGCCGCGATTCCAATTGCCAAGCGAGTTTTTCCAACTGGCGTTGGTGGCGGGATCGAAGGCGGTTCCGGCTTGGATGTCCTGGATCAACGGAAGGTCGTTCATGCCCCACAGGGAGAGCGTCGCGGCAAGTTGCACACCAGGGACGGTAGGGTGTTTGCGGCAGGCCTGCTGAATCACGTCGATGGCATCAGGGTGACCGCGAACCAGGCCGAGGGAGAGGATGAGCTGGCGCGCGACGGAGGGATCGTGGTCCGTCGCCAAAGGGCGGGCGATGCGATCAAAGCCTTCGTTGCTGGCGAGGGTGGGTTCGGCGATCTGAATGGCGGCGCGGCGAAGGCGGGGATCGCGGTCGTTGGCGACATGAGCGAGGAACTCCAGGTCGGCGGCGTCCATTCCTTCCAGCGTCCACAGAGCATGGAACCGGCCGAGCGCGTTTTCACCGAACCGAGCAAGTGCCTGAAGATGGGGAATGACCGTTTCGCGATCTTCCCGCAGGATGATCTCTTTTTGGGCGGCATCGCGCCACCAACCGGAGGAACTGGCCAGGTGCCGCAACAACGCGATCGTCGGTTCTTCGCTCAGTTTTGGCAGGCTGGTCGACTTTCGCGGTTGAAAGTCGCGGTGTCGGATCCGCCAAATACGGCCGTGTTGGTTGTTGTCGTCGAGCCCGTTTGCCTGGATGTTTTTCCGGTTGTCAAGGTTGAGCCAGGGCGCGTCCTGAATGATTCCGCGATACATGTCGGTCACGTAGAGGCATCCGTCCGGACCTTCCGTCGTATTGATGAAGCGGCAGTTGATGTCGGAGCTGCGGAGAAACTCGACCCCGTCGGGATCCATCTTTGAGATTTGGAGCATCTCACCCGCCTTCGAAATCAGGGCACGGCGAACGACATGAATCGTGGGGTCACAGATGTAGTAGGTGCCACGATCGCCGGCGGGAAACTTGTCCGCGCGGTAGATGCTTTGCCCGCAGGCTGAGGTGAAGCCACGAATCTCGCTCGCGGAACCTCCCCGATCATTGAGCAGGCAGGTGCTCCAGGCAGACATGAAGGTGGGGGCGAAGTGAGCGGGGAGAACGACCGGGACTCTGGGAACGTTGGAGGCAACGTTGCGGGGGATGTTCCAATAGCGGGGATGAATGTAGGCGTTGATGACCGGATCGGAGTTGGTGCTCCAATAGAGGTCGCCAACGTCGTCGTGGGCCAGTCCCCATTGGGTCCAGTGATCCGGTTGTTTCTCAGTGAGCCACTCGTTATCGGTATAGCGATAACGCTCCATGTTGTAGGTTATATAAATATGGTTGTCGAGATTCCACATCAGCCCGGAATCCTGGTGCTCGACGGATTTCTCCGGGCCGTTTCGCCCCACGGGACCGCGTTTGTAGAGGATCTTGCTTTCGTCGGCGATGCCGTCACCGTCAGTGTCTCGCCAGGCAACGACGTCCATGGTGTCGCTCTCGCGAACCGCAATCCAGCCATCGCTGAGGGGGAGAATGGCGCGGGGAAGGTTCAAGTTATCGATAAACACGGTGACCTGATCGGCGCGACCATCGCCGTCGGTATCGACCAGGCGTTTCACGCGGCCATTGCGTAGCGTTTTCGTTCCCGTACCTTCCACATCCTGCATATAACTCCGCATCTCCGCGACATACATCGCGCCATCGCGATCCCAAACCGTCAGGACCGGTTCCTGCACCTGGGGCTCGGCGGCGAAGAGCTCCGCCACATAACCGGGCGCGAGTTCGAATGTCGTCAATTCCTCCTCCGGCGTCAGCATCCCATACGGATCTTTGGCTTTCTTTTCCTGCATGGAAGCCAGGGCGCCAGCATCCGGGGCGACAGGCTGATGGTTGGGCCACGCCACAGCATAAGGTTGGATCGTCGAAACCTGTTCGGGACTGGGGAAGCCGTCGGGAATCGGCAAGGTGACATGGCCGGTCGCTGCATACTCACAAGCTCGGGCGAACACGGTTTGAAAGCCGACGCAGTGTAACGAGGCGGGCGCTTCCCGCTCCAGGTCACCGGGCCAAAGGTGCCCCATGCTCGTCACGATCGCCCGGCCCTTTCCGTAGCGGACTTCCCAGGTCAGGGGCTCGTGCAAACCGCTGCCGCGTTGGGATGGATCGGAGAACGCGCTGCTGAGCACGGTCAGGTTTTTGGCGGGGCCTCGCATGTTGTGATAGAGCTCGTCCCTTGCATGCATCCAGAGCGGAGGAAGATCGCGCATGATGGGGTGATTCGGAGCGCGAACCGCGACTTGAAACGCATGTTTCGAGCCGTGACTGGAGTTTCCTCCGTTGGGCAACCCGGTGTCGTCCGCGATCATTGTTTTGCCCGAATCCGGGTTCACCTTCACGGCCCGGCCAAGGGGCGAAGGTCGCCAGCCGAGCCCGATAAGTTCGTTGAAGTCGGACCAATCGCGAAACGCGTTGTTGGCCCCGTGCACCAACACCGTTCCGCCGCCTGAACGGACAAACTCGAGGAAAGCGGCCTGCATCCCCGGTCGCCAATTTGGGCCGTTGTAGTTCAGAATCACGACCTCGGCGGATGCAAAATCCGGCAGCCAGGCCTTCCACCGTGCGGCCAGCTCCGCATCGGCTGCGCCCTTTGATTGCCTGAAGAGCGCCTTGGCTTCCTTCAAAGCGGGTTCGTTCTCCGGCTGCTGCGCTCGCCGGGGCTCTTTGGGAAAATGGAGCTGCGGCGCGGTCGAAACCTTCACTTCAAAGCGTCCCGTTGCTTCCAGCGTTGCCCGCAGCGAATCGGTCGTCGACTGCCAGTCATGATTGTTGCGGCCATCAATGATCAGCGCCTGAACAAGAGCTTCTTCAGCAAAGACGCCAGTGGGGGAACTGAGGACAAAGGCAGCAAGAATCAGGGATTTCATGGGGTTGAAGGCTTTCATCGGAAGAAATGGCGAAAGCTGCCAAACCTTAGCGGGGCAACTTGGGAAACCTGAGCCTGATTGTTTGCCGGTCAAACAGCTGCCACGACAAAGTCGAAGGGGTAAATATCTCCATCCGATTCCGCCACAATCGCGTTTTCCGGACGCACGTCTGTCGCCACGAGGTTCGCGCGTTGCCAAGTCAGCTGGGTCAGCATTTCCAATTCCGTCGGTGGTGAGATTCGCTGCCATCCCTGTTCGCGCATCCACGCAGCCAACTGGTCTTCTGTAGGGTTTCCGCCAACGAGAAAGGGCTGTGTGAGGATTACAAAGTCACCATTGGCGCCAATGGAATCGATCCCAAGCCGGCTGGGAAAGGCGTGGGTCTCGGCCAGCCAATAGCGGGTGAGGGCTTCCGCGAGATTTCCGGGCCGGAGCAGCCATCGGCCTTCTGCATCGGCGTCGAGCACCCACCCAAATTGGGCTTTGCCGGATGTCCCGAGGAGTTTGGCTACCTGCTGATTTGAATCATCTCCAAAAACGACAGCTTCGCCGCCTCCGCCGATCAACATCAGATCGCCACGGGTGTCGGAATCGTGGAAATCCGCCAAGCGGGTGGCGAGGGAGCGGCCAAACTCCGGCGTTTCCCGAAAGATTTCGCCTAGCTCTCGGTCGACTTGCTGACCGTTGAGTCTTTGGGCGAACTGGTCTTTTTCAGCGCATCTTCCGGCAGCACGGGCCCACTGCGTGACTCGAGTTCCGCTGCCCGCCGACGATTGCGGCGCGTTTGTTCCAGCATCTCTTCCGCTGAAACCCAGCGCTGATTTTCCGGCTTCATGCGAAAACCCTAGCACGTCGGGAAGGTTCCTCAATGCGAATTCAGGCCAATCCATTTGGTCGAAACCCACGTGGCGGAGCAACGCCGGATCAACTGGCAAGTATAGAAAATCGGACTGGCGCCAACCCGCATTCCGCGCATCGTGCGCCACATTATGCCACAGCCCGTTCCGACGAACTCCGACCCCATCGCCCGACTTCGCGCGATCATGCACATTCTTCGCTCGCCCGGCGGTTGCCCGTGGGATCAGGAGCAATCACACGAAAGCCTGATTCCCAATTTGATTGAGGAAGCTTACGAAACGGCCGCTGCGATTCGATCCGGGGACACGACCCACATGGAAGAAGAGTTGGGCGATTACCTGCTTCAGGTCGTTTTTCACGCCGAGCTTGGCAGCGAGACCGGCGCGTTTGATTTCGATTCGGTCTGCAACGCCATTTCGGAGAAGCTGATTCGCCGGCATCCCCACGTGTTCGGCGAAAGCGGGGTCGAGACGACGGATGGGGTGTTGAAGCAGTGGGACGAGATCAAGGCCGCGGAAAAGGGCAATCAGTCGGAAAAGCGTTACCTGGATGAGGTTGGCCAGGGATTTCCCGCGTTGCTGCGTTCGCGCGAGATCCAGAAGAAGGTCGCCAAGGTCGGGTTCGATTGGGAAAAAAGTGAGGAGGTTCTGGCCAAAGTGCGCGAAGAACTCGACGAAGTGACGGTGGAGCTGGAATCTGGAAATACCGAAAATCTGGGCGAGGAGATTGGCGATCTGTTGTTCGCCATCGTCAATCTGGCGCGCAAAGAGGGGCAGGATGCGGAGTCACTGCTCGCTGCGGCCAACGACAAGTTCATCAACCGGTTCCATCAGGTCGAAGCCGGGTTGAAGGCGGACGGCAAGTCGCTGAAAGAGGCGAGTCTGGATGAGATGGAGGCCCAATGGCAGGTGGCGAAAGAAGCCTGAATTTCCTGGTAACGGGGCCCGGATCAGGGCGTCTGTTTACGGAGTTGAACGTTTCATGAAATTTTTGGCGAGACGGCTCAGGGATGACAGTGTTTCATACGCTGTTGCTTGATTCTGCGACTCGAACGATCCATGCCCGCTTTTTCCTACACAGCCCTTGATGGATCCGGTAACACGGTGACTGGAAATCTGGAAGGCCGGAACAAGATCGAGGTGTATCGCGAATTGGAGAAGCAAATGCTGCATCCGGTGAGCGTGAAGGAGGCTGCGGGGAGCGAAAAGGCGGGACAGAAAGCCAAGGGCAAGGATGGCGATCTCGGCCCGGTGCGGATGAAGCGGACGCAGGTGATTCTGTTTACCGAGGAGCTGGCGGACATGCTCGATGCGGGGTTGCAACTGGAGCAGGCGTTGCGGGTGTTGCATGATCGCCAGGAGGATCCGGCGATTCGGCGAGTCAGTGCGAAGTTGCGGGATGAGATCCGGGAAGGCGCGAAGGTTTCGGCAGCGTTGAAGAAGGCGTCGCCGAGTTTTGACGAGCTTTACGTGAACCTGGTCGCGGCAGGGGAGGCGAGTGGCTCGTTGGCGGAGATTTTGCGGCGTTTGGCGTGGAATCTGCAGGTGATGCACGATTTGCAGAGCCGGGTGGTAAGCGCGCTGGTCTATCCGGCGTTTTTGATTGGGGCGTGCGCGTTGCTGCTGTTCGTGTTCGGGACGGTGTTGATGCCGCAATTGACGGATTTGATCACGTCCTCGAACCAACAACTGCCGCTCCTGACGCGCATTCTGGTGGCGTTCAGCGACTTCATGGCGTCGTGGTGGTGGGCGATTTTGGCGACAGCGGTGGCGTTGTTTATCGGTTTTCGTGCGATCATCGCGACGAAAGGAGGGCGCGAGTGGTGGGACCAGTATCAACTCGCGATTCCGCTGATCGGGCCGGTGCTGCATGCGAAGTTTTACGCGCAGTTTTGCCAGGCGCTCGGGAACTTGGTGACGAACGGCGTTCCGCTGTTGAACGGGCTCAAGTTGATGGGGCGGGCGACGGCGAACGTTTTTTTGCGCGACAAATTGGGCAAGGTGGCGGTTTTAGTGGCGGAAGGTGCCGCGCTTTCCTCCGCCATGCGCAAAGTCGGCGATTTTCCCAGCCTCATGATCGACATGCTCGGGGTGGGGGAACAGACCGGCCAGCTCGGAAAAAGCCTGCAAAAAACTTCGAAGCGTTATGATAAGGAATTGACGACGCGCATCGACCGACTCACCAAAATGATTTCACCCATTGTCCTCATCTTCATGGCCGGTATTGTCGGCGTGGTCGCCTATGCGATCATCTCGACGTTGTTCCAGTCGGCCACCGGAATTCGGGGCAATGTCTAGAAAACTGACCAACCCATCATGACCCAACCCAAACTTCAAAACCCTCAATCTGCGTTCACTCTCGTTGAAATCGTCATCGTGCTCACCATCATCGCCGTGCTGGCCGGTGGCAGCATTTACATGCTGAAAGGCCTGATTGGCGACGCCCAGGGACAGCGCGTCGATTCCGACATTCAGACGATCAAGGTCGCGCTCGGCGCTTATGAGCGGAACAATTATTTCAAGCCTCCGACTGAGGAGCAGGGTCTGGCGGCATTGGTCGCGCAGCCAACATCGGATCCGCAGCCGGAAAAGTGGCGCCAGTATCTCGAGGAAGTGCCGAAGGATCCCTGGGGCAACGAGTATCAATTCCGCTATCCCGCGCAACGCAGTCAAACCGACAAATACGACCTGTTTTCGCTGAACGAAGACGGGGTTGAGAACGAGGACGACATCGGGAACTGGTAGTCGCCAATTCCGAGCTTACCGCGTCACCGCAATCGACGTTACGACCCGGTTTTTGAGGAATTGATCGGCCCAATGGCTGGCGGATTCGGAATCCGCGAACGTGCGCTGGCTGACGACGCGGTGAAAAACCTTCGTCTGGCCCTGGCGTTGGTGAACCTCGACTTTGATGCCCTTCTTTTTCAGTTCCTCACAGAGATCGGTGGCGTATTCGGAGACGGAAAACGCGCCGAATTGAACGCGGAAGCTGTTCGGTGAGGGACTCGCTGCCGGTGGCGTGGCGACCGGCTTGGGCGGAGATGGCGCCTTCGGTTCTGAGGGGGGAGCCGGTGTTGGCTTGGGGGCCGGTTCTGGAGCGGGATCCGCCTTGGCGACCATCACTTTGGCCGGTGTTTCGCTGACCGGTTTTGAATCGCGGTAAGCCAGAATCCCGTCGGCAATCGCGGCAGCCAATTTGCGCTGATAGTCATCGGTTCGCACCAGCCAGTTTTCGCCCTTGTTCGAGAGGAAGCCGCCTTCGATGACGATGGCGGGGTGGTCGGTATCGCGCAGCACCTTTAAATTGTGCGTCTTGACTCCCAGGTAACGCCGGCCCAGGGCTTTCAACTTCACCCCGATGGCTTCGCCCATTTCCCGGGAATCTTCCGAGTTCGGCATTACGTAGGATTCGATGCCC
>TARA_R110002096_G_scaffold65047_6_pt1 | contig 16812 bp, 22 predicted proteins | sample TARA_R110002096 | Tara Oceans TARA_R110002096 (sample SAMEA4397295) | marine metagenome | biome: Polar Biome; feature: [DCM] deep chlorophyll maximum layer (ENVO:01000326); material: water (ENVO:00002006), including particulate matter (ENVO:01000060) such as... | depth 35 m | reverse complement strand
TTCAGGTGCTTCCGAAGCATTCGTCAAATACACCCTTTACGATGGTCCCGATGCCCTAATCGCTAACAAGTTGTTAGAGATGGGTATCTCCGTCAATCCGGGCAATGTTGATTGGTATAAGAGAACTTTGTTAGCGGTGCATCTGCACCTGCTCCTCAGGCTTAAGTTCCCTAACCAATAGGTGAAAAAGATTCAATTAACTCTTCTCCTTAGGGAGTAGGGTTGCCCCTTTCTTAGACCTCCTTCGGGAATGTTTAGGAGAGGGGCTTTTTTTAATTTAAAATATTGTGAGAAGTATTAAATAGTCGTATATAGTAATAATGTCTATGGCAGTAAGTTATCAAACATGGGAATGGTCTAATATTGAGGAAAGCGAAACCTCCGGCCCTTCTCAAAGAATCCCTATGAATGGGAGAGCCATAACACTTGTTGCTAACCAGCCCTATGATATGTTTGTAGGAACTGTAGGGAATCAAACTTCAATCCCTCCAGCCACAAGAGCCACTCAATTCATAGTATTGGAAGATATGGGTGTCACACCCACTAATGGAAGTAGTCTTCAAGTAGTGGTCAATACAACTTCATATTTTGAAGACCCTGATGGGGCGGTTTCTCAAGGAGTCCCTGCAAAGGCCATCCCCTACCCTTGTGGTGCTACTCCTTTTGATACTGGTTCTGCGGCAAGCAATGATGGTAGTGCCATCTCAATACCATCTTTTAAACTCAACCCACCTCTATACATCCTTCCGGGACAATCATGGACTATGCAATATTTTTCATCGCAAGGAGTTCTTGGAGGTGGTGACAATGGGGGTGGAACTGTAGGTGGTATGATTTATTATATGCAATATGATGGAGTTGATGCATTAGTCGCCAATAGCCTAATGGAGATGGGCGTTCCAGTGAATCTTGATAATTTAGATTGGTATAAGCAACAAGCCCTAACTAATAACTTAAAGTCACTAACTCAAACAGGAGGGGCAAATTAATGGCTATGAGAAGTCAAATTTATGCTTGGGATTTATATGGTGAGGGAACTGCCCCATCAGGCCCTGTTGAGCCTTTTCCAACTCCGAGCATCATTAATCCCGGAACGGGATATACCGCATTTACCAGTTATTCTACTCAGGCCGTCACAGGTAGTGGAAGTGGCTTAGGGATAACTGTTGTTTCAGTAGGTGGTGGTGGTGAAGTTACTGGGGTAGGAGTCACTACTTTCACTTTTGGGAACGGCTATAAGGTAGGAGATGTTGTAAGGTTGATTGGAGGTGGGAGTGCAAGTAATTGCACAATACAAATAAATCAATTACAGATTCAATCAAATGATTGGACAGGGCCAAGCGTATTAGAGTTGGGCGTTCCCACCTCAATCTTTATTGGTGGTAAGGGAAACAATATTAAGAATAAGGCCACAACTAAAGAAATGCAATTCATAGTGGTAGAAAATTTTGGTTGCACCCCTACAGTATTTTTTCCGGGTCAAGATAATGGAGCAACATGGGATGTGGCCGGAGGTTATAGAGGTGTAAAAATTAGAAACGCCTTAGGGGGGCCAAGAGCCTACATTCAATTCATTATTAATACGACTGGGTATTTTAAAGACTCAGATGGTGTGCCAAGAAATGGGTTGCCCGGTAATGTAGCACCCTATCCACTTACTACTCAATTTTCAGTTTGCTTAGATAGAAAACAACCACCTGTTTATATATTACCCACTCAAACATGGGATATGCAGATTACTTGTTTTAACGATTATTTAGCAGACGGCAATAGAACACAATTACATGGCACAACTACTGGACAACTACAAGCATTCTTTAAATATACTCTATATGATGGAGTAGATAGTATCATAGCACTAAGATTATTAGAATCTGCAATCTCCATCACTCCTGAAAATGTAGATATGTTTAAAAGGAATCTTTATGAAAATAATATTACTATGCCTTCTAATGAAGAACAAGCCAATGAGGAATGAAAAACTTTAAGTAGGTGAACCGCCCATTGTTTAATTGGGCAGGGGGGCGCACACAGAAGTTTAATACTTCTGCCCCCTGTTCCACGATTCACTCACTACTTAATCTTTAAGTAGTTAAACAACCATTTATTATTATGTCAGTATTTGGTTATGATGAAATAGGGTCTAATATGACTTCTAAATTATTTAATTCTGATATGCAGAAATCAATTCCAATAGCCAACTTAGTTTCAAGACCTATAATGAATGAATCACCATATCATGGATACACCGACATAGAGGAAGAATCCGAAGGGAATACTGAAACGCATAGCCTCGCTCCTTCTAATTCGTGGTTCGGTGGCAATACAAGGATTGCTGAAAGACCTGCTGGAGCAACCGCAGTAGGAACTGTTACTGCAATTCAAAATAGGGGGCTGTTTAGAGATTATGATTACGACCCTGAAACAGATACAGAAACAGAATCAACGACTCACTGGTGGGATGATAATACTGGTGAAAGCATAACTAATGAAGAGGCTACCACAAGAATCGCCGCACTTTCTTCAAGGAGTGGAGTCGGTAGCCTTATAGAATATGATGAAGATGGTGATGGAGAAGTTGAGGGATATTCATGGACTCAAAATGTTGAAAGAACTTTTTGGAACTTTTTTGGAAACTCTCAAGACCAAACGAGAACAAATACTGGAGGTAATAGAGGGGCTAATCAAGACACCAGTTCGGAAATTGTAATTCATACCAACCCTCAAAAAAACTTAGGTCCGGGTGGAACTCAACAACAAACTAAGACAAATCAAACAACAATTTCTAATTCTAAAAAAATAGCCACAGGTCTTGCCACCATTGTAGGTGTAGGCTTTATTGGTAAAGTAGTATATGGTAAAGTTAGCAAAAAGTTTTAAATAGGTTCTCCCTAATTGTAAATCATGTTTGATATTATTATACCCACTTATAAAACTCCATTAAATCTTTTGAAGAAGTGTTTAGAATCGGTTAAGAATCAAACATTTAAAGAACATACTGTTTGGATTTGTGATGGCACACCTCACGATTGGATTAGGTATGATGATATGCTTGAAGTATTCTCTAAATACTCTCAATTTAATATTATTAAACAAACTGGAACTGGTGTTTCACAGGCGAGAAATCAAATAATTAGGCTTGGTGATAATCCTTATGTTGCATTTTTAGATAGTGATGATGTGTGGAATTTAGAACATTTAATGTATATGAAAGAATCTATTGAAAAAGATAGTGAAGGATTAGCCGTTTGGTTTTCTATGGTTCAACAAATCCAAAGTGATAATCAACTCATTGATTTAAAAACTGTTATGATAGATGCAGAGATTGGACTCAATATTTCTAAAACACAATCGCTACAATGTTATCAAATAGTTAATTTTATCCCTTACAAATATCATGCCCTGTTCCACTCTAATGCAGTAATTTGGTTTTCAGCAATGGTTATGAAAAGAAGTGTATTGGAAAAAACTGAATTATTTGATGAAACATTATCTCTTGGAGAAGATACTTGTTTGTTAATAGATGCTTTACTTCAGGGCTATGGTAGCAAGTTTTTACACTATCAAGGGGCTATTAGGGTATGTCATGACGAACAATTATCTAAAAAGGGTGGCGATAAAGCGTTAGACCTTGTTGATGAGGCGATAGCAAAAAGATTTACCAATCAAGAAAGATTAGAAATAATTGAAAATGCTCAAGATTTGAATGACTCTCAAAAGGAAACTTTAAAGATTAATTTGACTTGTGGGAAGGACTTAGGTTGCACTACCTTAGAGGCTTGTAATATAGTTTCTATTATTAGTAAAGAAGAATATGAAATAGAGATGCTTTAAGTAGGTCTTATTACTATTTAATTATATGGCAATAGAAGATATTACTATTGAAACTGAATTTGGCAATATACATTTACCGGCTAATAAATTGTATGATTTTATATTACAACTAAATCACGAAAATAAGAAGAGAGCCGATTTGAGACAATCAGATATTAGTGATTTTTTTAAAGAAGAAGACTATAATAGTGAATATTATAATTTAACTCATTATAAAGTTCCATCACATATCAAATGTATGTGGGATGTAATTAAAAGAGATTATAACACCATTAAAATTGCAAATTATGATTCTAAGAATTTGGCTGAAAGACCGCCTAAAGGTTATGATTTTAAAACCTCAACCAAGGAGAGTGAGCATTTATTGATGGATTGTGTATTATATCTTGAACACAAAGGCACTAAAGAAAAATTGGTGCTAATGTTAATGCCTTATAATGATGGTGACAAATTCTTTTTAGATATAGAATCAGCATATTCGGCAAAGGGATTGGGATTTAGAGGATTTTGGAAATCTGTAAAAGAGCATTTCAAAACTAAGGGGCCTTTGAAAAACTCACTTTTTAATACTAATTGGGATTATGTTGATTTTGAAATTAGGGATTGGGATAGCATAGTTATTAGTGATAAATATAGAAACATTATTGATAGAAATATTGTCAATTTTATTGCAAATATTGAAAACTACAAGGAATTGAGGTTGCCCACATCAAGAGGCGTATTGATTACAGGACCTCCCGGAACTGGTAAAACTTTGTTGTGTGAGACCATTATTAATCAAGTAAATTGCACAAAAATATATGTTACGAGCGATAGCGTAAGTAATGTTGGCGATATTAAACAAGTATATGAAGTAGCAAGAACTTTATCACCCACCATTGTAATCATTGAAGACATTGATACCTTAGGAGGATTAGATAGGAGGGAGGGTGGCAACCACCCACTATTAGGTGAGTTTTTAAATTGCTTAAATGGGGTAGGGAGTAATGAAGGAGTAGTAACATTAGCAACAACAAATTATCCAAAACATTTAGATATGGCTTTGATTGATAGGCCCGGAAGAATTGACTTGAGAATTGAATTTGGGTTGCCGGATAAAATATTGAGAGAACACATATTTAAAAAATATCTTGACGAATTACCTACTAAAAAAATAGATTATCAAAAATTATCTAAATTATCTGAAGGGATGACTGGGGCATACATTAGAGAAGTAGTGATGTCTGCATTCATCATTTCACAAGAGGGTGAGGGGAAAATTACTCAAGAAATAATGGTTGAAGCACTAAATTGCGTAAGCGATATGAGAAAATCACTTATTCCGACAAATAAGGCCGATGATATCTATTATAATTAAACAAATCTTTAAGTATAAGAAACTTTAATTAAAACTTATGGATGTTGAAGATGCTCAAATGGGAGAGGTTTTAAATCAATTAAGGTTGATATCAACGAGCGTAATTTCTTCTGAATATCTAAAAACCGAATTAAATCATTTAAAGGAAAATACTGATTTAAGGGTGAGTGATTTAAAAGAAGACATTACTGAATTGAAAACCGATTTTAAAATGATGCATGGTAACTTTTCAACTATGGAGACTTCTTTAAATGAATTTAAAACAGAAATGGCCCCAATCATAGACTTTAAAAAACAAGTCCAATCCCAAATAATTAAATTTTCAGCATTGGCTTTTACTACCTTATTGGCATTGAATTTTGGCATGGGGCAGGTATAGATATGGAAATGATTGGGATTGCATACCCATTTTCATTAGGTAGTGGGAACAAAAATAAACTTCAAAAGCAAGGGTCAATAGTAAAAAGGTGGATTAACATCAATCATGAAGATTGGGATTTTCCCGTTTGGAAAATGGCGAAATGTAAGGCAAATTTAGTTGATAGGTCATTAGGCCCTAAGAAATATGCCTATTTAGAATCCGATATAGCAGTTATGACTGAATATGAAGACCCAATACTTAATATGATTATTTACGATTTAGTTCCTTGTAAATCTGCGGCTTTTGACACTAAAGTAAAACCGCCCAATGATTTAAATTTGGTATATGATTGGACTATACTTGGGAATATAGAGGATGTAGGTTTTGGAGAACCTGCATTAGGTGAAGGTCCAGCCAAAATAGAGAGAAATGTGGCTTATCCAGTTATGGCCGCAGGTGGTTTATTATTTCTTTTTAACTATTTTATGCAAATTAATGATTCTGTTGATAACCCCTTAGAAGAGAATCTTTAAATAGTCGTGAGTTAAATAATAGCGTATGGCTAATTTAAATTTGACTAAACTATTATTATTTGGTGTTGCCGCATATATGGCATACCTTAATAAAGACAAGATAATGGGTGTTTTTGAAAAGAAAGAGGCGGAATACACCCAATATGAAGTTGATGGTGTTAAAGTGAATGATTATGGGTCTCTTCAAAATCCTGTGTCAGTCAATGAAATGGGTTGGGGTAGGGCCGCAGGGCAATTTGCAAGCCAAGCAAACGAGGCTACATTAGCAATGAGTGTAGAATCAATTGGTCAAAACTTTAATGGAAGGTCTTTTGGTCTTTGAGGTGATATTGTGGATTTAATGAAATTGCCTAAAAAATTCTATTCAACGGAAAGTAATCCGTTACACCTTGCAGGTTATACTTTAGCATTAGGAATGCTCTTAGTAGGGATGGCTGAGACCGTAGAAGGTGCTTACTATAAATTAAAAGACGGAGATGGCAATCTCCTATTAGGGCCATTAGGAATTGTTGCTGGTGGATATATGACTTATGCATATCTAAATGAAGCGGGAATTGCCAAAGGATATTGAGGTAATTAACATGGTTGATTTTAAAGAACTTAGGAAAAAATTAGAGTCTTACGAGGCTGATGAATCCGAAGAGATGGAAGATTCAGAAGATTCAAGCGATACTATGGCAGGATTTATAGCCCCAATTCCCGGTTGGAAGAATGAACTAAATGATTTTTATATTGCGGCTCCATTATCAATTGGAACTGGTTTATTAATGGCTCTTGCATTTGACTATGTTAAAAACAAAAATGAAGAAGGGTCTCAAATTTTTGAAGGAACATGGAAGACAATGGCAATGGTTTCAGGCTCATTCTTATTTGGTTGGGGTGCAGGTAAATTATCAAGAGGAACTGTAGCACAAGCAGAAACAGAATTCCATAAAAAAATCCTAAACAAGGCTGAAGAGAAAATTAAAGAGGCGGAAGAAGAAAAGGAAGCCGAAGTTGTAAAATCACAGGAGATTTCTTACAATGTATTAACTGACCCTACCGCCTTTCAATTAGGCCCTTCAAAGTCATCACTAAATACATTTGGCGATTATGGGAGTGCATTAGGGCAATCTCATCTCTCATATAGTTATATTGGGTAATCAATCCCTGTAAAAAACCTTAAGTAGTAAGAGGGTGTATAATCACACATGGTTACATTTGAAGGATATTGCAGACCTTTAAAAGAGAAGGTCAAATTTATTGTAGAATCTGTAACCAGTTTAGATACAAAGAGAGGGATTAAATGGTCTGTAAAAGGAAATTATCAAAACCATAAAATTGCCACATTCACTAATAAGGCTCAAGCCGAATTAATTTTAAATCAATTAAATGGTGGTGCCGAAGACTTAGAAGTGTTTGGTGCTGAGATTGCTTTTCAAGAAGCAGAATCCTTCTCCGCCGAAGAATGGGATTTTGGAGATGATAGGGAGGTGTTGAGGAAGGGTGATGAACATTCCGATTTCAATAATGCATGGAGATGGATTTTCAAAACAAAAAGAAGAGAATGGCCTAACTGGGGTCAAAAATTCTATGATAAATACAAATGGACTTTAGATGACTCCCATTGGAATCCACAATTGGATGCAGAATCATTCTCCGGTGAAGAGAGAAAAGAACTCACGGCTAAACACTACAAAAAAGATGGTTCTTTAGATTTGAGATACAAGATTTGTAGAGAAATTTCGGCCACAGAAAAAAAGAATGCCGAATCTAAAACAGTAGAAAAGGTAGAAAAGAAAACTGAAAAGATTACTAAAGAAGATAAAAAGGTAATTGATGAAGTAGAAGATGTTGCTACTGAAGTTGCAGTAGATTCAGTAATGGATGCAGAATCATTTGATGCAGAAACATATAACAAAGTTTATAGAGCCGAACCAAACGCCATCATTTTTGAAGAAAATATTCCTGCCGAAGTGTGGAACATTATGGGGCCGGATGCTCAAGGACATTATTTAACAACAAGAGATGAATCGGTTTTGATTGCACCTTGTTGCGGAGTTACAAAAGCAGAATTAAGAATTGATAATGATGCTAATATGGATTGTAGTTCTTGTTGCTACAGTGGTGATGATTTCCATCCGAGGTGGTGGGCTAATGAGCCTAAGCCCGAAGTGAGGCTAAATCACAGTGCTGAGGATAGGCCTATGGATTTAACATATGGTAATACTGCCACAGTTCCAGTAGATATCTACTATAAATTTATGTTGGAACTTCCTCCAACTGTTTCGGCAACAGTTACTGATGATGGCTTTAGTATGATTTTAGGATTCCACAACCAATATGCCTCTTTAATAGATGCTTTAATTGAAGGATATAGCCCTTATGAAGATGCCGGAAATCCACAGGATACACTTTATGCCGAAGATACTCTTTCTTTCGTGCAAGGGGGCAATTCTGCCAACATTAATTTTGAGGCCGAGGGTGATAGACTTCATAAACACTATTCTAACACATTAAATTTTACTGATAAAGAATTAGATGAATTAGGGGAATTATATATGGCGGCGGAATCCTTACCTTTCAATGTTGAATTTGAAGACTGGGGCAAGCAAGAAATGAAAACTCATGGTAAAGATGTAAGTTTCAAAGAGTGGTTAGAGGAAGAGTCCAAATCACACGGGAATGTTCCTTTGATGGATTGGGCAGAACATGAAGAAGAATCTCATGATGAAAGGTATGGGGCTGAAGAAAGAAAACTCAAGAAAGATTCCTGTTGTTGCGGGGCAACTAAAAAGAATCCTTGTGAATGTATGTATCAAGGAATTAGTCCTTGTAGTTCAACCTGCCCCTGCGCTTTAGAGAACAAGATGAAAGAACAATCGGCTGAAACTTTTGAGGCTGATTCAACTTCATGTTTTCAATGTGGTAGATTTGGTTATGATGATGAAATGATGAGAATTGATTATGGTTATTTATGTGCAAGATGTTCTAATCCAGATGTAGACTTTTCAAAGATTATGGGGGCAGAAGAATCACCAAAGATTAGTAAGAAACTAATTGGTCTTTTGGGTATCGGTGCTATCGGGGCTTTATTGGCTCCAAAAGAAATTAAGAAACTATTTGATAGATTTAAGAAATCATAATCTTTAAGTAGTGGAAAGCCATTAATATATTTATGGTAGAGTGTTCAGCCGAAGAAACAACTTCAAGAAATGCTTGGAGAGCCATACTTATTCCTGCGGTAGGTTCTGCCGCACTCTCGGCATCAATGGTAGTCAATATATTAAAAACCCATAAAGAACATGGTTGGCCGAAGAGAGCATTTAAGAAAAGTGATTACTTGTTAATGGTAATTCCCTTTGCCATTATAGTATTAGCAATTGGCGAAGAAATAGATAAAACAGAATCAAAGGAGTGAATCACTTGCCATTTGAATCTAAAGACCAGTTCTTTTATTTAATGTATAATGAACCAGATATTTTTATGGAATGGGTTGAAACTTATGGAGTTCCCACCGAATTTAAAGTTGGCTCTACCAAACATTGGTTGAGAAAAGTCAAGCAGATGGACCCTAACAGGCTCAAAGCCAACATTAGAAGAAGGATGAGGGCTGAAGAGTTTGCCGCTTATAATCCCCCTCAAGCCGCAGTAAATAATGCTAAAAGAGGCCTTAGATTAAGAGAAACATGGAATAGAGGTGGGATGAGTCCTGCCGAAGCAAGAAAGGCTGGAATTGATTCAGGAGTGACAAGGGCTAAGAAAATTTCAAGCGGTTCTGTTTCAAAACACGATGTTAGAAGAATGTCAGCATTTAACAGGCATAGAAAGAATTATGCACCTTCTAAAAAGAAGCCTGATGGTGGCCCAACGGCAGGAACTATTGCTTGGTTATTGTGGGGTGGAACATCTGGTGTTGATTGGGCTAAGAAAAAGTCTGCCGCTATGAATGCTGAAGATGGAGCAATCGCATTCGGGGCAGAATCGGATGAGTCTAAATTAAGGAAGTATGAAAAAACATATGGCAAAACGGGTGCTAAGGTTAGGCTTAAACTTTTAAAGAGTATTAAGGGTAAAAACATTTATGGAACTAAGGCGGGTCAGTGGTCAGCAAGAAAATCTCAACATTTGGCGGATGAATATGAAAAGGCCATGACTAAAAAGGGTGCTAAACCATACAAATCTTCTAAAAGAACTAAGGCTCAAAAATCTTTAAAGAAGTGGGGCGACCAAAAGTGGAAAACTAAGTCCGGTAAGAAATCATCAGTAACTGGTGAGAGATACTTACCATCTAAAGCAATTGACGCATTAACAGAAAAAGAGTATGCTAAAACTACTGCCGCAAAAAGAAAGGCTAAAAAAGCAGGAAAACAATTTTCAAGACAACCTCCCGCAATTGCTAAAAAAGTAGCCGCATACAGGGCTGAAGAATCCTTTGATTATACTCAAATAGGAATTTGTGATAAAGTAGCAATTTTTGAAACTAAAAAATTACTTTCTCAAGGAATTAATGATTTCGTAGTAATTGAAGGGTATGTATGGACTGACCTTGCTGAAAGGTCGGAATTCTCATATCCAGACCCTCATACTTGGATTAAATTAAACGATGGCACACTTATTGACCCTTCTGAAAGACAATATGATGAAGAGGGTGGAATAGTTGAAAGATATGATGGTTCTGCATATGATATTGATGGGGATTTTTACAAAAATGCAAAATATTATACTCCTAATGAATATATGAATATGTGGGAAGAGAGTATTAAGGGTGCAGAAGAGGGATTACTAGGAGACACCGAATTAACGAAGAAAGAGATAAAAACCATCATGTGGTATCCATTAGTTATTGGATTTATGGGTGGGACATTAGCCACAGTAGTAGGTAATGTTTTATCAGCACTTTATTTGAAAAGAAAACATGGATTATGGGATTCAAAGGAGTAAGCCTTAAATAGGTGAAAAAAGATAATATAAATATGAGTTCTAAAGAATACTTAAATAAAAATGCTGAAAAGGTAGTATTCAATGAACCAAAACATTTTGAAGAGGAAAAACAAAAATTAGATTCTTGGCAAAAATATTTGTTGTCAAGAAGGCAAAATTATCTAAACGATAGGAAAAACTCATTAGGTAATGAGTATTTTTCAGGGAAGCAAAAATGGGACATGGTTTTTGAAAGAGAATGGACTGTTGTTGAAGAAAGGATGGGTGCTGGAATTGGTGTTGATAATGATATGATGTCATTAATAGGTTTAGATTTCTTTTCAGATAGGGATGCTTTACTACAAGAATTAGCGGAGGATATAGATTTGGAAACTGTTCAAACAGATGAGCAAGAGTTTTTGACCATTTATACTTTTGAAGATTTTATTATGCTTTCAAATCAAGGAATATTTAGGGATGAAGTTTTTTTAATTGACCCTCAAAGAAAATGGAAAAAAAAGGTAAAAGAGATTATAACTCAATACGGTTATTCATCTTTTGATAAAATGTGCATAGAGGAGGATTGGTATATTGTCGTTACAAGATGATAAATTGAATTCATCCTATTGGGAACAAATGGTAGACAAAGGGGATAATTTTGTATCTGCCAAATCTATGTTTTATTACATCGTGTTAATTGGTGTTGTAGTTCAAAGTATTTCATTCATGATTACTCCTTCTAATTGGCTCATTTGGAATGCCTTAGCATTCATTGTTGCTACTAATTTAGGAGCAGTTATTTTGGCTATCAAAGCACAATCATCTGCTGAAAGAATTTCTTTACAGACTTCACAGGCTTTTAATGCTGACTTTTATCACACTATCCATTTACTAACTACATTTAAGAAGAGATTTGAAGAGGAAAGTATAAAAGATGGGGGTGAATTAGCCGATGAGATAGATAGTCTTGGTGGTGATTTATATTATGTTGCTAAGGGATATGTGAATACTTATTCTAAGCATATGCAATCGGAAGTAGATATGGCAGTTTCTAAGGATATTCAATATGATTCTGAAGCGGAACTATTTGATTAGGTGTTGAAATGGCCTCTATTGTAGATAAAATAATTATGACCTCATTAATTTTTCTAATTATGGTTACTTTTTCCATATTGTGGATAGTGATGAACTGGCCTTATACTCCTCAAGATGCAATAGATGATGGCATTAGGTTAGGTCCCTATGGAATTATTATTGATTTAGTAGTATTATCTACACTATTGATAATTTGGAGCAGAAGGGAAATAAAACAAGAGTAAAGTTTTAAGTAGTAGGAGCAAGATTAAAACAGTATTGGAGTGATATAATTATGGCGAATCAAAACCCTCAACCTGAGATTTATACAACCACTCATGCATTTGCCTCTACTGCAACTGCTGGAACACAAAATATTCAAACAGTATTTACAAATCAAAATTCTTCGGAAGAAGTTAGAATTTACAGTATCGCAGTTAATAGATTTGTAACTGGGCTTGGTGAAGATATGAATCTTAGTGATGCAGACTTTACTGCAAGGATTCAAATAGGAAATAGTTATGTCCCATCTCAAGCCTTTGATATTAGTTGTGTGATGGCGAGCGATTCAAAAACTATTGTATTCCCTACCCCTATTTTAGTTCTATTCCAACAACCTATTTCAGTTGAAGTAGCGTGGAATGGAGGATTTACCCAAACAACAGTAGGGCAAAATGTAACTGTTAAAACTACATTAATGGCTGAATTGTCTATTGCTCAAGTGGCTTGTATGGATTGTGGTATGGAACACCCTCAAAGTAGTGGATGTCCTATAAGGAGGGGTGCTTAATGGTAAATCAAGACCCTCAACCAGAAATTTTCACTACAAATTTTAATAATGTTGTTACTACTCAAGTTAATACTTTAAGCAATGTTATCTACACCAATCAAGGACACGCAGAACAAGTTCTAATTTATGCTATGAAAGTAGATGGAGTAGTAAGTTCTAATGGTGTAGAGATGGATTTCCAAGATTTTCAAATTACTATTTCAGTTGGGGCTAATAATATTCCTACCTATGCTTTTGATGGAGGTGTAATTTACACTATGAGAGATAGAACGATTTCCTTTGCTTGCCCGATTGCTGTTAATTTTAAGCAACCACTAATCATCACATTCACCAATCCTATTGCTAATGCAAACACTAATGATATTACAATTACATTGATTGGAGAAACAATGATTTTAAAATGAGGTGAATAAGTATGGTAAATCAAAATCCGCAACCCGAATTATACACGACAAGGCATGGCTTTAATGAAGGCGCAACATTAGGAACTGTTAATACTCAGCAGATTTATACAAGTCAATCATTTAATGAAGAGGTAAGGATATATGGTATGAAAGTAAATTTCGTAAATAGAAGTGGGGGTAGTGTGGATTACAATATTCTTAGAACCAATGGCGATTATCTTTGGGATGTTTCTATTCAAGCAGGACCTAATAGAATACCATCTAATGCATTTAGTTTGTCGGATATTTTAAAGACTGGCGAACAAACCATCGCATTTTCCAACCCAGTATTAATTCTTCACAGGCAACCTCTTCAAGTTTCGGTAGAGTTTAGAGGAGTGGGTCCTATTGCGAATCTTGAAGAAGTTGTAGCAATTATTACCCTCGTTGCTGAACAATATATTAGGCATGAGTGAGTCTAAACTTTTAAGTAGTAGTAGGTTGTTAAAACATCTATGAGTGCTTTTAATGATAATAGAAGAGACATTAAGAGAGCCTACAGAAAAAAGGCTTTCCAAACTGATATGAGCCTCGTTAGAAAAAGTGTAGACGACCAACCTTTACCATCACACAGTTATTCAACTCCTTCTCACCAACAAACCGCCCCTATGAGGAAGGGAATTGACCCTCACACCTATGATGTAGATGTAAGACCCGCAGTTGAGCATTTAGATTTTGCAAGAATGTTGGATTCGGCAAGATATCCTTGGCACTTAGTTCCAAAGGGTGATTCAGCAAATGTTATCGCAAGAACTAAATTTGATTTTTCTACTGCAACAGGCACGAACATCACTAATGGACAATATATGGATGTCCTTGTTTTAAATGTTGCCGACTCAATAGGTAGCAACACAACTGCTCCAGCCGCAGTTCCCGGACCAGTTCCAAGACCTGCATTACAAAATATTACAACTACTGGTGGAGGTTCAACTTCAACGGGAACTGGCAATCCAAACTTCCCCGGTCAAAGTGGAAATACTATTTCAGGAACTGTTGGAACCATGAGCATTGGTTCAGCAGGTGAAGTGTATAGGATTCAATCTTTTGGACACTCGCAAATATCAACCTCTAATCAAACAGTAGCCGGTGCATTTACTGAAGCCGCACCACTAACTTATGAGATATGGGTTGATGGAACACTATTTATGGCATGGAATAACTTCCAATGGTCGCCAGTCACTCCATTAGAATCTCAATGGCATTTTACTCAACCTTTAACGGTTACTAAACAAATTATTTTAAGAGTTATAAATAATACTGGTCAAACTCTTGATGTAGGGGATATGGAATCTTGCTTTACTGGATGGTCTGAACAATTATCAGGATATGTGGATGTCGCTTACCAGCAATTAGAAAGTAGTTAGATAGGTGATTAGATGGCGACAACATTTACAGGCTCAGATACTGGAAGGGCAGGATTAGAGATTAAAAAAACTACGGGTTCTCCTGATGTGAGAGGGGTTACAGAAATACAACTGGATACCAACCTTACTTTAACAGATAATGGAAATGGTGGAGTTACCATCAATTCAAGCGGTGGTGGTGGTGGAAGTGGAACCGTTACTTCAGTAGGTCTTTCAATCCCCAGTGCATTTAGTGTTAGTGGCTCTCCCATAACTACTACAGGAACTCTTGCACTAACTGGGGCTGGAACTACCTCTCAATTTATAGATGGAACAGGTGCGCTTCAAACCGTAACTACTGGGACTATTGAAGGAAGCATTGCCGTTAATCAAATAGCAGTTGGAACTGCCGCCGACACTATCGGAGGAAGTAGTTCTCTCACATTTTCCGAGGCCTTAGGGGGGCTAACCGTAACTACTGGAGCAACAGGAAACAACCCATTAATTAATCTTGCTTCTACCACCAAATCAATTTCTTTAAAAGTAGCGTCAAATCTGCAATTAACTATTGACGGTGGCACTCACACATTTGTTTTTGATGCTTCATCGGCTACTGGAGGAATTACTTGGCCTGATGGGACTACTCAAACAACTGCCGCAGTTAGTGGTGTAACCTCAATAGTCGCAGGAACAAATATCACAATTTCGCCAGTCGGTGGAACTGGTGCGGTGACAGTCAATTCAAGTGGTGGAGGTGGTTCAGGAACTGTTACGGACATCAGTTCAGGAGGGCCATATATTCAAACAAGTCCCTTTGGCGGAATAACTACTTCAGGAGATTTGAGTCTATTTATTTCAACGGCATCAATCGCCCCCGGACCCGGTGGAGGTGTTGAAGGTTATAATTTACCACCACCCGATGATACTGGGACTGTTTCACCTTCTGTGCCACCACTGGTAGGGCATGGGTGGATTCCAATTCCCGGAGATATTGCTGAAATTGGTAGCGCAACTATATACATCCCATATTGGATTCCAAGTTAATGATACTAAGTTTTAAATAGTTAGACACCAAATTACGAATATGAGTGAAAAGATTCCAGTGTATCTTGATGAAGAACAAATAACTATGCTATATGATATTATTTCTACGCAGTTTGATGCGAAGGGATATCAAAGTTCTAAAAACTTAATTGAGATTTGTGATGCATTTACAGATGCAATTGAGCAATTCCCTAATGAAGAATAGGGGATAAGTTTAAATATCTAAACAGAAGATATTTATCTATGGCTGAAGATATTCTCGTTAAGTTATACGAGCCATCCTTATTAGATGTTGCGTCTATGCTGAAGATGCACAATGCCAATTTTAAAACAAAACAAGATACTAAATACTATACTGCATTAGTTAATGATGCTAATAATCCTTTTTGGATAGTAATTGATGAAAAAAATAGTGAGTTATTAGGATTTGTTGCAACAAGGATTGAATTTAATAAATCAATAATGAATATCGTTTCAATAACTGAAAAGAGTAATATTACTGGAGTATTGTCAATCCTCATAAATAAAGTTATTAAAGATGCCAAAATAATTCAAGTAGGGACTATAATAACAAATAGTAGAGAATCTTCAACTGAAGTGAGAGAAGCCCTCAAGGGAGCAGGATTTATTGAAAAGGAGAATGGGAAATTCAAAGATGGTGAGATTAAGTTTCAATACACTATGCAGATGAAAAAAGGGAAAAGATATATTACTAAAGGTTATGGTAAAAAAAGAACTAATCAAAAACCATTACCACCTCCTAAAGATGGTTATTATGTGATTAAGGATGCTAAATCAATAGACATAAGTTCAGTTACAACTATGCATAATAAGTTTTTAGCAAAGAAAAGAGAAGAATCCTACTTTAGAACTAAATTGAATGCCAAGGATGGTTCATTTTTAGTAGCCCTTGACTCAAATAAACAAGTAGCAGGGTATATTACTTGTAGGCCTGAAAGGAAGTTAGGATTTACTAAAGGACCCTATACAAGACTTAATTTAGTAAGTATCGGAGTTGGTGAAGAATATAGGGGATGGGGTATTGCTACTTCTCTCATAGATAAAATTGTAGAGAGGGCTAAAAAGTTTCCAAATATTGAATTCATTTATGGCCATGTTAGAGGGAAAAAC
>TARA_R110002096_G_scaffold303645_2_pt1 | contig 16812 bp, 30 predicted proteins | sample TARA_R110002096 | Tara Oceans TARA_R110002096 (sample SAMEA4397295) | marine metagenome | biome: Polar Biome; feature: [DCM] deep chlorophyll maximum layer (ENVO:01000326); material: water (ENVO:00002006), including particulate matter (ENVO:01000060) such as... | depth 35 m | reverse complement strand
GAGAAATCAAATGTCTGAAAGCACTAAAATACAATTAAAAAATGTACGTTTATCTTTTCCCTCCCTTTTTCAAAGAGCACAATTCAACGGTGAGGACGGTAAGTATGAAGCAACTTTTCTTTTCAGTAAAAAGGATAAGAAGCTGAAAGACAAACTTGATAAAGCTATCGCAGCCAAACTCAAAGAAGCAAATATTAAGGTTCCGCAAGATAAACGTTGTCTTAAGGACGGTGATGAAGTTGAGTATAATGGATACGAAGGGAATTGGTCTCTCAAGGCCTCCCAATCTCGGCGTCCTACCGTTATCGACCGAGACCGTTCACCTGTAACGGAAAATGACAATGTCCTCTATGCAGGATGTTATGTGAATGCTATTGTTGATCTTTGGGTTCAAAATAATTCGTTCGGAAAGAGAATCAATGCCAACCTCTATGGTGTTCAATTCGTAAAAGATGGCGAAGCATTCGGAATGGGACCAGTTGATGTTACAGATGACTTCGATGATCTTAGTGATGACGAAGACGACGACCTTGACGATTAATTCCATGGGGGCTGGATTTGCATTACCAGCCCCTTCCCTCCTTTAAAATAAAATGAAAATAGTTTGAAATAGGGGTTTACATCCTCGGCGTTATGTGGTATACTGTCTATGTAATTAAAATATAAAAGGAGATAAAAACATGGAAGAAAATAAAAACATAAAATTTAAATACAATGACGGGGGAAGAAAAGAAGCAGGGAGGAAAGGTGATGCCGGTGATTGCGTAACTAGAGCTATTGTAATCGCAAGTGGATTACCCTACCAAGAAGTTTATGACGTATTAGCAGAAGGTAATTTTAATCAACGCAAATCTAAATATAGTGAAAAGAAACGTTCTCGAACTGCATCAAAAGGAATAACAACTCGACGAAAATGGTTTAAAGATTATATGGCTTCGATTGGATTCAAATGGACGCCAACCATGCTCATTGGCAGTGGATGCAAAGTACATTTAAGATCAGATGAACTTCCAAAAGGGGAAATCATCGCTCGTGTTTCCAAACATTACACTACCATGATTGATGGGGTCATTAACGACACTTACGATCCGTCAAGAGAAGGAACAAGATGCGTATATGGTTATTGGTCTAAATAAATAAATAAATATAAACTTTAAAATGGAGAAAGATAATGGATAAAATAATGGAACGGGTTGGGTATGGAGTATTGATATTTTCTATGATTTATTTCACAGGTCATATAATATACGCTATATTTATAAGATGAACATAAAGGATATAGTTGCCTTTGATATAGAACTTTTTCCTAACTATTTTCTTTTATCTTTTAAGCATGTAGAAACAGGGAAAGTTGTTTCATTTGAAAGTAAAGGAACCTGTGGAACAATCGGTGAAAAAGATAGGAATAAGATTATAAATTTATTAAGAAAAAGAACCTTAGTTGGATTCAATTCTAATAATTATGATATTCCTATTTTAACTATGTATCTTACAGGTTCGTGGGTTGAGACTTTAAAAAAAGTATCCGATTACATTATTGAAAGTTCTAAACCCGGTTGGATGACTATGAAACACTTTGCTATCGAACCGATTAATATAAATCATATTGATCTTATGGAACCCTCACCAGGGGTAATGGTAGGACTTAAACTATACGGAGCAAGATTACATTCACAACGACTCCAGGACTTACCTTATCCCCCAGATAAAACCTTAACAGAAAAAGAAATGAAAGCTGTTCTGGCTTATTGTGAAAATGACCTCGATACAACAATTAATCTTTTCCATGCAATCCAACCTAACCTTGAGCTTAGAGAAAAGATTGGCGCTGAATATCGAATATCAGTTATGAGTAAATCGGATGGTCAAATTGCTGAAGCTATATTTAAATCTAAACTCGGACAAATAAAAAAGCCTGGGGAATATCGGGGAACTATCCAATATGATCCTCCGCAATATTTGAAGTTTAAAGATCCCCAACTCAAAGAAATGTTATTGTTTGTACGTTCACATAAATTTGAACTCGATGGCAGAGGAGCGATCAAGCTACCGACAGAACTGAAAGGAATGAAGATCGAAATTGGTCGATCAACTTATCGAATTGGAATTGGAGGATTGCATTCATCTGAGAAAGCTCAGAGTATTAAACCAAATAAAAAACAGACCATGGTAGAACGAGATGTGACTTCTTATTATCCTATGATCATCATCAATCGTAAACTTTCTCCGAAGCATCTCGATAAACTATTTCTTAAAATTTATAATCAGATGTTTGAGGATAGAAAGAAAGCCAAACAAAACGGAAATAAATTAGTAGATGCATCTCTTAAACTAGCATTGAATTCTAGCTTTGGGAAGTTAGGTTCGAAATATTCTTTTTTGTATTCTCCCGAACTAATGCTTAATGTAACTCTTACCGGTCAACTTTGTTTATTGTGGTTGATTGAAGTTCTTGAACGAAACAGAATTAGTATTATATCAGCGAACACGGACGGTTTTGTTTCTTTATTGGATAAAGTTGATATTGACACATTCGATAATATCTGTCAAAAGTGGGAAAAGAAAACAGAATTCAATTTAGAAGATACAAGTTACAAAGCTTTGTACTCTAGAGATGTGAATAATTATCTTGCGATTACTACAGAAAATAAAACTAAGGGTAAAGGGATATTTGCCGAAACATCCTTAAAGAAAAATCCAGCAGGAGATGTAGTCATCCGGTCTATCAAGGATTACCTATTGCAAGGAACTCCTATCGAAGATACAATAAATAAATGTAAAGATACTAGAGAATTTATTTTAGCTAGGACTGTTAAAGGTGGAGCAGTTTGGAAAGAACAATATCTTGGTCGAGTTGTTCGTTGGGTTCACTCAACTGAAGGAGAAGCTATAAGGTATGAAAGTAACGGGAACAGAGTTCCGAAGTCAGATGCAGCTTGGCCGATGATGGAGCTTGGCGATTTACCGAAACACCTTGATTACAACCGATACATAGATGAAGCTCGTGATGTTTTAAAATCTTTAGGAATTAAGGAGAAAGAAAATGGCTTTAGGTAAACACGAGAAACTACAATACATAGAACAAATCCTAAAAGAAATTAAGAATGGTTCTATAGAGGATAAAGAAGATTCGATTCTGATTGATGTAGCTTTAGATTTTATCGAAGACATAAAAAAAGAAGGGGATATAAAAAACTAGATGGAAGCTAACATTGAGAAACGACTTATGAAGTCTGTTAAAGCTATGGGTGGCAGACCCATCAAATTAAATCCACATTGGAATATTGGCATCCCAGATCGGATGATTCTATTACCCGGATCTAGAATATATTTTATTGAACTCAAGGATCGTAGTAAAGTATCTAAAGCACAAAAGATTTGGATCTCATGGCTTATTGGTTGTGGGTTTGATGCTAGGATAATTAGAGGTAAAGACGAGTTGACAATTTTCTTAAAGGAAATAGAAAATGAATAATCCTATAAATGAAATAATAGATAAATTTCTACAAACAGCAAAACCTATACATACAGAAAAGTGGCAAGGAATAAATATAAAAGAAAGACCAGAAGCAGAAATGATGGAGCAATTATTTGTAAAACTCCGCATGTTGATTCCTAGTGATATCGAAGAACTTAAAAATCTTTGTCAACCAAATTTACCTTGGGCAGATAATCACTTTGAAGAAGAACGAGTTAGTGGTCAACCAATCAATCCCGGAAAAACTTGGGAGGATTGGCCATGGGCTTCTTCAGCAAATAAATTTAGAGATAAGGATGAACAGTTTAATCATTCTTATGCTGAACGTTACTGGCCGAAGTTAGCTAACCAAACACAAGGAGGAAGGTTGGATGAAAACCCAAATGGAAACTTTCATCCTATTCAAGGCATCCGTGAACCATATGGAGATCTTGATGACGTAGTATCTTTATTGAAACGGGAGCCTGATACCCGCCAAGCGTATCTTCCTATATTCTTTCCGGAAGATACTGGTGCTGTTCATGGGGGTCGTATCCCATGTTCCTTAGGTTATCATTTCATTCAACGCGATGGATTTTTACATGTGATCTATCAACTTAGGTCTTGTGATATATACAGGCATATGCGAGATGATATTTACCTAACTTCTCGGTTGCTTCTTTGGGTGTTAGATGAAGTGCGAGAAGAACATCCATGGATGATTCCTGGATCCCTGGATATGCAGATAGCTTCTCTCCATTGTTTTATAAGTGATTTTGGACTTATAAATAAAAAATGAAAATAATTTGAAATAGGGGTTTACAAATAGAAAGTTGTGTCGTATACTAACAATGTCAATAACGACAAACAACTAATCAGGAGATAAAAAAATGTCTTTCATCTACAATCCTAAAAACGAATCTCTTCTAAACCGTAAACAGTTATCTTCCGTAGTTACACCAGAGCCAATGGGTCGATTTCACCGACCGGTAGATTACAACGATTTTGTTACAATGATTGATAACAAATTAGTTGATCACGAGATTGAAATTGTGAAAGAACAATTTGCAGTAAAACACGATGGCTCACAATTCTTCGGTCTCATGGAAGTTACTACTCCTAATATGGAAGGTAAGGACTGGTCTTTTAATATCGGTATTCGAGGTTCACATGACGGCCGAATTTCTAGAGGCATCGCATTTGGATCAAACGTTTTCGTATGTTCCAATATGTGTTTCCACGGCGATCTCGGCGTTTTTCGTACTCGACAAACTACCAACGTTATGGATCGTCTCCCGTCCATGATTGATGGCGCAATTGCTAAAATCCCAAGTATGGTCAAAGAAAATTTAGAACGATTCGACGGATATCGAACAACTAAGATAACAGAAATCCAAGGTAACGACGCTTTGGTTCGCATGCATCGAGAAAATATTTTAAATCCTAACCAACTTAGTACTGCTATTAACGAATGGATCGAACCCCGACACGAAGAACATAATGAAGACGGTGCAACACTTTGGCGTTTATTCAACGCTGCTACCGAAGCTATTAAACCAAATGAAAGCCAAGGTAACATGGCTACACTTCAAGATCGATCCCGAAAGATTAGTAACTTCGCTGATACATTGGCACTTAACTTTAACTAACTAAAACCGGGGGGGCTTCGGCCCTCCCCCTTCAAACACTAAAACGGAGATAAAATCATGACATCAATTTTTAATTTCATCAAAGAAAATCCAGATTCAAGTGTAAAACATATTGTTTACTGTACCGAATTAAGTCAAGATCAAGTTCGATATCAGATTAAAACACAAGGTGACAAGCTCAGAAAAAGTCTTAGCCGACCAGCTAGATTTTCAGTCAATCCTAAATATGATATTGATCAACTAATGGAAGATGTTGAAGAGGGGGTTGATATTAAGGACCTCGAAGAAGCTATTAAAAAAGATAAACCCAAAAGAAAAATCCTAACCTCACAAGTTCAACTCGACAAAATGGTTCGGGAATTCCATTCCCACGATATTAAAATGGAATACTCTCGTCAAGAAAGATATTGGAACTTTAATAAAGGCGGGATTGAAATAAAAATCAAATCTAAAGAACTTCCTAATATTCGTATAAACCTTTTAAAATGGATGGAGGAAAATTTCAATGAAATATGACATCGATGTTCATGGCCCAATCCCCCGCTTATTTGCGGGGGAGTATCCGGACAAATTCTCAAACCCATCCGACCTCTGTATTAAAAAAAATTGGATGGGAACACTTTACGAAGATGATCATTCTAAAATGAATTGTCTTAAGTATCGGACAAGATACCTCCCAAGAGAAGTTCGTTTAGGTCATATCGCTATAACTCCTTTTGCAGGGATCAGGTATGCAATTAATCGTTGGACTGAACCGGGAGATACTGTCCTAGATCCATTTGCAGGATCAGGGACAACTCTCTATGAAGCCTGCTTATTCAAACGGAAAGCTATTGGGATTGAATTTGAATTCCCTGATATAACTCGTTTAGCAATGAAGCCTTTCAAAATGGGATGGAAAGTCTACGAGGGCGATGCACTTGAGAAGTTAAACAAAGTCAAAAATGAAAGTGTTACTCTTGTCAATTTATCCAATCCCTATCCAAAAGGCGGGGACAAGAATCAAAAAGTTTTTACTGGTAAAACGGGGAGATCTAAAAACGGAAAAGAGTTTCCAAACGTAGGAATATTTGATTACAAAAAAGAAGGCAACCTTGGTTTGCTTACAGGAAATGGATACTGGGATAAAATGATAGAAATCCATGATAAGGTCTGTTCGAAAGTTAAGAAAGGTGGGCACGTAGTATTTGTAATTAAGGACACCATGAAGAAAGGAAAGATAGTTCCTTTGCACGAGCAACTTGCAAGCACTCTTCCTGATAGCATGGAATTCATAGGCACATATTGTGCACCACATTATCCGACAACCCTGTTCATGAATACTTATCCTAAACGTTTTCCAGGAGTAGCTATCCCGCGTGAACAGATTTCACCTGTATTTATAAAAAAATGAAAAGGATTTGAAATAAGGGTTTACAAAGTTAAGGTTAAGTGAGATACTATTTTTGTTAATAACGATACAAACTTAAAAGAAAGATAAAAACATGAATATATTTATATTAGACACAAATTTAAAAAAGTGTGCTGAAGATCATTGTGACAAACATGTTGTAAAAATGATCTTAGAATCTGTACAGATGTTATCTACTACCTCTCGTTTACACGGGGGGCACATTGGATATAAAATTACTCATAAAAATCATCCATGTACTTTATGGGCAGGTAGATCTTTAACTAACTGGTTTTGGTTACAAAAACTTACTACTCATCTCAATGAAGAATATAAATTTCGATACAATAAAAAAATAAATCATAAATCCTACGAAGTCGCTCAAAACCTTATTGTACCAAATATCCCAAATATAGGTCTAACTCCTTTTGCACAAGCAATGCCAGAACAATATAAAAATAAAAATGCTGTAATAGCTTATAGACAATATTATCTAAATGAAAAAGCAAATCTATTAAAATGGACTAAAAGAATCCCACCCGAATGGACAAATCTTAAATAATGAAACTTCGAGACTATCAGAAAGTCATGGTCAATCATCTACTTGACCATGACTCCGCGGGGTTATTTGTTGAGATGGGCTGGGGCAAAACTATTTCGATGTTAACAGCATTAGAACAGATGAAAGAAGGACCAACTTTACTCGTTGCTCCTATTCGTGTAATCCAATCAGTATGGAGACAGGAAGCAAAGAAGTGGGGGATTAATCTATCTTTCTCCCTTGCTTATGGAACAGCTAATCAAAGGTCAGATGCTCTTAAAATTAAAGCCGATATTTATTTAATCAATCCGGAGAACTTAGTCTGGTTGTTTAATCAGAAGGGACTACCTGAGTTTCAGATCCTAATTGTAGACGAAAGTAGCATGTTCAAGAATGTAGGATCTAAGCGCTTTAGGAAGCTCCGATATAAAATTAAGAATTTTAAGCGACGATATATCCTAACAGGAACTCCTACTCCTAACTCCTTACTAGAATTATGGCCGCAAATGTTTATGCTAGATCAAGGGGAGCGGTTAGGGAAGACTGCAGGGGCATATAAAGCTCGTTTCTTTCATCCCATAGATTACCATGGATGGAAGTTTGAACCTAATCCAGGGGCAAAAGAGCTTATCTACGGGCGGATTAAAGACATTGTTGTCCAGCAAGGAGGGAACCTCCCGGGGTTGCCAGATTTTACTTACAATCGGATTAGAGTCAGCATGGATGTAAAGCATAAAAAGTTTTATGACAGTATCGAAGAAGAAGCATTTGCTACTTTTGAGGATACTACAATCACTGCAGCTAATGTAGCAGTAGCAATGATAAAATGTCGACAGATAGCTAACGGAGTATTTTATGACGATGACGGGGGGACTATAAAGCTACATACTAAGAAATTAGAAGTTTTAGAAGAAGTGATCGAAGAAACAGGATCCCCGGTAATTGTTGTTTATAATTTTCGCCATGAACTAAAACTCATCCAGAACAAACTCAAAGAATATAAGCCCGTTGTTCTAAATGAAGACAAAGATGCTATAGAGAAATGGAATGCAGGAAAGATTCGTGTGCTTCTCCTCCATCCCGCTTCCGGTGGTCACGGTATTAATCTCCAGGATGGAGGACACACAATGGTATGGTACGGCTTAACATTTTCATATGAACAGTTTGTTCAAACTATTGCAAGGATCCATCGAAGTGGTCAACAACACCCTGTTGTTTGTCATTTTATAACTACTCGAGGGACAGTTGACCAGTTAATGTGGAAAGTTCTCCAAGGAAAAGAAAAAGGACAAAATGAATTACTTAATGCTCTCGAAGACTATAGGAGTAAGAAATGATTATTGTTATCGAAGGGCCAGACGGCTCAGGAAAATCAACCTTAGCTAAAAAATTAGGTAAAAAATTAGGTAAAAAAATTTTACATACCGGCGGCCAATCGTCTACGCCAGGGGAGCTTATAGGTAGAGTTAAAATGATAGAAGCAAACCCCGATTGTATAGTTGATCGTTTTCCTTATTTATCCGAGATTATTTATCGGCAACACCCCCTTATTATCAATCATAAATTACTTCTCTCAAAGTGGGAGGATTTTAAAGAAAAGAATAATGTTTACCTGATCTATTGTAGAACTGATTTAAAGGTTATGTATGAGAATATTTCTCATGAGAAAAAAGCTCATAAGCCGTCGGAATATCTTGAAGAGATCAAACATCGATATACAAATATTGTTGATCTTTATGATCAATTATCCCGTACAATTAATTTTGACATCACGTACGATTGGCAAGAGGATAATTTACCATGTGTGGATTAGTTTTAAAATTTGAATCCAGCCCAGAAGCAGTACAGAACGTAACCTATGCTTTAGATAAAATGAAACATAGAGGAACCCAAACCCCAACTATCAATTGCTTCTTTGATATGACAATCGGTCATATCCGTCTTCCTATTATAAATCTTAAAAATGGAGAACAACCTTATACCGATGATGACGGGGAGACTTGGTTAGTAGGTGAAATCTTTAACTACAAAGAATTATATCCGGAAGCAGAAACTGACACAGAGGTTTTTCATAAACTGACATCTCAGGGTTTATATCCTATTCATAAAGCCGACGGGATGTGGTCAGGAATTCGTCGTTTTCCAGACGGAAGAGCATTTGCATTCACAGATTATCTTTCCCAGAAGCCTTTATATTATTCTTTAAAATATAAAATGGTAGCTTCAGAACCAGATGCTTTTCGGGTCTTTAATCTAACTCCTGACATGGCTCATATTGGAAATTGTATTAAATGGGGATATGATCCAACCGGAGGAACACCATGGGAGGAAGTTAAACAGCTTCCTGCAGGACATTGTATAGGAGTAGACATGGTTCCACTGCCATATTGGGACTGGAAATATATTCATACACCGGATGATCTTGGAGAAGCTTTTAGAAAATCAGTCAAGAATCGTCTTGTTTCAGATCAACCGATTGCCATGCTTTTATCCGGGGGGTTAGATAGTACCTTAACTTTTAAAGTTGCTCAGGAACTAGGAGCAGATTTAAAAGTCTTTCACGCTGAGAATGAAGAAAAATATATGTTTTTACAAGCAATTAGTAATCATCCCTACGAAGAACTTGTTACTGAACTACCTTCAATACCTGACGCAGTAGAAGCTATGCAATCTCCATCTGATGCAGGTTCTCTCTTACCCCAATATGCTTTAGGAGCTGCTGTCAAAGAGAAAGGTTATCATGTAACTCTTTCCGGAGATGGAGCCGATGAATTATTTGGGGGATATAGGAGAGCAAAGGAATATGATAGCCAATCCTCTGATGTATTTGTTGAACTTCCATATTGGCATCTACCCCGACTGGATCGGATTATGATGAAACATACGATTGAACATCGAACTCCTTTCCTTGCTCCTGAAATTGTGAAATATGCTTTAGGCCTTTCTTGGTCAAGACGTACAGAAAAAGAAGAATTGAAAAGGATTGCTCGGGGGATTGTCCCCCAAGGGATTATTGACCAACCAAAAAAGCCACTCAAATCGATTGGCTTTAATCAAAACCATCGTATTAACTTATCCAATATATGGGGGTCCGCTTTATGATTAATGAAATCTACGAATTCAATCGCGAGGTTCTTGGCGCGGATCCAAGACAAATGATTCTAACTTTAGATCTACCGGAAGAAGAATGGTTAGTAGCTGCATTGAAAGAAGAAATCCAAGAGTTTGAAGATAGCCAATCCGACGCGGGGAGGGTTGATGCCTTAATTGATCTATGCTATTTTGCTATTGGGGGCTTAGTCAAATTAGGATTAGATGAAAAACAAGCCCAATCTTGCTTTGATGCTGTCCATCGTGCTAACATGACTAAAAAACCTGGGATCAAAGATACTCGCCCGAACGACGGCTCAGTCGTTGATGCTATCAAGGGCGAAGACTTCCAGGATCCAACAAGCGTAATTGAGGGGATTATCAATGGTTGATTACATTAAAGCTTTAACACGTAAGCCACCAAAGACCCAGCCAGCTTATATCGAGCCTATGGGTGAACTTAAGAAGAGGAAGTTCAAAGCTATCGGGTTAACTTCGGGGATTGGCTCGATGCTAATCGGAGCAGATCTTGCTGGCTTTAGTGTAGTAGGGAATATTGAATGGAGAGGATACTATCGGCTAAAGGATCACAATGACAAGAATACATTTATTGAAAATTTTCCAGGAGCTTTTATGGCTAGAGGATTAGATGATGTTCCTGACGGGATGATTCACGACGATATTGACTTAGCAATGGGCCATCCCGAATGTGGAATGTATAGCCTATTGAACAGTGTTAATAAGAATTCGGAATTAGATAAGAATGATGTTGGTGATATACCTCTTTTCCTAGAGTATGTATCTAAACTCAAACCTAAATATTTTGTCATGGACGATCTTCCTCAATCTTTTAATGCTTTACCGATTAAAGGCTATATAGATCTATTACCCGAATACGATTTATTCCCAGAATGGGTTTCAAATTATAATTACGGTAATATCCAGAAACATCGAAAACGGATGTTTCTGATTGGATCCTTAAAGTCAGAAAACTATATATTTGAACCTAACGAGAAGGAAAAATTCTCTAGCTGGACCGTCCGGGATAAGATCGGAGACATTGAAGGAAAATGGGGATGCTTACCCAATCATGACCAACATATAACAAATGGTTCTGCTACAAGGTTCTTCCACATGAGGCATCGGGGTGATCGCCCAACATGGTCGGAAGTTCAGAAGTATTGTAAAGAGCATCAGAAACCGAAACAGAATTTTCAATATCACGGAGAGAATGGAGAAATGAAAGTCCGTCCCTCACTTGCTCGTCTAGATTACGATTGGACTTCGCCAGTTCTTACCGGAGTTAATCCATCGATGCATCCGACTATATGCCTTCCGATATCAATACGTGAACGTGCAAGGATCCAAGGCTTTCCAGATAACTTCGAATTCTTTGGATCGGAATTAATAGATGGGAAATGGGAGCATGGGGCTAAGAATAGCAACATGGTAAAACAAACAGGAAAGGCTATGCCTATCGAATTCAATGAATATGTTGCTAAACATATAATGGGACATATTAGAGGTAAGCCAATACGGACCTCGGGGCAAAGGTATCTGAAACCCGATAAAATGATCTCAGAAGCAAAATATAATTTCTGTAAGACCTCCGGATATTCTAACCAAGTAAAAGCTTGTTCAAATTGCTGGATGAAGGAGACATGTGATGTCAAGATTGGATAAACACGAAGCGATGATGCAAATAGCAGAGATTACTGCTAAGAGGTCAACTTGTGTCAGGAGGGAAGTCGGAGCTGTCATCACTAGTGAGGCTGGTATAGTCCTTGCTACGGGTTTTAATGGTGTCCCACAGGGAATAGATCATTGCAATGAAAAAAGTCCTTGTATAGGAGCTCTGGCTAAGTCTGGTACCCGTTTAGATGAGTGCTTAGCTATCCATGCTGAACAAAATGCTCTAATCCAATTATCTAATCCCCGAGAGGCATCCTATATTTATACAACTACAGAAACATGCATTCACTGTACAAAAATGTTACTTAATACTTCTATCCACACAATTTATTTCCGAGAGAGCTATGTTGCAAGCAGTATGCAGATCTGGCTCGATACGGGGAGAAAGGTAATTAAAATATGAGACTTGGCAAACCATCGAAATATCAAGGTAAAATCCGATCAACTTCGTTTGATCGGATAGCAAGGAGGCAAGTATTAAGTTATCCGTCTCATGCCACCCCTGAGATCCTGTTAGCAATCCGAGAATATCTAGTCAATGGTCTATCTCCAGCTAAGACCAGTTATAAGGGAACAAGGCAGGCTTTTCGATCTAGACTAATCTACTATATTAATGTCTGGGAAAATAAATACAATTTAAATGAAAAAGATTTGAAATAGGGGTTTACAAATCTAGAGCCAAATGGTATACTATCTATGTAATTAAAAAGGAGATAAAAACATGAAAACAATTAAAGGAGATAAAAACATGACTAACCAAAACAAAACACAAGAAACGATTAAGAATCTAGAAGCAGATATCCTTGAAGGCGGATTAACCGATGAGGAGAGAAGAGAAGCAAAAAAAGAAATTAAAGCATTAAAAAAGACAATCCAAACTTGGCCTTGGGATACTATTATCCTCATGAATATTGGAAACGATAAAGACTTAACCATCCCTGGAACTGATATCGAAGTTATCTATGATCGTGAAAATAAAGTTTACCGCCGGAAATAATTAAAAAAAAGGGAGGGCTTCGTCCCTCCCTTAAACCGGGCTACTCTCTTTCACTATTTCACTTTACGGTTTGGTCTCCTCCGATTAAGTAAAGGGTAATAACGAGTTAAACGATAGCTTAACCGACCACAACGAGTCGTGGGTCTGCTTATTTAACTCTAGGTGTTAGAGAGTAGTTATTATATTAAAAGGAGGGATTATGTCTATCGATAGAAATTCTCTTAAAATTAAAAGTATAAAAAAACGATGTCCCGATAAACTAGAGCCTGCTGAAAAAGAGCATACAATTAGTCCTTGCCGCTCAATGGGTAGAGCAGCTGATTCTTTAGAACGGTGGGGTGGTGGTTCGATTCCATCCAAGGACGTATATAGAAAGGAAAAAAAGTGATTCATGATATAAAAGTATTTAACCCACAAGGAGAATTACTTAAAGTCATTAATGGACAAAAACAAATGGACTTACATTATTCAGCAATAGCTAAAAGCATTGCACAATCTAATTGGGGAATAGCAGCTAATAAGAATAAAAAAAATGTTATATGTTCTATTTGTAAAAAAGAGCTAGAAGGAACAGCTAACCAAATTACATGTAAATCTACTAAATGTTTACGTGAACGTGTCAAAGTAAGATTGCGTTATGTTAGTAGTCTAAAAGGTAAACAAATTTTGCCATTTACTAATAAAATAATTTGTAAAGAATGTGGGAAAACAGTAATGAAACAATCTGCAAGAGCTAAGTACTGTTCTAAAAAATGTGCTAATACATTTACAGGCAGAATAAATCGTAAAAAAAATAGAGAAATACGAATTTCTATTGGAGGGGCATGTTAGGTAATATTAAAGTATTTGATCCAAAAGGAAAACTACTTAGAGTTATTAATGCACAAGAATTATATGATGCTAAATACACAGAAATAGCTAAAAGTGTTAGTAAAACTGCATGGGGCAGGTCCGCTAAAAAAGGCAGAACAACTCTCGTTACATGTATAATTTGTAAAAAAAATGTAGAAGGTAGAAATAATCAAATTACATGTGGATCAGATAAATGTGGGAGAGAGCGTATTAAAAGAAGAAATTATCCAGATTCTCTCCGTATATTTGAATGTGCAGAATGTGGAATAGAAATGAAGACTCGTCATCATAATAAAAAAACATGTGGGCTTGAAAAATGTTTTACAAATAATAGAGCTAGGGGTGAAAAAATACGAATTAAAAACTTGGGGGGAATTAAATGACTAAAGAGCACTTAACTCATACATTGGCTAAACAATTAAAAATTACTCAGGAAGAGGCATACAATAGAGTAATAATAATTTTAGAGGTTATTAAACAAGGTCTTTCTAAGGAAGGAAAAGTAACAATTAGAGGATTTGGTTGCTTTAGTACAAGAAACAAATCTAAAAGAATTGGTCGGAATCCAAAGACAGGGGAACCGGCAGTGATAAAAGCTCGAAGAGTTGTTAAGTTTAAAGCTTATGATTCACTAAAGATAGAGGTGAATCATTAAACTATTGGAGGATTTATGGATAAATTCTTACAAAGATTACAAAAAATTAAAAAAGCCTTTATAAAATCTAGACTTGCTAAAAGACAAAAAGCATTAGAAAAATGGAATAAAGAACATCCAGAAGAGTATGCTTTATGGATATCGGAAGGACGCCCTGACGCAGTGATCTATAAAATAAGGAGATAGCATGGGAAATTTAACAGATAATTTTGATAGAGAAGAATATGCTTGTAAATGTGGATGTGGAAAAGACGATGTTAAAGATGAATTAGCTATAAAAGTACAACAGGTTAGAGACATTCTAAAAAGATCAATAACTATAAATAGCGGGATCAGATGTATTAATCATAATACTACAATTAATGCTACCCCTACATCTAGTCATATAGATGGTTGGGCAGCTGATTTAAAATATACTGGATCTGCAGAAAGGTATGCACTATTAACTGCTGTTACGAAAGTATTTGATAGGATCGGAATTGCAAAGACTTTTATACATGTAGATGTAGATGCTAATAAAACTGCGGGGGTAGTTTGGCTCTATTCTTAGATATCTTCTTCCTTAGTTGTTGATACAGTTTTATCAATTACTCTATTGGCTTTATCTTTCATTTTATCAACCATACCTTTTTGCTCTGTACATACTTCTCTGTATATATCATTGTTTCTACTGACTTTAGACAGATCCTCAGATACAATTTCTGGTGGATTGCTTTCTAATAACCACTTCTTTGTATCATCATTCAGCTTAATTTCATCATACCATAAACACTCTTTGGAATAGTAGTCATTATGGTCATAAAACCCTAAAGCGAAATTAAATACAGGTGGTATTAATTCAACTATAGGAAAACTACATCCCGTCCAAAACGTCAGGCATACCAGCACGGACCCTAACTTTAGCTTTAGCTTCATCAATCTCTTTTTCCACATCATTTTGTGCAGCCATTCCTTTAGGATGGTTGATATTGTTAAATACATTACCTGCTAACCAATTAAATATAGGCCATAGTGTTCCAAGTACTGGAATCTTTTGAACAAACCTATCGGGTAAAGCTCCAGTGACTGCTGTAAATATAAGAACTACTTGTCCTACTATTGCAAACCATCCTTGTCCTTCAAACATTGCAGCTATATCCATAATTTATTCCTTTAAAGATAATGATTTAGGCAGCTCAATACGATGCCAAAAATTAGGATGCCTAACAAATGTTGGGCTGCTTAAATCATACACAGAGTAACAACGATCATTAGGTGATTTAAATACCATCTCTTTAGCATTTCTTGGTCTAAATTTACAAGATACTGGGTTAGCATTATAACTTACCTCTAAGCCGGATTTATGTATAATTTGTATTTGTGTTGGGACCTTATTCACAGACCAATTAACTAATTTATGCGGAGATGGAATCACTAACATGATCGTTATGATCAATTCATTCACTTTTTCTGAACAGTGGTATCTCGATCAGTTCCCATTTTCCAAGTAGCAGCACCACCTATACCGAGCAGACCCCATGCTTCTTGTGAAAAACTATGGAAACCTAACATTTGACATCCCATCATTAATGCACCTATTAACATTAGTGCATAAGTCTTATATCCTGGTATTGCTTTATCTATAAAACCAATTATTGTTGAAATTACTGGTGTCATATTGTTCTCCTAAACATATTAGATGTTAACTCCTAGCCATGTAACTAGCGTTACTACACTAGCTAATAAAAACCACACTTTAGTCATTTGTCCCCCTTAGAAGTAATTAAGTGAGTAACTATCATTTCTACATTACGTTCCAATGAATTAAGATCATCTTTAGTTACGACTATTTTTTCTAAAGCAGAAATACGATCTGCTAGAGCATCATGATTAGTAAATATTCTCTTTGTTATAAAGCCACCTAATATAGCTAAAGTTCCAATTAACATTTCATTTAACTTATCCACCGTTGTTCTCCTTCGGGCGCGGGGCTTTTCTTTGTTCGAGATCGTTAATCCTTGCATGTAGGTCTTTTACATCTGACTTATATTCAATTCGCCCAATACTTGTATGTTGGTTTTCATCAACCCTTCGATCTAGTTCATGAATCAACGTGGATTGACTCAAATGTTCTTCTCTAGTTTGTTTAGCATCGGCCTTCTCGGATTCCAGGGTATCAATCTTTGCTGTTATTCTATTTAAGCACCATGACCCGATCCCGATAAATAACACCCATAAATTCTCAAGCAGTTTCTCCAAACTTACCCCCTACGTTTTTATCTTCATTTCTTCGCGCAGTACTTGCTAAGACCGCACCTGGGGCATACCGGATAAAAATAACCACAGATGTGTATCATGTATAGCGCTTCTCGCTCAACGTATTCGTGCTTGCAATGGCCACACGTTGTTTGGTCTGACCCAGTAGACTGTTTATGGGCAATTGTTTTCACTTTTTATTGCCATACAAAATATAATACTACAATAATTAATGTACTGTAAATAGCGATTCG
>TARA_R110002096_G_scaffold53165_22_pt1 | contig 16856 bp, 13 predicted proteins | sample TARA_R110002096 | Tara Oceans TARA_R110002096 (sample SAMEA4397295) | marine metagenome | biome: Polar Biome; feature: [DCM] deep chlorophyll maximum layer (ENVO:01000326); material: water (ENVO:00002006), including particulate matter (ENVO:01000060) such as... | depth 35 m | reverse complement strand
ATTTGATGCTCCAGATCAGTTCATCGGCAAGGCAGTCAACGCCGCGCCCATTACGTTTCAGGGCGGGCGCATCGTACCAGTTGGCTAACGCTGTCCGGTGGGTTGATCTGGAGCACCGAAGGCCGGGCTTGCACGCCCGCCGGACGTCGTTACACTCGGCTTGTGGTCATGAAGACCACGGCGCGAAGTGTGCCTAGCCGGCAAACGAGCAAACCCGGTCAAATGATTCAATGAAACCGTGAAGCGCTCTAGAATCTGCCTGTGTCCGGATCCAAATTCGAACCCGGTTTGGAAAGACCGGTCGCAACAGAATGTCCGTGTCATCATATCTGATAGATGCCATTGGCTCACTCTGGCGTTCGAACTGAAACATTGAAATTCCCCACCATTTGTCAGTGCTGTCTTTTGCATCAGCTGATACAGACGGACCCACTGAAAGCCAGTTCCTGCTGCGCCCGGCCGCTTGGGTATCAATTATCCTGGCAACGATCGGGCCAGTCCCGCCGGACTGGCTATTTCCCCAACCCTACCAAATTCCCTGTTGCAGCAACCCGTCTGTAAGCCGCAGATCTCAAACAGCTCCGCCAGGCCGTTCGCCTGTTTCTGCGGGCTCACATTACCTCGCAATAGCCTACCGAAATCCAGCCTTGCTCAAGGTCATTTGAATGCCTGTGCCAAGGCGATGGCTGATGGCGAGGGAACCGGCTCCGACGCCGGTGCGCACCGTGCGGGTTAACCGTGCGGGTTAGTTGACAAGTAGAGGAGATTGAGTCACTCATATTATCTATATGTATAGACAAATAATGCCTCTCCTGATTTTCCGGCAGAGGCCACGCAATGGGAGGCTCTTCAGAATGGACTCAGGAACACAACACCGGCACGATAGGGTTCGCGCGTTTCGTAGCGCAACAAAATCGGTCATCGCGCTTGCGGTGTCAACGCTTATCGCCCCGGTCCTGGCGATTGGAGTAGCTGTCGCGGATGAGGCAACCCCGGTACCTTCGACAAAGCCAGAACGCCTGGTCGTTCGCACCTGGGGAGGCCCCTGGCGCGACACTTACCGTGAGGGCGCGGCTGCAAGTTTTACTGCCAAGACCGGAATCCCGGTCGAGTTTGACGTGACCGATTTCAATGAAATCCAGGTAAAAATCGGTCAGGCGGTTGGTGCCGGCGCCCGCCCGCCGGTCGATGTGGTTCTGACCATCGAAGCGATGGCCTTTGCGGCGCAAGTGCAGGGGGTCTCAACAACGCTGGACCCGCATCTGATCGAGAGTCTGGACCAACTCAGCTCTGTCGCTCGTCCCGAGGGCGCGACAAACTATGTGAATATTTCGACCTACTCTCAGCCGATCATCTACGATCCAGAACAGGTCGACTTGCCGGCCAGTATTTCCTGGCAGGAGATTTTTGATGAAAAATATGAAGGCAAATTGTTCGTCACCAACACGTTTTCGTCGTTATTGTATCCGGTGGCCAAAATGCTTGGGCTGGATTTCCGGACCGACGATATGACCCCTGTGTTTGCCAAGATTTCCGAATTGAAAGGCAATATCGGGGCGGCAGGTGACGAAGAAGAGTTCATTGCCGGTATGGAGGCCGGAGAGATCAGTATTGGCGTGACGCTGGCAGCCACCGCGATTGAACTTGGCGGGCTGAAATGGATCGTGCCCGAAGAAGGTGCGCTGGTTTCGTCGGAAGCCTTCTATGTACCTGCCGGGCTGCCTGACGATGTCAGCTACTGGGCTCAAATCTTCATCGGCGAAACGCTGACGGCGGAAAACCAAGGCCGGATTGCCAGTGGCATCGGCGAAGCGCCGGTCAATCTTCAGGCGGCGGTGCCGGACTTTATGCAGGGCGATCCCGCGTTTCCGATCACTGAGGCGGATATCGCCAAATACGGCATTGTCGTGCCTGTTGAAATCGAAGCCAGAAATCGGGACCGCTGGCAGGCGGCCTATACTGCAGCAATTCAGCGCTAGGATCGCGGCTTGACCACGAAGGATATTGGTGCGGTGGACGGCGCAAAAACCGTCTACCCGATCGTCAGACTTTTGAGTGCTGTCAAAACTTATGGTCAACTTAACGCTATCGATCATGTCGATCTGGACATCCGTCCGCGGGAGTTGTTTACCCTGCTCGGGCCCTCCGGGTCCGGCAAGAGTACGGTGCTGCGGGCTATTGCCGGTCTGATCTCCATTGATGGGGGTCGGATCCTGATTGAGGATCAGGATGTAAGCAACATTCCGACGTTTAAGCGCAATATCGGTATGGTGTTTCAGTCCCTGGCGCTGTTCCCTCATATGACGGTGTTCAACAATATCGCTTTTCCGCTGAAAATGCGGCGCCTGGGACGGGCAGAAATTGCCAAACGCGTGTCAGAGGCGCTGGATATTGTGCGTCTGCCGAGGATTGCCGAGCGCCAGGTGCACGAGCTGTCCGGTGGCCAGCAGCAGCGCGTGGCGCTGGCCAGGTCACTGGTCTATAACCCAAACCTGCTGCTGCTGGACGAGCCATTCGGCGCGCTTGACAAGCGTCTGCGCGAGGAGATGCAGCTCGAGATTGTGCGGCTGCACAAGGAAATTGACGTGACCATTATCAATGTCACTCACGATCAGGTCGAGGCGATGATCCTGAGCGACAGGATCGGCGTGATGAATGAGGGCAGGTTAGAGCAGGTCTCGGCCGGTGAGGACCTCTATCGACGCCCCAAAACGCGCTTTGTCGCAGAATTCCTGGGCCGGTCGAACTGCATTGATGGCCTGTTGCAAACCGGTATGGGCGAGGATCTGGCGATTGTGACACCTGGCGGTGCTGTGCTTGCGGTGGATTCGCGCTTTGCCAGTGCGGAAAATCGCACCTGCACCGCGATCCTGCGGGCGGAGGATATTGCACTGAGCACAACTAATTCGGAAGCGCCGGGTATGGCGGGCATTGCCGGGAGGGTTGATCTGCGATTGTTTGAGGGCGAGACGGTCTATTACGAGGTCGTTGTTGACGGGATCGAACCGCGAATCCGGGTGGCAAGCCGTGATGGCGCCTTTGCCCCCGGCACTGATGTCTGGTTATCCTGGCCGCGTGAACAGGTCTGGGTGGTGAACGAGGCCTCGAATGGCCAGGCGTGACATCAGCCCCGGCTGGGCGGTGATCGATCTGATCATTGCGCTTGGCGGGCGACTGCGGATCCACCGGCTGGCACCGGTGCAGCCTTATATTCTGGTCGCTCCGGCGGTCTTGCTGGTTTCACTTCTGACAGTCGGTATCTTCTATCTTGGCTGGCTTAGCATTCATAGCTATGACACCTTTCTGCTCCAGCAAGGCCCGCTGTCGATGGAGCAATACCTGCGTCTGGTCGAACCACCGTCGGGTGCATACTATCAGCAGACCCTGATACGCACGCTGGTGATTTCGCTGCTGGTGACTGCGGGATCCCTAATGCTTGGATTGCCGGTTGCCTACGTAATCGTGCGAACGCGTAGCCGTTTGTTACGGGTGACTATTCTGGTGCTGCTGCTTGTGCCGTTCCTGATGGGCGAGATCGTGCGCACCTTTGCCTGGTACATGATCCTTGCCAATCGCGGCGCGCTGGGCTGGTTCGCCTCGCTGTTCGGGATCGAGGATGGCGGCCTTCTCGGCACGCCACTCGGCGTTTTCATCGGCATGATGCAGGTGTCAGTGCCGCTGGTGGCGCTGCTGGTGCTACCGGCCGTCAGACGCATTGACCCCAATCTGGAGCGCGCCGCCGCGACATTAGGCGCTTCGCCTTCCCGTATCTGGTGGCATGTGATGATCCCGCTCGCCTGGCCGGGCCTGGCGGCGGCGACCGTTGTCGTGCTGCTTTTGAACATTGCCGAATACGACATGCCGGCGATCCTCGGATTGGGACGGCTGCCGTTCGTGGCCAATGTGATCGGCGATATCTACCGGCTCCAGCAGAATCTCTATCTGGGTTCGGCATTCAGCTTGGTTTTGCTGGCGTTGTCATCGGTCATGATTGTCGCTCCGTTCGTGCTGATCCGGCTCTATCTGCGTGTGTACAATGCAAGGAAGCAATCATGATGGGCCCAGTAATCCGCTCGGCGTTGATCATCGTTATCCTGCTGGTAGCCGTGCCGCTCGTCATCGTCATCATTGCTTCGTTCAGCGGCGGCGAACGTCTGACATTTCCGCCCGAAAGCCTCTCGGTCAATCCTTACCGTGCGCTGATCGGCAACGATTCGATCCGCGGGGCATTGTGGCGCAGCCTGACCATCGGCGTGCAGGTCGTCGTGCTGTCGCTGATTACCGGAGTGCCGGCCGCCATTGCGCTGGTACGATACAAGTTCCCGTTCCGCTTCAGCATCGGCATGTATCTGATCATCGGTGTGGCGACGCCGCTGATCGCCTCGGCATTCGCGTTCCTTGTGCTCTTCACCAAGGCGGGAGTGCTGGGCTCGCTCTGGCCAATCTCGGTCGGCATTACTGTTGTCAATCTGCCGTTTCTGATGTTTTCGGTGGCTTCTTCGCTCTACAGTATTGATCCGCGGCTGGAAGAAGCCGCCGCCACCCTCGGGGCCGAACAGGTTCAGACATTCCTCTTCGTCACGCTGCCCGGAATCATGCCCGGCATTCTGTCGGGGACGATCATGGTGTTTGTGTTGGGGATTTCCGAATTCGTGATCTCGCTGCTGTTGTCGACAATCAACATCCAGACCCTGCCGATTGCGATGTTCGCCAGCCTGCGCGGCCCGCCCCCACCCGAAGTGGCTGCTGCAGCGGGACTTTACGTCATAGCGGCGCTGCTGGTGGTCCTGACGCTGACCAGTTTGAAAAGCACTGAACAATTCTTCTATCGATCTGATTGAGCATCACTGTCCGCCGCACCTGCCGGATGTCTGTGGAATGCCATTTCAGATAGCGGTGCTTGCCGACCAAATCCGATAAAGGTCTGCTTTCCCACCTTTGAGCGCTTGTGCGTTGTATCTGCCGATAGGCGCAGTCCCCCTGAATGCTGGCTTCGTCAGGCCATGCGGCGGTTTTCCTGAGCTTCCAATGCCTCGCTATAGCGTGTTGCAGTCCAGCCCTCCTCGAGAGCTTGCAGGGTCAGCGCTTTTTGTGTTTGCGGGGCGAGTCCGCCAGTGGGCGGGTCGTTGTCCAGACTGGTCGGAAAGGAATAGCCATCGGCTGCACAGGTGACTGCATTTTCAATTTCTTCAGCAGACAAGTCTGCGTTTTCGCGCGCATTCTGAAGGACCGGATAGATGCGTTTGCACATTGCGGTCCGGTCAATGGTTTCCATCGGCTGGCCAAATGCCGAGGACACCTGCAACAGGTTTGCCATGCGCTCTGTATCCGTGGTCCTGTTCGGTCCGGCCGCATGATAAAGTGCCGGACTGAAAAACAGCAAATCGCCTTTTTTCAAAGCAAGTTGCACGAATCTCTTCTCGAACTCGGTGCGGAAATCAGGGCGTGTATACGCTACGTAGCCGGCGCCGTAACGCTGGGAGAATGGCAGGAGTTTTGTCGGGCCGCTTTCAATCGACATATCGCAGTGGGCAACCGCCCCCTGCAAAGTCAGCGCTGCAGACATATGATGCAGATGCGGTGGATATTGCGCGGCGCGTTCGGACGCCAGAAAGCCGAGGTGGTAATCGCGGTGAGCTTCCTGGGCTTCTCCGCCGGGATGCACAAGATTCACCTGCGAGGCCATTTTGTAATTCGGTCCCAGCCAGGCTTCACAGCCCAGGGCCACCATGTCATTGCCGTAATAGCGGATAAACACCGCCGGGTCTGCCTCGCAGAGCTTTTGCATCGAGTTCCAGACACGGTCATTTGCCCCGGCTTTTGCAAAGTGATCGCCGCCGCCGCCGGAGTTTTTCTCGCGCGCTATAATGCGGTTGTAGATGTCGCTTGCCGCATCAATGATGCTGGTATCGGGATAGGCGTTCTGAATGACGAATGTCCCGGCACCATTCAGCAATACGCCTGCCATTTCAGCCAGGACGGATTGCCGTCCATCTTGCTCTGCAAAGACTTCGCGAAGGTCACTGGCGCGATAGATCGGGATGTTGTTCTGAATGTCAAAGGCATGCGGCACATCATCCATGCGGGTTTCGCCGGCCAGGGACTGCAGAAATTCCTCCAGACTGGCGTCCTGCCTGGTGTACCAGGCCGTCGGCCGGGGCGTATCGCTTTGGGTTGTGCGGTCCGTCATCGTGTTCTCCCTCGTCGCAAGCTTTACACATTATAGAATTTGCGCCATGTCATATTCATAAAAAACCATCAAAAAAACATCAAATTGTATCGGTTTCAAATGTGGGCTCGCCTAGATTTCTGATCAAGGAAATTGCACTTCAGGCTGGCGTCAGCACGGCAACGGTTGATCGTGTTCTCAACAAGCGAAGCCATGTCAGGCACCAGACCCGCGGACGGGTTTTGCGCGCAATCGATGAGCTGGAACGACTCCAGGACAGTCTGGATCTGTCGGGCGAGCGATTTCTGATCGATATAGTGATGGAGGCACCGGACCGGTTCGCGCAGGTCGTGCGCATGGCGGTCGAGGCTGAGGTCTCCAGCTTTCTGCCGACCCTGTTTCGACCGCGTTTCCATCTGCGCGAAACCTGGAGTACTGCCGAGCTGGCCGCGCGGTTGAAGCGTATCGGCCATGGCGGCAGTAAAGGTGTGCTCCTGAAGGCCCGTGATCAGCCACAAATCAGAGCTGCGATCCAGACCCTGCGGCAGCACAATGTTCCAACGGCAACCCTGGTAACCGATATTCCCGACAGTGGCCGCATTGGTTATGCCGGACTGGACAATGCTCAGGCCGGAGAAACGGCCTCCTATCTGATGGCGCGATTTGTCGCTGCCAGGTCCGGCGCCATTGTTGTGACTGCCAGTCATGACGGTTTTCGCGGCGAGGAACAGCGCGTCAGCAGTTTCAAACGCGCATTGGCAATAGAGCGACCGGACCTGACTGTCACAGAAATCAGTGGCGGCTATGGCCGGTATGATGCGACGCGAACTCAGGTTTTCGAGTTGTTGCGGGGCGGTATGGAGATAATCGGCGTGTATTCGGCAGGCGGTGGCAACACGGCAATTCTGGATGCCTTTCGCAGAATGGATGCCTCAGAACCTGTTATTGTGGGTCATGATCTGGATGATGAGAACAGGGAACTGCTGGCGCAAAGACGCATCAGTGCCGTGATCATTCATGATCTGCATCAGGATATCCGCCACGCATTTTCTGCCTTTCTGCGGTTTCACAAACCGAAACTGAACCTTGAACCTGCGAGATTCTCCAGCGTCCAGATTATCACGCCGGCCAATCTTCCCGTTGGTAATTGAACCATTTTGCCGCAGCCGAATACCGTGTCGTTATTACAAGGGTTGGCTGTACTATGCTGACAGCAACCATGGGACTTCCTTATGTATCCTGTTTTCGCGCTTGTTCTGGGTCTTGTTCTGGCGGGCTTGCCGCTGGAAGCTGTCGCCCAGGAGCCGGTTGACCTGCAATTGGTGTTGTCTGTTGATGCCTCAGGCAGTGTGGATGAAGATGAATATCGGTTACAGCTTGGAGGGATTGCAGCCGGCTTTCGCGATGCGGAAGTCCAGCGCGCCATATCAGATGGCACGTTAGGGCGTATCGCCGTATCCTTGGTGGTCTGGGCAGACGCCCTGCGGCCCAAAGCTGAGACCGTCTGGTTTGAGATTGCTTCGCCGCAGGATGCAGAAGTGTTTGCCCGCACGGTGGAAGCCATGCCGCGCACGGTTGTCGGGGCGACCGGTATCGGGGCAGGGCTCGCCTGGAGCATTCGCAAACTCGAACGAAATGGTTACGTCAGCGACAGAGCGGTTGTCGATGTTTCCGGAGATGGCCGCGAGACGACCCCCCGCGATTATACGGTGCTGATTGATCAGGCGACTGCCATGGCCGCGGCGCGAAATATTGTGGTCAATGGGTTGGCGATTCTGTCTGACGAGAAAGATCTCGATCGCTGGTATGAGGAAAATGTCCGCGTTGGCCCCGGCAGTTTTGTCATGGTCGCAGTCGATTTTGGCGCGTTTGCCAAGGCAATGCGACTGAAGCTTATCCGGGAAATCCAGCCATTGGAGAACTTTGCGCTGCGTTCGCGACCTGCCGGAATTGGTCCGTAACAGGTCAATCCGACGATGATTGCACCGCTGTTTGCAGCCTGAAATGCACGGATTCTGCGATGCCCGGATTTTTCAAAGCGCTGTGAATGCGAGTATTTGGTGCGGTATTTTTTATAGAATGCGACAGATTTTCCTGCATCATGTCGCAATTCGGATAGTGCGATTTGGTGGGTTTTAGACCCTGATTTGACCTCTATATAGCTGATTTCATGCAGCAAATTATAGAAACCGGACGCCTCAGGGCTCGTGTAAATTTGCCGCGTCGGCCTGTTGACTTTGGTTGGTAGGGTTGCACTTATAGGAAGCAAGGGCGACTAAACCGTCGACAGAGCGTGGATTGAACCACCCAACTCCAGAGCGGGATCTGTTTGATCCGGCAATGAGTTTTGCTGAGAGACATCTCTCGACAATTCCCGTTTCGGCACTTTTTACGCGAGTCCGCCTACCAGCGGTCTCTTTTTTTTGATTTACACGAAATCCGGAGGATCTCTATGAGCGATACACACCTGCATCCGAAAGTAATGGAAGCACAACAGATGATGGAAGACGGCCGTATGGACCGTCGCGAATTTCTGCGCGTTGCAACGCTGCTTGGCGTCTCAGCTGGTACTGCCTATACAATGGCAGGGCTGATCGAACCAGCAGAGGCTGCGACCGACGGCACGCTGCCGTTTCCCGCAGATGATCCGAATGCCAAGTCGGGAGGCATTCTGAAGGTCGGCATGGAAGTCCAGAAAATGGAAGATCCGGCTACCTTTTCCTGGGTGGAAATGTCTAACCAGGCACGTCACATTCTTGAACATCTGTCCATGACCGGACCGGATAATATTACTCGGCCGATGCTCGCAGAAAGCTGGCAGGCATCCGATGATCTGACATCATGGACATTCAACATCCGCAAAGGCGTCAAGTGGCACAATGGGGATGAGCTTGTTGCAGATCACATCAAGTTCAACTTTGAGCGCTGGATGAACCCTGATCTTGGATCGTCCAATGTGGGTCTGTCGTCCATTTCAGGCATGCTTGAAGAAGTCGATGGCAAGAAAAAGATGGTTGACGGCTCCATTGAGGTGATCGACAGCCACACGATCCGCTTCAACCTGCAAAAGCCTGTGCTGTCGTTTCCAGAGGATATGTATAATTATCCGACGGCGATTGTGCATCCAAGTTTCAAGGCACCGCTTTCTGAGAATGCAATCGGCACCGGCCCATACATGCTGTCAGAACTGGTCGTCGGCGAGAAATGTATTCTGAAACGCGCCGATGGGGATTATTGGGGTGGCAATGTCTATCTCGATGAAATCCACTATTATAATTTCTCTGACGAAAATGCGCTGCTTGCGTTCTCAAGTGGTGAAGTGGATACGATTTACGAATTCGGCGTGGAACAGCTTGAATTTGCAAAGGCTGTTGAAGGCAAAATCATTTCTGCCCGCACAGCCCAGATGCTTGGGCTGCGCATGCAGGTTGATCAGGCACCGTATGATGATATCCGCGTTCGCCGTGCGTTTCTGATGGCAATCGACAATGCTACTGTCTTACCCTTTGTCTATCCTGAGGGTGGTGATGTGGGCGCAAATGTCCACGCGGCACCGATTCATCCGGAGTATTTTGAACTTCCAACTCAAGTTCGTGATGTGGAAGGTGCAAAAGCACTACTGGCCGAGGCCGGTTACGCTGACGGAATTGAGCTGACGATTGATGTCGGTAATACGGACGGCCCCTGGCACCAGACCGTGGTGGAAGTTGTCCGCGATCAGGTCAAGGACGCAGGCATCGATCTGAAGATCAACGTCATGCCAGCTTCAAAATACTGGGAAATCTGGGACAAGACCCCTTTCGGAGCCACCGCATGGACACATCGCCCTTTGGGAACGATGGTATTGTCACTGGGTTACCGGTCCGGCGTTCCGTGGAATGAAACGCACTTTGCCGATCCTGAATTTGATGCTGCACTGGACGACGCGGAAGCAACGCTGGATGTAGCGGAACGGCGCAAAAAAATGGAAAAAGTGGAGAAGATCATGCAGGATGCGGCGATCAACTGCATTCCGTTTTTCCGACCGCTTTATTCCATTGTCAATGACAATGTGAATGGACTTGAACTGCATCCAACGAACTATCATCAGTTCAACAAGGTCTGGAAAGTCTAGTATTGCTGTCACAATTGGGCCGCGAGCAGATGCTTGCGGCCCTGTTTTTTGCGCAGCGCACGGTAAATGAACTAAGTCCGGGGCCGATATGATAAACCTGCTACTGAGACGCGTTCTGCAGATGATCCTCATCATGCTGACAGCGTCGCTCATTCTGTTTGTCATATTTGACACGCCGGAATTCAAGAAACGACTGGCAGTGCAGGAACTTGGCGGTTTTGCCGTAAGTGCACTGACAGAGGCGAGCTATCAGGGCTGGCTGGAAAGCAAGGGCCTCAACGTTCCATTCTATGAGCGCTACGGAAACTGGATCGGGTCGGTGGTGCAGGGCGATCTTGGATTTTCCTATGAGAAAAACCGGCCGGTCGGTCCCTTACTCTTGGATAAGCTGAAGAATACGGGGATTCTGGCCTTTTGGGTGTTCGCCCTGATGGTGCCATTATCGCTGGTTCTGGGCGTCCTGGCGGGTATGAAGGAGGGGTCCGTGCAGGACCGGACAGTTTCCTTCATCTCGGTGTTTTTCACCAGTATTCCCGAAATTGCCACCGCGATCTTTCTGACGGTCTTACTGGCGCTGGGCCTTGGTCTGGTGCCGGCCAAATCGTCGATGATCTCGGGTTTTGACTGGAGAGCTCTTGTTCTGCCGGTGCTGACCCTTGTGATTTACGACTTTGGCTATGTAGCCCGCATGACACGGGCGTCCATGGCGGAGGTAATGACCTCGCAATATATCAGAACCGCTGTTCTGAAAGGCTTGCCCTACCGGCGTGTGATCATGAAACATGCGCTGAGAAATGCCCTGATTGCACCTTTTACCATTATCGTGCTGCAGCTCAATTGGCTGCTCTCCGGCGTAGTCGTCGTTGAAGTGTTTTTCGAATATGACGGGTTCGGCAAACTACTGCTGGAAGCAGCGCTGTTCCCCGATGTGGAAGTCGTGCAGGCCTGTACCCTCGTCGCCGTACTTGTGGCGGTCCTGTCCCAGATTATTTCAGATGTCGGCTACACGTTTCTGAACCCACGCATTCGGTTTAGCTAGGAGCTCGATGATGTCTGTTACGGCGATACAACTCCCCCGCACAACGCTGATCGAAAGACTGGCGAAACCCAAACCCATGCTGATCCTGTTTGCGATCATGTGGGTTCCGCTCACTCTTTACGTGATGTTCGATCTGAGTGATCTGATATTGTTGCCAGCGATCCCGGCGACCATTGCGTTGTATGTGGTCTGTCTGTGGGCGTTCCGAGAATCCACCGTTGCGCTGATCGGGTTGACGCTGGTGTTCTTCTGGCTGATCCTGGCTGTTTCAGCTCCCTATCTGCCATTGCTGGATCCCAACAAGCCGATTGCACCCTTTGCTGCGCCCTGGTCTGAGAAAAAAGACACGTTCTTCGTTCTTGGCAGTGATTTCAAAGGCCGGGATATGCTCTCCCGTGTGATCTGGGGTTGTCAGAGGGTTTTGATCTGGGGCGTGTCCGCAACAGCGGTGGCTTATGTGATCGGCACGTTGCTTGGCCTGACAGCGGGCTATTTATCCGGATGGTGGGATGAAGCCATTTCCTTTATCGGCAATGTGTTTCTGTCGTTTCCGGTGATGGTGCTGTTCATCGTCATCCTGAATTATCTTGGACCGTCCGGCTTCAACATAGTGATTGCCGTGACGTTTGCTTCTGCGCCCGCCATCATGCGTATTGTCCGGGGACTGACACTTGACGTTAAGACCCGCGATTACGTTTATGCCGCGCAGACCAGGGGCGAACATCCGCTTTATATCATGGTTGTCGAATTGCTGCCGAATGTGCGCGGGCCGCTTATTGTCGATGCCTGCCTGCGGCTTGGCTATACGACAGTTGCCATCACCACACTGACCTTTCTCGGCCTTGGCCTTCAGCCGCCCGATCCGGACTGGGGTCTGATGATCCGGGAATCCGCGCGCGTCGCGATGCTGTGGAAATTTTCTTACATGTTGCTGGTACCGGCCCTGTCAGTGTCGTCACTGATCCTCGGGTTCAATTTGATGGCCGACGGGCTGCGCGACATCAGTCTGAAAGACTAGGTTCAGGGACAGGAAAAGATCATGAGTGAAATTACTCCCGTCCTTGAATGCAAGGACCTTTCGATTTCCTATACGACACGGGCCGGTGAAATTCCCGCTGTCATCAATTTCAACCTCAAGCTCATGCCCAATGAAGCTCATGGTATCGTCGGAGAATCCGGCTGTGGCAAGTCGACCGTTGCTCTCGCGATCATGCAATATATGGGCAACAATGGTTATATCAAAAGCGGAGAGATCCTCTTTAACGGCCGCGATATGACCACCATGAGCGAGGAGGAATTGCGCGATATCCGCGGCTCGCAGATCGCGATGGTTTATCAGGAGCCGATGGCGTCTTTGAACCCGTCCATGAAAATCGCTGATCAACTGGCTGAAGTGCCGATGTATCATGATGGATTAAACGAAAAGGATGCCAAGGCGAAAGCCCTGCAGATGCTGGAGAAGGTGAAACTGCCGGATCCGCCACGGATCATGAACGCCTATCCGCATCAGATTTCCGGCGGGCAACAACAGCGTGTCGTCATTGCAATGGCGCTGTTGTCAAATCCCAAACTGCTTTTGCTTGATGAACCGACCACCGCACTTGATGTGACCGTGGAGGCCGGCATTGTGGAACTCATCCGAGAGATTGCAGAAGAGTTTGGAACCTCGCTGATTTTCATCTCTCATAATCTGGGTCTGATTCTGGAAACATGCGATCGCATCACGGTGATGTATTCCGGCCAGGCGGTTGAAATCGGCGATATTGGTGATGTCTTCGATGAAATGCGCCATCCCTATACGCGTGGATTGTTCAACTCGATTCCGTTGCCGGGTGCCGACAAGACGACGAAGCCGCTTGTGCCAATTCGCGGTCAGTTGCCGCTGCCGCATGAACGCCCGGATGGCTGTTATTTCGGACCGCGCTGCGATTATTTTGAAGCTGGCCGATGTGATGAGGGCCTCGTTCCGCTGGAAGAAATTGCCGAGGACGCAGATCATTTCGCGCGCTGCGTCAAATTCCGCGAAATCGACTGGGAAGCCGAAAAAACAGCGGTGGTGGTGCGTGAGGCCGTGCTGCCAGGCGATGTGGTTCTGGATATTCAGGATCTGCAGAAACATTATGAAATCGATCGCGGCGGATTGTTGTTTTTCGGCGGCGAAACAGCCATTATCAAAGCCAATGAAGGCATTAATTTTCATGCCCGTGAGGCTGAAACCGTAGCGATTGTCGGAGAGTCCGGCTGTGGAAAATCCACCTTTGCAAAGGTCCTGATGGGCCTTGAGGACGCGACCGCCGGGAAGGTACAGTTCGGCGACGTCGAACTTGGCGAATTGAATGTTCATGATCGCACCGCTGATACGATTGCCAATTTGCAGATGGTTTTCCAAAATCCGTTTGATACCTTGAACCCAAGTCACACGGTGGGCAGTCAGATCGCGCGAGTGATCCGCAAATTCGGGGTAGAAAGCGAGCCAGACAAAATTCAGGCGCGGGTTCTTGAGCTGCTGGATATCGTCAAGCTTCCACATGATTTTGCCAAACGCAGGCCGCGACAATTGTCAGGCGGCCAGAAACAGCGTGTCGGCATTGCCCGCGCTTTTGCCGGCAATCCATCGATGGTGATTGCTGACGAACCGGTGTCGGCACTGGACGTTTCGGTGCAGGCGGCGGTAACAGAACTGCTGATGGACATTCAGCGCGACCACCGCACCACCCTTTTGTTCATCAGCCATGATTTGTCGGTCGTGCGCTATCTGGCAGACCGCATTGTTGTCATGTATCTTGGTCAAATCATGGAGCAGGGCCGCACCGAGGAGATTTTTGCTCCGCCGTATCACCCTTATACAGAGGCTCTTTTGTCGGCGGTTCCAATAGCAGATACATCCATTGAAAAGCGCAAGATTGTTCTGGACGGGGAAATGCCATCCTCGCTCAATCCGCCGGAAGGGTGTCCGTTCTCGACGCGTTGCCAGCACAAGATCGATGGACTTTGTGAGACGGTGGTGCCACCCGTGCGGGTCTTCTCCGGAGAAGCTGGCAAACATGGCGGACATGAAATCATGTGCCATCTGAGCGAAGAAACGCTGAGTGACATGCTTCCCGTATTCCGACAGAAAACCCCTGAGGAAATGGAACCGGCGGAATAAATTGTTCCGGCGATTTTGTGGCGCTGCTGCGAGCAATGCCGCTGCAACTCAGCTGTCTGAGTTCTCGTTGTTGCGCCTGGTTTTGGTTGCCAGTTTGAGGAACTGCGGTGAGGTTCTGATGAGTGCGACAAACCGTCTGTCCGGCCTCGGCGACAGTCCCGGACGGGAAAGCGAGCGGATGATCGTGAACACCACCAGCATGCCATGCATCAGACTTGTGTACAGGAACATGGCCGGCGTGCCGAACTGCTCGGCGAAGACCGCTGCGAAGAACGGTCCGCCAATCGCGCCTGCGGAAAAAAAGAACATCAGCCCGGCTGCAACCAGCACATATTGGTCATCTTTCGCCTGATCGTTGGCGTGAGCCGCCGACAGTGCATAGAGCGGCATGGCAAAGGCGCCAAATGCAAAAATGCCAATCAGGCTTGCTGTCTGCGACGTGCCGCCCTGCATGGACAGAGCAATTCCAGCGCCCATGGCGCCGACGGTGGCGATCAACAGTGAAACCCGGCGGTTGAACCTGTCTGACAGCCAGCCCAATGGATATTGCGACAGGATGCCGCCGGCAATTCCGACACTCATGAACCATGCAATTCCAGTTTCATCAAAGCCGACATCCTGGGCGTATAGGGGGCCGATCATTCGAAATGCCGAATTGGTCAGACCAATTGTGAAACATCCGAAACAGGCAAGCGGCGATATTGACCAGATGGCTTTGAGGTCAAAGCGGAAATTTTCAGGCGGTTTCGGACTGGACCGGTCGGAGAGCGATATGGGAACGATCGACAGACAATAGAGCATCGCCGCGACCGAAAAAATGGCAAAGCTCATGACACCGAAAGCGGGAATCAGAAATTGACTGCTGGTGACGGCGAGTAGATCGATTATCCGGTACAGGGATAACACGCGGCCGCGATTTTGTTTCTCGGCTTTGGAATTGATCCAGCTTTCAATTGTAGTGAACAGGCCGGAGAAGCAGAAGCCCATGATAAACCGCATCAAAAGCCAGAAAGTGGAATCGATCAGCATGACCATCAACAATGTGCTGACCGCAGACAGCGCTGCCAGAGCGGCAAAGGTTCTGATATGACCAACAGACTGCAGCAGCCGCGGTGCATAGACACAGGCCACCAGAAAGCCCGCGGAATAGCCGGCACCGATCAACCCGATATCAAGCGGCGAGAAACCCTCTGCGGTCCCCCGCAAGGTGATCAAAGTGCCTTGAAGGCCGTTGCCGCCCAGCAGAATGCCGGCTGCAATCAGAAGGGGAATTAGGGTAAGGGGCATGGGTGCCGGAGACTCATCTGGCGTTTCTGTCATCAAGCGCCCGAAATGACGGAATGTCCAGTGTGACGGCCGGGATAACCCGGCACTTCAGACAGAGGCAGCGCAAGAGGGCCTTCACATCATCGCCTATCAGTCGGGAGGAGACGTGCTGACCTATGTAGACCCAGTCAAGTTTCAGCAATTCCTCGATTATGAGGGCCTGGACCGGGTGCTTGAAGCGCATCAAAAGTGCGGGTTGCCGCCAGCATATTTCAAGGAAATCTATACACGCTTTGCCAAATCACTGGTGCAGGTTGGTCCGTATCGCGACGACGATGTTGCGCAGAACCAGGCCGTTGGCCTGCCGATAGATCTGGTGGCACTTCAATCGCCCTATGCGCCGCAAACCAGCCGCGTTGATGTTTTGCTGTTGCGTCAGGGAAAGCCGCTGGAGAATATTCAGGTCGCGACGTTTCAGCGCATGAACGATGGCACTGTTGCACGGCGATTGACCCGCAGTGATGCCGAAGGTCTGGCCGGAATCACTCTTGATAGCGGTGGGTTTTTCTTTATCAGCGCTGTGCAGATGGAAGAGACAGATCTTGCGAAATTCAAGGAAGACACAGGCGGGCGCAAACCGGTATGGCACAGTCTTTGGGCATCGTTGAGTTTTCATCTTGAAGCTGACTGAGTGCCTATACGTACCGGACCTGATCGCCTGACTGTGTGTCGAATAAAAAGTGAAGCCGCCAGCGTCTTGAGACGCTGGCGGCTTTTTTTGTTGTCCGGCGTTTGGTGTTGCCGAACTGGTCTGTAGGAGACATGCAAGGCGGCAGCGCCAGATGATGGTGCTTTTGTTGCCAATGCGCCGATAAAACTTCACAAATTGAGCTATCGGCAATTGCGAGCGGCCCTTGATCTGTCGTAGAAGGTGCTGAATTTTCAAATGACATTGAAGGAATGACCAGCCCTATGGCGCGGCAATTTATCTATCATATGAGCGGGCTTTCAAAGACCTATTCCGGCGGCAAAAAGGTGCTCGATAATATTCACCTGTCGTTCTACCCGGACGCCAAAATCGGTGTGCTGGGTCCCAATGGAGCCGGTAAATCCACTCTGC
>TARA_R110002096_G_scaffold326134_6_pt1 | contig 16856 bp, 7 predicted proteins | sample TARA_R110002096 | Tara Oceans TARA_R110002096 (sample SAMEA4397295) | marine metagenome | biome: Polar Biome; feature: [DCM] deep chlorophyll maximum layer (ENVO:01000326); material: water (ENVO:00002006), including particulate matter (ENVO:01000060) such as... | depth 35 m | reverse complement strand
TTAATTCTCGGGGTGATCGCGTAAAACTTACTGGCCCAAGCGAAGAAGTAGCCCTAATGGGTGATATTATAGCGGGCATGATTGAAGTTGCCGAACGTAAAGGCTCCGTTTCTGAAAACGAAGTTAAAACGCTTATTGCACTTAAATCTGGTGAACGGAAAGCTAGAAAGCCACACACTCCTTCTTCCGGAAATAGTGATATAATATTATACTCGCACGAAGGCGAGCCTATTATCGCAAAAACACCGGGGCAAAAGCGAATTGTCGTATCATCCGAAGTTCACGATATCGTTTTTTCTATTGGACCTGCCGGTACGGGGAAAACGTATACTTCCGTTGCTCTTGCTGTAAAAGCTCTAAAAGAACGCCGAGTAAAAAAGATTATACTCGCTCGACCTGCAGTAGAAGCTGGTGAGAATCTTGGTTTCCTCCCTGGCGATTTAAAAGAGAAAATAGATCCTTATTTACGGCCACTTTACGACGCACTTGAAGACATGATAGAGCCTGATAAACTAGAGTTTTATCTAAATAAGAATGTGATTGAGATTGCACCTCTGGCTTACATGCGTGGAAGAACTCTAAACAATGCTTTTGTAATTCTGGATGAAGCCCAAAATGCAACGAATACACAGATGAAGATGTTTCTAACCCGTATAGGGTTCAACAGTAGAGCTATTATTACTGGAGATGTGACTCAAACCGATTTACCAAGAAAACAGGAATCGGGTTTAATTTCTATTCAACGAATTCTAAAAGATGTACAAGGCATTGACTTTGTATACCTGACCGAAGAAGATGTGGTTCGCCATAAACTAGTTAGAGATATCATTAATGCTTACGAGAAATACGAAGAGAGCAAAGACCAGAAGTAGAACAATTACACTTTCGCTTCTCTTTTAGTAGAATGTAGTTCATCAGAATAAAAGGACATGAAAACAACTTATTGCGCAGCACTTTACGAAGGAACTTTTTCGGTAGGTCTCGACAAAAAATTCAATCGTATTTCTAGAAGCGACAATCCAGCTAAAGGCGCACTAAAGATTTCTTTAAATCCTTTTTTGATAGTCACACCTGAAAGGAAATTTCTATTCGATTGTGGCATTGGTGAGTTTGGAGAAGATACAGGTCCTCAAGTGATTCGAGAACATTTAGAAGTTCACGATTTAACCGAGTTTGATATTACAGATATTGTATGTAGCCACCTTCATTACGATCACATTGGTGGTTTAGCGAACAAAGAAAATGGATATTGGGATCTTACTTTCCCCGATGCCAAGGTATGGGTTTCCAAAAAGGACTGGGAGCAAGTAATAAACAAAGAGCTCTTTTATGATGAAGAGAAAACGGAGTTTATTCATTTCCTAAATGCGAAAGCAGATCTCCATTTTATGGATGAAGAAGCACAGCCTTACCCAGAGCTTCACGTTAGAAAGATCGGTGGCCATACAGAATTTCATCAAGTGTTACTTTTTGATAATGGAAAAGAAAAGTATATGCAAGCGGGAGATGTAATTGCTACAAAAGCCCAAGTGAATCGAAAATTCGCTGCTAAATACGACTTTGATCCAAAAACTAGCCAGAGACAAAGAGAAATTCTTGGAAAACTAGCTTTTGATGAAGGATATACTATTTTGGGCTACCATGACGACTCAACACCAATTTTTAAGATTACTGGCGTTGACGAAAAAACTGGATACATTATTGAAAACCAAGATTCCTATGTCCCTGCCTAATTCAATTCATGAAATAAAAGAATTTTTAGTAAAGAAAGGATTCTCAGATACCATTCAAGCTGCTGTGATTCTAGGCTCAGGTCTTGGCGATTTTGGGAATGAAATTTCGAACGCAATTACTATTCCATATTCCGAAATTCCAAACTTTCCTCAGTCTACAGTAACAGGACATTCTGGATCTCTGATTTTTGGAATGGTTGAAAATAAAACAACAGTAGCTTTTTCAGGACGATTTCATTTTTATGAAGGCCACCCTTTTGACCGAACAATTCTCCCTGTACAACTGGCAAAAGCATTTAATGTAAAGAAGCTTATTATTTCTAACGCAGCAGGTGGAATTAATCTAGATTTTAGAGTCGGTGATTTAATGATCATCGAAGACATCATTCGCCAAAATATGATGCTTTCTAATCCATCAGAACAAACCTGGACCTTAAACTTACACCCAATTGCCGACAAAGTTGAGACCATTGCTAAGTCCATTGATGTTGATACTAAACGTGGAGCTTATTTATACGTTAAAGGCCCTAATTATGAGACTAAAGCTGAAATTCACGCTTTCAGAAAACTAGGTGGCGATTCCGTTGGAATGAGTACTGCCCCAGAGCTAATTGAAGCTGCTAGACTAGGTGTGAAAGCTACCGCAATTTCACTAATAACCAACGCGGCTGCAGGTGTTACTGACCAAAAGCTAGACCATGCCGAAGTAAAGGAAGCTGCCGAGATGAAAAAAGAAGAATTCGCCAAACTCGTAAAGGGCTTAATCAAAGAGCTTTAATCCGATTTATTTAGAAAAAAAAACCCACTCGTCAAAATGGGCTTTTTGTGTCAAAACTGCTAAGCTCATACAACCTAGCAGAATTAAGGATCAGCATTTATGAGATTCTTTGAGAGCCTTATCTTCCGTTGTTGCTCACTCGATTAATTGTTCTAGAGCTATAGATATTCCATCACTACTATGCATGGAGCCTGTAATTAGCCGATTATTTAGAAGAGTTCTAAATGATAAAATTAATATGAAGTCTTTATGAAGACAGGGGCTTATCTCTCAATAATTTCAAAATCATGCTCTAATCTGTTACCCAACTCGTCTACTAAAGTAAGTGTGTGCTTACCACCTTTGGGAGCAAGAGACATTTGATGGAAGCTTGTTGTCTCTCCAATGTAATTATCATCTAGATGCCAAAATATTCTGATGCCTACTTCTCGATGAGCTACTTCAAACACTGTTTTCCCTATCTTTCCATCGAGCTCTATGGGCACATAAATAGTAGATGCGTAGAATGGGTAAATAAGGCGCATTGGAGAATTTTGCTCCTCAGTACAAGAGGAATCGAGTGTTGGCAACGGTTTATATTCAGCATGATTTTTCTTGTAATACCACTCTTCAACTGGAGGTAAAACAAACCAGTTTTTTTCTGTTGTTTGCGCTATTTCTGCACAGCTACTATTAACACGTTGCATTTCTTTATTGAGAAAAACTATTTGATGGTAAGCACATATTGAGGTTTTCAGTCCTGTTTTCGGCACCGAAACCGTATCCACAAGCTCACAATACTCTCCAGCTCTATGTCCACTTAGTCGACACACTTCAATCGTTTCCATTTCATATAAAGGCTCATTAAACCAAGTAGTAGTTGGTAATGCGTCAAAAACATCAAACAATAATGGCCCTGCAGTTTTTATACCTGTTAAATTCGGTCGGCCTTCTCCATCGGCGTTGCCAACCCAAACACCTACCACAAAATCAGGAGTAATACCAATAGCCCATCCATCACGATATCCGAAGCTGGTGCCTGTTTTCCAAGCCACCTTGCGGCTACTTTCAAAACGTTTCCAATACACTTCATCTTCGGGGCGATTTACCTCTAGCATTGCTTGGAAAGTAGCCCAAACGGCTCCTTCGTTTAGTGAAAATGAATTTTCTCGTTCTTCTGACTCATCCACCGATTGTTTAAAAATCACTTGCTGGAATTTGCCTTTCTCATCTGAGCGAGGATCATAATTATTCAACATCACTGCCAATGAAGCATACGAGGAGGTAATATCCCAAAGTGTTCCCTCTGCTCCACCTAAAATCAACGATAAGCCATAATGCTCAGGTGGATTTGTGATAGTTTTTAATCCCAATTCATTCAGGTAATGGTGAAATTTAGGAACTCCAAATTCCTGTAACATATACACTGCTGGCACATTTAAGGAACGCGAAAGAGCTTCAGATGCAGGAACCGCTCCATCGTAAGTTCGAGTATAATTCTTTGGAGAATAATCTGAGAAGCGAGAAGGAACATCTGGAACTAAAGTGTTTGGCAAAATTTCGCCTTCATTCAGTTTCAGCATATACAAAAATGGTTTTAAGATGCTTCCTGTACTTCGTGGAGCTTGAATGATATCCACACTATGTCCATTTCTGTTTCCTGAGCCTTCCGTATTTGCAACATAAGCAGCCACTTCTTCTGTTTTTACATTTAACACTAATACGGCTGCATTTTGAATGCCATTTGCACTTAGTTCCCTATGATGCTGAGCAACAATTTTATTGATTTGCTCTTGTAGCTGCGCGTTAATTGCAGAATGAATTTTCTTCCCCCTATTTCCATTCAGATATTGGTTTGCGACAACGTGTGGCGCTTCAGAAGGCAATGGATGTGGTTTTTCGGGTAAAGCCTCCAACAAAGACAGTGTGTACGTTAGAGAGTCGATTTTAGTCTGTTCAAACAATCGAGAGAGTAATCGATCCCTTTTGGCTTTTAGTGCATCTCTATTTCTACCAGGATGAATAAGCGCCGGACTATTAGGAAGAACTGCCAGCGTTGCTGATTCTGCCCAAGAAAGCTGATCGGGTTTCCTTCCGTAATAACGCCAAGAAGCTGTTTCTAGTCCCACAACATTTCCTCCAAAAGGTGCGTGAGCTGCATACATGGCAAGAATTTCTTTTTTGGAGTAGGAAAGTTCAAGTCGAGTAGCTTGAACCATTTCTTTCAGTTTTTCCCAAACGGTACGTTTTGGATTTTGTTTAGAAAGGCGAACAACCTGCATACTTAATGTACTAGCGCCACTTACCACTTCGCCAGCTTTGTAATTTTGAATAAGCGCTCTACCGATGGCAACTGGGTCTACACCGAAATGGCTTTGAAAATTTCGATCCTCGAACTCCATAATGGCTTGCTCGAATTTATACGGAACTTCATCTGAAATTGGAAAACGCCACTGTCCATCATCGGCAATTTTTGCTCCTAGCAGCTTGCCAGATTTGTCTTCCACTACTGTAGAATATGACGCCGAAAATAATGGGCTCGGCAAAACATTCCAATAACCTACGCCCACAACAATAAGCCCAAGGAAGAGAACCGCTAACTTCGTCCTTTTCCTTCTAAACGGTAATCGTTTCAGCTTATCCTTTTCTTTCATTCTAATTCCAGAACATCAATTTGCAGGCACAACATTTACCCACATACCAGGTGTGCGGGTACTTATTGTTTCATCGTACATGGCAGATGTATTTATTGCTGGTAAATAATATTCCCCAACAAAACTGGCGTTTAACTCCACTCTAAATGTTTTGCTTTTGCTCGCTCTTAAATCAAAGTAAGTATACACTCTGTCATCTCTTACATCTTGGTACTCGAAGCTAGCAGTTGGCTCACTAAAGGATTCATCATCCATTCTTGTATTTCTAATTTCCCAACCTGAAGGGAAGATTTGTGTTAGCACCACTTCTTCATAATCACCTCTTAAACCCGGATTTGTAATACTTACCTCGGCAATAAAGTCCGTACCCTGCTTAATTTTTGCGGGATCAATTGCTTTGCCTTGTAAATCTGTAAATCGAACTTTTTGTTTTAGACTATTGGAGCTTGAAACAGAATCGCCCAATAGAGGTGTTCCTTTTAGGATTAGCCGTGCAAATAACGTGCCCTCACCTTGATTTGAAAACTTAAGCTTATTGGTCGCTTTTTCATCCATCTTCAATTCGAATTGAGTGATATAAGCTCTAGAATCAATTCCGCTGTTAGTTTTTCCATTCAATGTGTACGAGGCTTGAATTTCCCCTGAAGTGCTGAATTGCTCTAAATATTTAGAAATAGCGATGAGACTGTATGCCGTTGTTTGTGTGCTAAACCAACGTTGTGAACTTAGTTCTTTGGAAAGATCACGAGCAATCAGGCTAGCTTCATCATTTCGATTTGCCAAACTCAACGTCTCTAAAATCATAGCGCGGTCTCGAGTTGAAGAACCATAACTTCTAGAAAGTTCCGTATAGCTTGGAACTTCTACTGAAAGACCATCAATAAGGATGTTTGCCGCTTCTTTTTGGCCGATAATTGCATAACTAGCAGCCAATCTCCATTTTGCTTGCAATGATAAATCCTCCTGCTCTCGCAAGCGATTCATTGCTCCGAGGTCTGGAGTGCTTGCTAATGCTAGCGTATACAAACGATATGCTTGAATTAAATCTGAACGATAATAATCGGACTGTTTCTTCCAATTACGAGCTCTTTCTCTCTGGAAAGAATTAATTCTATCCAGCACATTAGTTGAAACGTAATAGCCTTTCTTTTGGGCTTCGAGCAGGAAGTGGTAAGCATAGTTTGTGCCCCAAGAATTTGGATCTTCTTGTCCTGGCCAATAAGCGAGCCCACCGCTGGAAGTCATGAACGTTTCAATTCTCTTAATTCCAGCATCAATATTTTTTTGAATTTCTGATTTTCGCTGGGAGGTAAGTTCCATCACATCCGCCACAAAAAGCTGAGGAAATATTCCCGATGTAGTTTGTTCTATACAACCATGTGGATATCGAATGAGATAATCGAGTCTTCTTCCAAAATCGATTGGTGGAATTCTAGAAATTTCTAGCACCGCTGTATTCGACCCAATCATTCCCTGCGGTTCAAAATCGATATTCCATTCTTTGCCTTCAGCAACAACGGCATTCTTCACATCCACATATGGTGTATTTGGATTACGAACGGCAATTTCGATTTCATGATGGGCAGTTTCATTTCCACTTCTTACTTCCACTCTAATTTTACCTACTCCAATAACAGGTTTCGTTTTGAGTTTAAAAGAAACTAGTTCATCGCCAGGTTCTGAGAAGTTCACCGTTGCTGTTTTACTTCCTACTATTTCGAATAATTCGTTCGCCTCAATACGAACATCTACCTCTTTTACGGATTCTTTCATCGCAAAAACATTAACAGGTAAGTCTACATTTTCGCCAGGGCCTAATACTCGTGGCAAAGTCGCCAAAACCATAACAGGTTTACGGACAGGAGTGGTGGTTTCGGCATTCCCATAAGCACCATTCTGACCAGCTATTACCATTGTGCGAACTGAACCAACATAGTTTGGTATAGAGATGGTATGCTTTTTGGTTTCTCCTGCTTTAAGTGCAAAAGGGCCAATAAATCGAACCATTGGTTTAAATCGATTCGCTTCGTTTAGAGGATCTGCAGCTTTTAATTCACCATCACCTCCAACAGCTAAAATCCGAGATAAATTTCCTGCGTAAGCATCGCTCACATATTCAAATAAATCCCATGTTTTAACACCTAATGCTTCGCGAGCATAGAATAACTCGTGTGGAGATGGTGTTTTGAAATTTGTAAGGTCGAGCAATCCATCATCCACAATAGCTACGGTGTAAGTCATTGCTTTCCCGTTCTCCTCACTTATTTCAATTTCAGCCTGAGTTTCAGGTTTTAACTCAACGGGCATATTAATCTGCGGTTTGAGAATAGTAGCTGGGTTGTCAATCTCGATTGGAATAACGCCATACATTCTAATTGGCAAATCGTTTCTTTCTTGTCCATGGGGCTGAATGTGCATTACATGAGCGTACACATTTGGACTCATTTCCGCCGTAGATTGAAACTCATATTTTGTAGTTCCTTCTTGTCCATTCAGCCACTTTGTACTCAATACTTTTGAGCCAGTTTCTAAACTAACAAGGATTTTACTTTCTGCACTACTTGGAATGTTTAGTGTTACTTTTTCGCCCACAGTGTAACTGTCTTTATCGGAATTGAATGAAAGTCTAGCAGGACTTACCCCAGACCCTCTTCCACCGTACCAACTGTAATACACTACTGTGCTTGCTGTATGCCCGCCTTTTGGATCTTTTACTCTTACTAAATATCGTCCACCATCTTCATTATCTGGTAATTTTAGATCAAAATAGCCTTTCCCATCTGCACCCGTTTTTACTGTTCCCTGAGCTACTTGACGAACATTTCTACGTTCAAAATAGCTACTCAAGTCTTCGTTATTACGCTCCCACCACCATCTGTAGCGGATGTTAAACACTTCGTATTCCAATTCTTTGGAGGCTGTGCCTTCGCCTTCATTATTTATAGAGGCAACTTCAAAGCGATGACTCTCTCCTCTTGAAAGCCAATTCCCATAACTCCAATCTTCTTGATTTGGGCTTTTTATTCCCACTAAATGTTCGAAAGGGAAATAATACGTTGAAGCACTGCCCACACTAAAATTCCCAGAGTTTTCAAATACACGCATTTTTAAGTTCACACGAACTCTTCCAGGACCTTCCTTCAGTTTATTAAATGTATAATTAACTTTGGCCTTTCCGCTATTATCTAACTTTCCATTAAATATTTGTTCTGGATTTGATGAATATGAAACTGCTTCATCCGAAAATGAAAATCCTGGAAACTTCTCATAAAATGGAGCTGAAGGTGTGGTACTCATCTCCACATCTGCTTTTAAGCCACGAGCGATGGCTCCATGTAACCAACGTGATTCCAACTCGGCTTCCAACTTTCTTTCTTTACCTGATATAAAAGTGTCGGTGAAATTCATTTCAACTTTAAGTCGGTTAGGCTTCACCGTTTCAACTTTTAGTACTTTGGAAAAAGTTAAACCACCCACGCGCGCTTTAATTCGCCAATTTCCTGTTGGAGATTGTTTCTCTGTATGTCCTTCATACACATACATTCCATTTAATGAAGCATAGAAAGTTTGTCGGTCTACAACCTGTCCCGATGGATTTGTTAACTCAAAACTAACTGGATGATCTTTAGGCAACACACCATTTTTATCTTCCAAAATTAAGCTAACATGTAAGGTATCACCTGGGCGCCAAACACCACGTTCGCCATATAAAAAGCCTTTTACTCCTGTTTGAACTTCTGCGCCCGAAACATCAAAATCACTCACCGAAAGTGAATTACCATCATTAAGTTTTAAATACCCTTTCTGTTTTCCAGAGCTAGCAACTAGGTAAAACGGATCTCTTGCCACACTTACAGCCACCTTTCCTTCTTTATCAGAAACTGCTTTTGTGATAGACTGCTGCTGATAATCAAAATATTCAACTTCTACACCGCTTTTTGGTTGGGCAGTATTTATATCGGTTACAAAAGCGATTACATTTTCGCCTTCCGATTTCTTAACGATTAGCCCCAAATCTGAAGCTAAAATTTTGCGATGCACATTATGCTCATCTGTGTAATACGAGATATGGCAAGGGTTTTCTCTTTCACTCCATTTAAAGCCATTTGGATACCTATTAGAATCATATCTCTTCCAATAATCAGCCTCCGCTTCGGGATTTAATGTCCACGATCGGTTTGTTAACGAGCTACTTGTCTCTTCATCATTTTCGCCACATTCATAAATTGCTTGATGCTTTCTAAACCCAAGTTCAACAAAATAAATAGCGCCAGGTTCAGGCTCTATAATTTTAGACAAATCTAGTGCGTAATTATTCCAGCTACCAGCTTCTACAGTTCCTAACGAAGAAAGTGGAATTACGTCTCCAAAAACAGGTCTCCCAACTTTATTCAAATTCCAACCATACACTTCGCCTAAATCTTGATCTTGAAAATGTTGCCCAATGTTATTCTCAAAAATCCGGGTAATTCTTACATCAATAGCACCAAGGCTAACCGATTTAAAAGGCAGCAACAGGTTTTTAGATTTTGGAATGATTACTCCTTTACCCAATAACTCTAGCTGTGGTTTAGGCTGATTGAATTGGATTTGACGAGTTAATTCTGTTCCTAACTTTTTTCCTTTTTCATTTTGAATGGAAGAAGCAATGGTAAGCGTTTTGGTACCTGTTTGTAATCCTCTTGGTGTAACAACAATCTTATTATCTTTAACCAGAAGATTCAAATTTGGCATGTCTTGCACGGTAACTAAGCCGTCTAAATTCTGGCTATCATCTAGTGGATCAGAAAAGGTTAATTCTATTCTTGGATTGCTATCTGTAAAAACGCGTGTGCTTATAAGATCGAAATCGGTTGAGGGCGTAATATCTATCCATTGTGATCCTTTTGAGGAAGCTCCAATTGGCGTTCCATCCCATTGTATTTCTACTTGTGATGGTGTTCTCTCACGCTTAACTCCTGTTATCTGAAACTGATGCTCCAGTCGGCCTTGATTTGGTAACCAATTTAGCAAGAGTGCGTTATTTCCCTTTTGCTTTACCCTAAGCACTCTTTTAATGTCGGAGAATTTCGCTTCATCTGCGGTATAAATAGCGCCGGAAAGCTGAACCAAATTTGAATTTCCAGGAGCCGACTCAACTTCTCCCATTTGTAATTCTAAATCTTGCTGAATGGTTTTGAAAGCGAAATGAAACGCCTGCTTATCCTCAGATACATCCACCACTTTGCCCAAGTTGAATGTTACAGAATACTCGGTATCAGAACTTAGAGGCTGGTTTGGTTTAAATACGAACGTCTGATCATTTACCCATTTTGAAGTTCCCGCTACTTTCGGTTCTAGTTGTAATAATACCAACAACTCATTTGTCTTTTCTACAGGTTGGGTAAGTGTAACAGCTATTTCACCTACTGCACTTAGTTCACCAGAGGTATACGCTTGAATGTACTCTGTAAAGTCAGCGGGATTAGAAAGCTGCTCAGATTTATCTTCTTTTGAGCAAGAAAATATTGTACTAAGAGATACGAATAAGATTAGAAAACAAGCGCGGTTCAACATTGGACTAAATCTATGGGGTTTGATTGGTAGGTATATCCATAACTACAGATTCTTATAAAAGTTCTGCACTTTTATTGTGCTTTTTCCAAAACACACAGAACTTCAATAAGTACTTTCAAAAGTACTTATTGAGGGACTCTTTTGACACTTTATTTATTGGAAAATCAAAGTTTTGTATACTCGGTCTACAATATTGTATTCAACAAAAGTATATTCGAGAGCTAAAGGTACTTACTAAAGAGTTCCTCTAGCTTATCAATGCTTAACGGCTTACTTAGAAATTCAAGAATGCCCACTTTTTCATAATTTTCTAAATCTGCATTCATAATGTCTGCTGAAACCGCAATTATGCGGGGGAGGGTTTTGCCAACATAGAATTTTGAGATAATTCCCGAAGCTTCAATACCATTCATTACTGGCATTTGGATATCCATAAAAATGAAATCATAAACGGTTTCTAGAGCCTTATCAACCGCTTCTTTTCCATTGCTAACAACTTCAATATTAGCAATGCCAATATGATTTAGCATTTTTTCAAGAACTAATTGATTCACTAATACATCATCAACCACAAGAATTTTTAGAGAATCATAGGTGACAGAAGTCTCTTCTTCGTCCCTTAGTGAGATAGGAGGACTTTCGCATACCTCAAAAGGTAATTCAAAACTAAATGTAGACCCTTGCCCTGGCGTTGAACAAGCTTGAATAGTTCCACCCATTAACTCTACCAATTTTTTACTTATCGCGAGTCCTAGCCCAGTTCCTTCTATCATTAAACCACTATTGGCTCTAAAAAATTTATCAAACAAATTTTTCTGATCTTCTTCTGATATGCCAATTCCTGTATCAATAACAGAAAACTTTACTCTAACACTGTCGAGGGTTGAATTAATCAAATCTACGTTAACAGTAACGCTTCCTTCTCTAGTAAACTTTATAGCATTATTAATAAGATTTATAAGAACTTGCCGCACTCTTGTGGTATCCCCAATAACCGTCTCTGGTATCCTATTATCGTAATTTAAGATCAGCTGAACTCTTTTACTTTTTGCCGAAGTTCTATGCTCAAATAGTTCTATCAGTTCACTAACTTCTTCATGAATATGATTTTCGTTCTTTTCTAGAATTACTTTCTCATTTTCAATCATAGTTAGATCCAAAACATCTACAATCAAACTATGCAACATTTTACTGCTATAAGTCAGGCTCTTGAGTAACTCCTTTTGTTCACGATTGAGTTCAGTGCTTGCCAAAAGCTCTGTTAAACCTACTACTCCATTTAGCGGAGTTCGCATTTCATGGCTAATAGTTGCCAAAAACTGTGATTTTGCTTTATCAGCTAGCTGAGCTCTCTCCTTCTCTATTTCTAGCTCATCAATAACTTTACTCAGCTTTGTTCTATTTTTTAGGTACGCTTTTTTAAATGAATAAAAGCTAAACCCTAAAGTAACAACCATTATAACACCAGTAATGGTTATATCTCTAATCCGCTCCATATCGGTGGCATACTGAACCGCCACTTGAGGGTTCATTAATTCAAATACACCATAGGTTAACACTAGTGTTGCTGAAGCCGAGATTAAAAAGAGATATGCTTTAGGTGGTAAAACTAACAGCCCAGAGATAAATATTAGCACGAAAAAATGCATAATCGAACCGCCAATTCCACCTGAGGGTAGCCAAGCTATGGCAAGAATCAAATATGCGGCAGTGTAGTACAAGCTAGCAATAATAGTAAAAGAGACACCTTTTTTATATAGAGCGAAAATCCCTAAGTAAATCGTAAAGCTTATCGCATAAATAATCCTAACAGAGAAATTGTAGCCAATAACGTTCGAAACTATAACCCAAAAGAAAAGAATTAGCACCGTAAGTGCTATTGTGAGTTCAAAAAGCTTGAGTTCTATTTCTAAACTTTTTCCAGCAAAAGATGTCCTTTCTTTACTTTTCAATGCATCTATTTTTTGCAACAAGTCCATTAGCTTTTTTTCAAGCTGTTGCATTAACCCATATTTTCTCTATAACGCAGATATTATTACTAATCACAGTGCCTATCTACTTAGCTCTTAAACTAACCCTTTTCTTATAATTGTAAATACATTAATTATTTTTTTTCAAAAAAAAAGCACGAGCTGAAAAACCCGTGCTTAAAAATGTAGGTTGGATTTTTTTAGAATCCATTCAAATATTTATAAAACTCACTATTTGTAGATATTATAAGTGATGTTTGGGAGTCAATGGTTTTACCATAAGCTTCCATGCTTTTTACAAAAGAGTATAATTCGCGCGATTGTCGTGTTTTATTATACGCTGCGTTATAAATCGATGCCGCTTCAGCATCAGCTTTACCTCGAATGGTTTCTGCCTCACGGAAAGCTTCCGATTGAATTCTCTTTAGCTCACGATCTTTTTCACCATTAATACGAGATGCTTCACCTTGCCCTTCAGAGCGGAATTTATCAGCGATTTTATTTCTTTCAGAAATCATACGATCATAAACCGTACGGCGAACTTCATCAGCATAATTAATCCTTTTAAATCTAAAGTCTAGAATTTCTATACCTAAATCAGAAGTACGTTCTTTTGCAAGTTCAACCACTTGATCTTGAATTAACTCTCTTCCAATTTCAATTGTTCGTAATGTATCCTCTACAAAATCCGATATGTCATTTAATGCTGACGGAGCCCTATTTGAGCTTCTAATAAGTTCAATTAAATCATGTGACGCTATGGCGTTACGTGTTTCGCCATCCAAGATATTATCTATTCTAGCTTGAGCTCCAGCTTCGTTGCCTAAACGTTCAAAATACTTAAGAGGGTCAATAATTTGCCATCTTGCATAGGTATCTATAAAAATGAACACCTTATCTTTAGTAGGAACCTGATTAGGGGCTCCATCCCATTCCAAATACCTTTTTTCGAAGTAATTCGCCTTCTGTAAGAATGGTACTTTGAGTTTCAATCCAGGCTCGGTAATAGCATCTCCCTGAGGGTCACCAAACTGAGTAATAATCACTTGTTCCTGCTCATTAACTATAAACATCGAGTTCATTGCAATAAAGCCAACAAATCCCAGAATAATTAGTAATCCAAATCCTTTTACATTCTTCATATTAATACCTTTAGTTTTTAGGGTTGGTTACTTTAGCGCCATTCATCTGCAACTGTAATAACGGAATTACGCTGTTTCCCTTCTCATCAGTAATGATTTTTTGCCCCATTTTAGGAAGAATATCTTCCATCGTCTCAAGAAAAATCCTAGTTTTTGTTATCTCAGGAGCCTTGATGTATTCCGCGTACAAATCATTAAATCTTGACACCTCGCCTTGAGCAGTATTAACTCTACTAAGGGCATAACCTTCTGCTTGCTGAATGGTTTGTTCAGCTTCACCAGCTGCTCTCGGAATTATCTGATTATAATTAGCTCTTGCCTGATTGATGAGCGTTTCTCTTTGTTGTATTGCTTCATTTACTCCATTAAAAGAGGGTTTTACTGGGTCTGGGGGGTTTACATTTTGAACCAACACTTGTTCAATTCGAATCCCCATTTCGTAATCGTCAACAATTTTTTGTAAAATTTCTTCTGCAGAAACTGCTAATTCAGCTCGGCCTTCAGTGATAACTTCATCTACTGTTCGATCTCCAACAACTTGCCTCATAGTAGCTTCAGAAATATCACGAAGCGTTTCATCTACACTACGAACTTTATACAAGTAATTATAAGGGTTTACTATTCTATACTGGACTACCCATTCAACATCACCTATTTTCAAATCGCCCGTAAGCATTACTGACTCACCACCGTAACCAGTTTTCTTATAGGACGAGTTTATACCAGACGAAGTAGCTCTGAAACCAAACTCTTGAATTAATTGTCGCTGAACAGGTACATATTCTACCCGATCTATAAAAGGAGCTTTAAAATTTAAGCCTGGTTTTGCTTCGCTAACGTATTTGCCAAAGCGCATTATAACGCCTACTTCTTCTGTTTCAACCGTAAAAAAGGATTGAAACGCCATTACAATTACAAATAACCCTATAATTATAGAGCGAATATTTTTTGTTATTTTCTCAAACTCTGGCGGCACCGTGAAAGAGAAATTTGGATCTTGAGCCATGTTTTCTTTATTAAATTTTAAAAAGGACTATGCCCTTTAATTAATTAGACTTTTAAGCAAATAATTGTAGTATCGTCTACAAGTTGATGGTTACTAAATTTAGTAACCGTACGTTTAATTTCTTGGGCAATTTCATTAGCAGAAAGATTATCGGTATCAATCCGTTCCACTAAGGCGGGGACTTCATCAAATCCGAAACGTTGCCCTTTTTCGTTTACAGCTTCAGGAAGTCCATCGGAATATAAGAGAATGAAATCACCTTTTTTCAATTTAAATTCTTGAGATTTATATTCAACCTCAGCTTTTAAGCCTAAGGGCCATCTTGGTTCGGGTGTTTGAATGAAATCCGCTTTTCCATTGCGTTTTAAAATAGGCTTGCAATGTCCTGCATTTGCTACAGACAATCTCTCTGAAGCCAAATCATAGCGAGCAATAACACAAGTGATAAAAGTTCTTTTATCGGTTCGTGCATGAATCGGCTCTGCCACTTCCGACATTATTTGAGCTGGTTCCCCATCTTTCATTTTAGCCAATAGCAGCCCACTCGTAAAAATAGCTGGCATTGCGGCACGCATTGCCTTACCCGACACATCAACCACAACCATGGTAAGTGCTTTAGGGTTCCCATCTGCATCTTTACTTAACACATAGTCAAAATAATCACCCCCAACCTCAAACGAAGGTAGAAAAAATCCATACACATCAAATCCGTCAGCCTTTGGGGGCTGAAGTGGCATTAGCTTGTATTGGCTTTCTCGAGCAATTTCAATCTCTTTTTCTACCCTTAAATGTTGAGAAATCCGTTCTTCATACTCAGGAATATACTCCCCAACTTCTGAAATAGGAGTTCCATACAAAAAGGAAAAAACTCCAAAACTAAGATATCCCAAGATAAGGGCAATTTGAGCCCATAAAACATACGCCAATTCTATACTTGGCGAACCCCAATAAACAGAAACCATATAGGTAACTACAAAAAGCCACCAGCCTGTCGCAACTGTTAGTATGCCATACTTCCGGTAAGCAAAAATGGTAATTAACGAAATAGGTAAGAAAATGAGATATTCGTCCGTAAATCCGCCACTAGTTCCTTGTAATCGCACTAACAACACTAGAAATGCAGTGCTCAATAGAATTGATAATAAAAGAACGATACTTTTCTTTTTAATCCATTGATTAAAAGCGGAGTAAACCAGCGCTATTTGAACAATAACAACAAGCCAAGTACTTGTCCAAGCATTCAAATTCAAAGTAAGGAGCTTATAGCTATTGCCTGCTTCTGAAAACCCGTATTGGCTATCGTATTGGAAGTAATAGCTACCCATTACATAAACGGCTAGTGCAAATACGCCAATAACTAATCCACCTAATCCAAAACCGTGCAGTATCCCAGCACCAGTTTCCCTCATGAAAAATCTACGCTGCCAAACGGCATCTATAATTGCAACTTGGGGATGATTCTGGGATCTAGCGAGCGCCTCCCAACTTACATAAGCCATGGCTAAATAAAGCCCCCCAGCAACACTTGATAGAAGTACATTCACTGAAATTAGGAAAATACTTGTTGTTCCTAAAAACGAGATATAAGTCTCCGTATAGAATATGGCCGTCCATGCAAATAACCCCGTGGAGACTACCGCAAATATCAACAATACTCTACGCCACTCAACTTTTCCTCTAAATATGTTTTGAATTCCAATCGAGAAGCTCATTACAGCAAGAAAGAGCAATGCAATCACCATAAGTATAGATGATAAAATACTCTCCGCTTCATTTGCTTCTCTTTCTTCGGGCGAGTCATCAATTAATTCAAATTCATTCTTTGCAGAAAAAGAATTCAGTTTGTAACCAAACTCAGTTTTAAAATTCCCTGCTGCTCCCGACTCTCTAACAAAAGGTTCTAATTTTAAAGAAAGCATTACAGGCATTTCAGCTTTATTAGCTTTTGATTTCCACTTTAACTCAAAGCTCTTACTGTTAGCGTCTTTTTCACTTTCTACACTACCAATAGTTGTTTGGCCTTCATCAACTAGAGGTT
>TARA_R110002096_G_scaffold22170_12_pt1 | contig 16896 bp, 21 predicted proteins | sample TARA_R110002096 | Tara Oceans TARA_R110002096 (sample SAMEA4397295) | marine metagenome | biome: Polar Biome; feature: [DCM] deep chlorophyll maximum layer (ENVO:01000326); material: water (ENVO:00002006), including particulate matter (ENVO:01000060) such as... | depth 35 m | reverse complement strand
TTTTTAAAACCGTAACAATCCTCCGTAACATCACATGAATGCCCCAAGATCTGATTTTGGACATTCGTTACGCCGCGCATTATTTGTACATATGCTCTTTGTAAGGTGCGGTTACTCGTGAGACATCCTATTTGTTGACTATAGCTTTTCCCTGAGTGCTTCGTAAGGGGTTTTTCTGTTATGGGCGCCATGGGGTCTGTGGAAATTGTAGAAGCGCTCCCATTCGTCCAGCTTTGCCTCGAGATCGACGTCGCCTTTGTAACTGAGCAACTGATAGAATTCCTGCCCATCAGACCTGTGTGAGCGTTCCACCTTACCGTTCAATTGTGGGGTGCCTCGTTTGATATAGGCGTGGCGTATCCTAAGGTCTTCGACGTGCCAGTGGAATTTAGCTTGGAACTCATGACCATTGTCCGTTCTGATTTCACGAATGCGGAATGGGAACTTTTCAATGATATGATTGACGAAGTCTATTGCATTAGCTTGAGTGTGCTTCTCATAGACCTTCAGAGCGCGGACGCGCGTCGCGTCATCGATGGCAGTATATTGGAAACGCCGCACCTTTCCCCCTTGTTTCCAATGAATGTCAGGAACTTAACATCCATTTGAATGTGGTGACCAGGAACCTGTTTCTGATACCGCTTGGTGTGAACCTTGCGCATGCGGGTGCCTCGGGGCAGCCTGTTCAAGCCGTGGCGACGCAGGATGCACGAGACTGTTGAATCAGACATTTTGATATCGTGGTAGCGCTCCAAATACCAAACAACCCGAATTGGCCCGAGATGATATTTACGCCGAAGATAAAGAACCTTCTCTTCACGTTCCGGGGAGGTTCGATTGGCATGCCATTTGGGGATTGGCGGCGCGTTTATCAGCCCAGCTTCACCATGATCTGCGTAAGCCTTACGCCAGCGATAAAAGCTGGGTCGGCCGATCCCAAAATATCGACAAGCCTTGGCAACGTGCCCAGTCTCTTCAGCGTGTAGAAGTATCCGCAACTTGCGTTGTATCTCGCGTTGATCCTTGTTTATGAACATCTCCTTCTTCCCAAACTTGGGAGGTTAGTGGAAATGTCCCGCGAGTAACGACATATCTACAAAATCATACTGTGCCGTGTTCGTCCGTGTGGACGTGCTTGCCTTTGCCACCACAGCAACCGCCCTCGGCTTTGTCTTTGTGATCGTGACTGCTGCCACCACAACATTCGCCGCCATCACCATGCGCGCTTTTGGTTTCTTCGGGTACTAAAAACATGCCGCATTTTGGACAGCTGCCTGGCTTGTCACTGCGCACTTCTGGATGCATCGGGCATGTGTAGACGATGTTTTCATTTTCAGAGGATGTAGTCATTTCTATTTCCTTAAGATTGTTGAGGGTGGTATTGAAATTGGTTTGGTCAATGCGATTAACTGCCGGTTTTAGATGCAGCACAAGGCAATATTTTTGCCGATTCTAATCCTCGATCTGATTATTATCAGACGGGTTTGATTCATCGTCCGTTTTTGTTTTTTTGTCTTTTTTACCATGCCCACCATGCCCGCCGTGTCCATGGCCAAACAGATGCATTGCACCCATCCCAACGAACAACAAAGTTAAAACCCAATTGTCGATCAACCACTGCATATTTTATTCTCCTGTATGAAATCTGAGCGGTGGTTTAACCACAAAGATTTGAAATTATCGGGTTTAACGTACTGCTTTATGCACTTATTGGACGCGCATTGCAGCACGCCCAGATTTCACTATGTGAGCTTTTTGGAGAAGAAATTGAATATCGATCCAAAAACAACGGCGATAAACCAGCCCCAAATCACCGTTTCCACCAACGCCAGTAAGAAGCCGGCAAAACTTAGGGATGTGACACCTGGCAGTAACGGCAACCAGACGGCGAACATCTGATCCCAAGAAAACAATGCGGCAAATATCGCACAAAGCGAGAATGCTACCGCTAGGAATGCTGCTAGGCTCCAGCCCAGGATGACGATTGGAATACGAGGCGCGTTGGCGGCCTCAGAGTTACTATTTGTTTGCATGGTGACCATTACGACACCTCCTTCATGCTTGCCCGTGTGTGTTATGTTTACGGGCGGTTACATATACATAGACGCCGCTCGCGCTTTGACATTACATGATGTTCTCATTTTTGAAACTTTGCGCGGCCATGTCACAGTTAGAACCCACGGTACGGGTTAGTGTTTTCTAATGGGTGGGCTGTTGTTTTAGGAAATATATTTCCGCTCCTGTTTCAAATTCTTGGAACACAAAGGCGCGATCTTGATCCTTATTTTGGGCCTAATACACAGCAATGTGACGACAAGATTTAGTACATATTTGTTTCAAGGCCAACTCCGAAGCTGTATCCTCTGTATTATCCGACTTGAGAGGAGCATATTATGTTTGTGAAAGTTCGAACGTCTTGTAATTTTTGTTTGCGCAAGATTGGCCACACCATGGCGCGCAAACTTAACACCCCACGCCCAGGATTTAAGCCGGTCTCTCATATTGATTTTGAAAAACTGTGCGATACCCTGCGACCAGGTGATGTTTTATTGGTAGAGGGCAGCGAGCGCGTATCGGGTATCATTAAGTATTTAACGCAATCTACATGGTCACATGCCGCACTTTTCATTGGTGATACACTTCCTCAATCCAAGGCGGGTGCGGAGCGCCTCAACTTAATCGAAGTTAATCTTCACGAAGGCTGTGTTGCGTCACCGCTGACAAAATACAAAGGATTTAATCTGCGTATCTGCCGCGCAAATTCCCTCTCGAACGCCGAACGACAAGCATTGATTGATTTCATGGTGGGCAAAATTGGTCTGCGCTATGATTTGCGCAACATCTTCGATTTACTGCGCTACTTCTTGCCCGCACCACCAGTGCCGGCGCGCTGGCGGCGGCGGTTGTTGGTTATGGGGTCAAGCGATCCAACCCGCGCGATTTGTTCCACGTTGATCGCACAAGCATTCCAATCTATCCATTACCCAATCTTACCAGAGGTGTCAGTTGGTGATGTTTCAAACACCGCTGTACGTAGCGAAATATATCATATCCGCCACCACTCTCTGTTTGCACCGCGCGATTTTGATCTATCCCCGTTTATGGAAATCGTTAAGCCAACGCTAAAGGGTGGCTTTGATTTCCATAAATTGGATTGGGGCAAAACAGATCATGACGATCAGTTAACGCAGAAACGGTAACAAACCGCTTCATAATTTCTTACTATACGGCCGACTGACGTGCGATGTCGGGAATGTTACGACGCGCAATGCCGATATCTGCCAAGTCGCGATTTGACAACGCGCTCAGCTCGTTGAAAACTTGGTTATATTTTTTGCGGCGCTGTGCGGCTGCAATCAATGTGGTGCGCAAGCTTGCAAAACGATCACCCAGTGAAGGGGATTGGTTTAAAATCATTGTATCAGGAACGAAGGACATTTTAAGAACTCCTTATGTCTATGGTTTCATCTGCTTCTGTCCCTGATTTAATACTTTGCCAGTTAAGGACAACGGACATATCAGCAATGCCGATATGCAAAAAATGCAACGATGTTGTGTTATCCTATGAACTGCCAGAAATGCCGGTGACCTATTGTGCGCGCCTTAACCACCCAAGGGAGGCATCCGTATCGCCCACGGGTCTGTATTCCGCACCCAAGGGCGTATTGAATTCCAGTGCCGTTATATATTTGAAAATCTGCGTATAATCCACGTCTCCATGATCGGGGGTGCCGCGATCGGGAACAGATGCAATTTGTATGTGGCCGATATGTGGCAATAAATCCGTCAGGCGTTGCATGACGTCATCCCCTATCAATTTCACATGATAACAGTCGAACATCAGTTTCAGGTTTGACGCATTGACAGTATTAATGGCGGCAATTGCCTGTGATGTTGTCGTCAGAAAATAATTGGGGACATCAAAGGTATTCATGGGTTCAATCAAAACGGTCAACTGAAATGGCGCGGCCTGTGCGCAGGCGTATTTCAGGTTTTCGATAAATGTTTGATGTGCATCCGCGCCTGTGGCATTTCCCGCCATGACGTGAATATTGGGCGATCTAATTGCACGTGCATAGCGGATTGCCTGATCAATCGAACAACGCGCATCATCAACGCGATTTGGCAATGCACACAGGCCAAATTCACCAATTCCCACATTCCCCCGCGCGGTATTCAGCCCCAACATCACCAGCTTAGTTTCATCCAACGCGGCCTTTACCGCCTGTGTCGGATAATCATAGGGCCAATGGCATTCCACGGCGTCAAATCCCGCCGCCTTGGCCGCACGGATGGCGTCGGGCAGGGGGCGGTCATTCCATAAAAAACCAAGGTTAGCCGAAAACTTCATTTATCCCGCTCCGTGCTGCGTTTTGATCACAATAAACAGCACGGCCGCGTGGATCAATCGCCGTCAGCAATCCCTGCCGCACGGATGCGGGCACGGCGTGCGCGGAAACTGGGCAATACAATCAACACCAGCGCGATAACTAACAATCCCAACGTCATTGGGCGTTCCCAGATAAAGCTGACACCATCATACAACTGCATTGAGCGCGAGAAGTTGTCTTCCATCATCCCACCCAGAATGAAACCAATCAACAGCGGCGCCAACGGGTAATCTGCAAAACGCAAGGCCGTGGCACAGACACCGAAAGCCACCAATAACAATAATTCCGTGGCATTGTTTTGCCCAATATAGGCGCCCATTAGGGTGAAAAACAAAATGAACGGGATTAAATAATTGCGCGGAATTGCCAAAACCTTGGCGATATAGGGGATCAGCGGCAGGTTTAATAACAACAAGACAAAATTCCCGATATACATCGAAATAATGACCGACCAAAAAATCTGTGGCTCGTCAATCATCAACCGTGGGCCGGGCGTCACGTTCAACGCGATCAATGCCCCCAACAAAATTGCCGTCGTCCCCGACCCTGGAATTCCCAGCGTCAACAGCGGCACAAATGACCCCGTACAGGCGGCATTATTGGCGGTTTCGGGTGCGGCCAATCCCTTGATGGAACCCTTGCCGAACAAATCTTGTTCTTCTTTGGTTGCGATATTGCGTTCCACGGCATAACCTAGAAAGCTGGCGATTGTCGCGCCTGCACCGGGTAAAACCCCGATGAAGAAACCTTGGACAGATTGCCGCGCGATCACCGGTGTAATGGCTTTCGCCTCGGCGCGGGTAATACGCATATCTTTAATCTCTTGGTTTGCTGTTGAATTACCAGTTGGCGGATTTAAAACCAAAAACAATGCTTCGGGCAGGGCAAACATCGCCATAGCCAACGTCACAAATCCCAATCCAGATTGCAGATCCATCAATCCCATGGTGAAGCGCGGCATATTAAACAGCGCCCCTTCACCGACAGTTGCCAAAATCAGCCCCAACACGGTCATCATCATAGCCTTGGTGACCTTACCCGTGCCTGCAAATGCGGCAATGGCGGACAGGCCAACAACCATCAATGCGAAATACTCAGCCGAATGGAATAACAAGGCAACGGATGATAGCGCAGGCGCAAAGATCATCAACAAAATCGCGCCAATGGTACCACCACAAAAACTGGCGATAGCGGCAATGGTCAACGCCTTGCCTGCTTTGCCTTGTTTGGCCATCGGAAAGCCGTCAAAACTACTGGCGACGGTTCCCGCAACGCCAGGTGCATTCAACAGAATGGACGATGTCGACCCACCAAAAATAGCGCCATAATACACCCCAGCCAACAAAATCATCGCCGCCGCAGGGTCACCCATGGAAATAGCCACAGGGATCATAATCGCAATAATCGACATCGGACCCAGGCCAGGTAACATACCAATAAAGGTCCCGATCAAACAGCCCGCAATCACCATCAGCAACATCTGAACGGAAAACGCGGTTTGAAGCCCTAACAGAATACCTTCTAACATATCAGCCTCCTAAAAAACCGGGCAGTGGGCGCAGATAGATGCCCAAAACCACTTGAACCAAATACCAAACAACCAACGTTGCAATGGCCCCGACAAGCACCATAACAAACCACTTTCGTTCGCCCAAAAATGCGCTGCCCAAAACCAAAAATGAGAATGTAGAAATCAAGAAACCCAATGGGCGCAACACCAACGCATATGTCACCATCAAGGCCAACAACAGAACTGCTTGTCCCAGCTTGTATTCGTGTAATCGGCGATAATCGATGTCCAGCTCCGACGGTTCGCCTTTTTCAAGACCCAACAAAATAATTGTGGACGCTAAAATTCCCAGGATCGACAATACCTTGGGAAATGTACTGGGCCAAATTGGATTGCGTTGCATGAACGGTGCCAAATCAGCATCCATCGTAAACCACGCGGTGTAACCATAGGTTAAACTAAACCCAAGCAAGATTAATGCGATCCAACGATCCAAAGCCATGACAGGCACCCCCCAATGTAACAGAAATTAGTGTGTGGCAAAGCGGTTGCCCGCTTTGCCGATTATGGTCTTACAAGAAGCCCAATTTTTTCATCAGATCGCCGATGGCTTTTTCCTGTGCTTCAAGGAATGTTCTGAAATCATCGCCTGAATTGTGGATGTTAACCCAACCATTACGCGCCCGCACTTCTTCCCACTCTGGGGTTTCGTACATTTGTGCAATTGCATCTTGGTATTTCGCAACCTGATCCGCTGGCATGCCAGGCGCACCAAAGAAACCACGCCAGTTGACGAATGATGTATCAATGCCTTGCTCTTTCATTGTCATCGCATCAGGGGCCGCACCAACGCGCTCGTCTGATGTTACGCCAATGATTTTCACTTCGCCTGCAGCAGCCAAATCAACCGCCTCGGAAAAACCAGTGGACAGCGCCGCAATTTCACCTGACAGCAATGCCGCCATAGCTTTGCCGCCTGCATCGTATGGAATGTACTTCACACCCAAAGCATCTTTGCCCGCTGCTTCCATAACCATGGCCGCAACAAGGTGATCCATACCACCCGGAACTGAACCACCACCGATGGCGGTTTTAGATGGGTCTGCATCGTATGCCGCAATCAAATCAGCCATTGAATTCACAGGGCTGTCTTTGCCCACAACGATGGCCGCGTAATCACCAATCGTCCCTGCAACCAATGTCAGATCGCGGAAACTTTGTGGAAATACACCAGTCAATGAACGGATCACGATTGGCGTAGAGTTCACCATCAATGTGCCCATATTGCTTTCTGCGTTTTCGATCAGGAAACCAATAGCTTTACCGCCACCGCCGCCCGACATGTTTTCGTATGACGCACTGCCAACTAAACCTGATTTGGTTAAGGCTTCGCCGGTACCACGTGCGGTTCCGTCCCAACCACCACCAGCACCGCCGGGGATCAAGAAGTGAACGCTGTCCAATACTTTGTTTCCATCGGCCATTACGGGTGCCGCAAAACTCAACGCCGCAACAGCGCTGACCATCAAGGCACGACGGCCCAATTTAAAAGTTGTCATTATATTTCTCCCATTTGACAACTGACCACGAATGGGGCCAGTTAAGTTAAATCTGCACATTAACCTGACACTAACCTGTCACCCCAAAAGAATGCGAAAATAGCGGTGAAATTCCTGTTGATCGAAGATAATCAAGAGCTGGCGAATGCGATCTGTTTACGCATGCAATTGGATGGTCATGTCATTGATCATGCAGATAAAATTGCCGATGGAATTGCCTTCGCTGAAACCGGTGAATACGACTTGGTTTTGTTGGACATCATGTTACCTGATGGTGATGGCCGCAGCTTTATCCATCAACAACGGGAACGCAAAAAGGATACCCCGATCATCGTTTTGACGGCGCGATCACAAGTATCGGACAGAATCAGCATGTTGGATATGGGCGCGGATGATTACGTGACCAAGCCGTTTGACCACGCGGAACTTCAGGCCAGATGCCGCGCCGTGTTGCGCCGTAAATCAGGCACCACGCAAACTATTGTCCAACTGGGTGATGTGTCTTTCGATCCTGTTGCAGGTAACCTGATTGTCGGCGACAATACCATCGCCTTGCGCAATCGCGAACTGCGTTTGTTCGAACTTTTGATCAACGCACCGGGGCAGATTTTTTCCAAACAAAAACTGGCGGATCGTTTGTTTTCCTACGACGTTGACGTGTCCGAAAATGCGATCGAAGTTTATATTGGTCGCCTGCGCAAACACCTTGAACCCGCCAATGTAAAAATATCGACACATCGCGGTTTGGGCTATCGGCTGGATCATGATTAACCCGCGCAATATCTGGGGCTCGTTGCGTAACCGGCTGGCCATCTCTTTGATTGGCGGCGCGGCATTGCTGACAATCCTGTTGTTTATTGCGGTGCGTAGTTATTCCGCCCAAATCGCACAGCACGGCCAAGACAGCATTTTGGACGCATCCGTTACATCCATTTTGGATGCGGCCATTCTGCGCGATGGCGCGGTGGAAATTGATTTCCCTTACGCCGCGCTCGCCATTTTGGATACCGTTGCTGACGATCGTATTTTTTATGCGATCTATCAGGATGAAAAATTGATTTCAGGCTACGAAATCCTGCCGCGCATTACGACACCATCTGGCATTGCACGTGATTACAGCACTGTTGATGTCAACGACACTGCGGTGCGATTGGTCGCCGCCTCGCGCACCTTGATTGGTTCAAACGAGAAAACAAAAATCACCGTGGCCGTGGCGCAAACACAGGATGAACTGTCTGGCACCTTGAACCGGATTTCCAAAAACGTCGCGCTGTACGGCGCGGGGTTTTTCCTGTTGGCGGTGTTGCTGTCCGTGTGGGCCACATCAACCACAATCGCGCCCCTGAAACGCCTGACCACGTCCGTTGCGAAACGCGGCCCACAGGATCTGTCCCCGTTCGAGCAACCCGTCCCAACCGAAATGGTGCCATTGGTGTCATCGCTTAACAATTTGATGGGGCGCTTGGATCAATCGCTAAACCAATCCGAAGAGTTCATCGCAGAAGCGGCGCACCGCGTGCGCACGCCCTTGGCCACCGTGCGTTCCTACGCCGAAGCAACACTGCAACGTGTCGACAAAGAGGAAAATCGCCAAGCATTGCGTTCCATGGTGCGCGCCATCGACGAGAGTTCGCGTGCCGCAGGCCAATTGCTGGATCACGCTATGATCACTTTTCGCGCCGATCATCTTGATCTTCAGTCAATCGATCTGGTGGCGCTGGTGAATGACCTTGTTCTGCGCCTTACACCCATCGCAGAAATGAAGGACGTCGCACTACAGGTACATGCCGATACAGATGTAATGGTGCAGGGCGATCCGATCCTGTTGCAAAATGCAGTGCGCAATTTAATCGACAACGCCCTGAAATTCTCGCCCATTGATTCCGTGATTCACATCCATATCAATGCCCAACCCACACCACAAATCGTCGTGCTTGATCAGGGGCATGGCTTTCCGTCAGATCAAATCAACGACCTTGCTACGCGCTTTACCCGTGGTAAAAACGCAGACGGCATCATCGGATCTGGCCTTGGCCTGACCATCGCCACTGATGTCGCGGTGGCGCATGGTGGCTCATTGCACCTGTCTAACCAACCCAACAAGGGGGGCGCATGCGTTACATTGTCCTTATAATTTCAATGCTTTACGGATCATTGACTATGGCCCAAGAGTGGGAGGATCGCCAAATGTTTGGTGATGAAACCGCGCGTCAAACCATCCGCGTGTTATCCAGCACAGACACCTCTTTTTTCCTGCCAATTATCAACAGCTTTGTTGCTAAGAACCCCAACATCGGTGTGGAATATCTGGTATCTGGCACCGCCAATATTGATGAAATTTATCGCCAAACCCCTGATACATTTGATGTGATAATTTCCAGCGCCATGGATTTACAATTGAAACTGGTCAATGATGGGTTCGCACAAAACCTTGATGGCATCCAAAATCCCGACTGGGCGCAATGGCGTGAATCCTTGTATGCTTTCACGGCTGAACCCGCGGCAATCGTCATCAACCGCGCCGCGTTTACGGGGGTCGAAATTCCGCAAACGCGACAGGATTTAATCCGTGCCCTGCGCGCGCGGCCAGAAATATTTAGAAACCGCCTTGGCACTTACGATGTTCGCAAGTCGGGTCTGGGATACCTTTTCGCAACCCAAGATGCTCGCGCCTCTGAAACCTATTGGCGTCTGACCGAGGTGATGGGAAACCTTGGCACCCAATTGTATTGCTGTTCGGGGGAAATGATTGACGACTTGGTCAGTGGAAAAATTGCGGTCGCCTATAACGTTCTTGGCAGCTATGCCGATGATCGCGCCGAGGTGGGGGATACCATCGAAATCATCCTGCCTGCCGATTTTCCAACCACAATGATGCGCACGGTTTTCGTGTCAAAAACAACCAATGCGCCTGATGCCGCCACTGCCTTTGTGCGTCACATGATTGATTTTCAAAGACAGCGTAGCGGGCTATCGACGTCGCTGTTGCCACCATTGAACAAATCCAGTGATGGTGCGGGTCAGTCAACCATCGCATTGGAACCCGCTTTGATGACCTACTTAGACCGCCTCAAACGACAGCGTTTTATCACCGAATGGGAAAACGCGATCATTCAATAGATCATGGACAAACCACAATATTCCCAGTGTGCTTTTTGTCGATAAACATCTGTTGCGCCTGTTTCATATCGATCAGTGGAAATTGCGCCGCCACCACGGGTGTAATTTCACCGCGCTCAATATACCCAACCAAGTCCTTAAATATATGCGGTGCAATTACTGTCGACCCCGTGAACGTCAGATCCCGCAAATAAAACGTGCGCAAATCCAATTTCACAATCGGCCCCGCAATCGCCCCCGAACAGGTATACCGCCCACCACGTTCCAACACATCAATGATGGTTTCGAAATACTCACCCCCCACAATATCGGCAACAACGCTGACGGTGCGCGATCCGGTTGCATCTTGCAACGCCCGTGCCAAATCATGCGGTGCGCGAGGCAATAACGCATCGGGCTTCAACGCCCCAACCGCCCCGTGTTTCGCCTCGGACGCCATGGCGATCACAACCGCGCCACGGCGTTTCGCCAATTGGATCAACGCCGATCCAACACCACCCGACGCACCGGTAATTAAAACCCGATCGCCCGCACCAACATTGGCGCGACTTAACATGCCCTCGGCGGTGGAATACGAACAGGAAAACGTCGCCAATTCCACATCACTCATATCGCTGGTGATGGGATGAACATTGCGGGCATCGGTCACGGTATATTGCGCGAAACCCCCATCACATTCAGACCCGAAATACCCTGTTTTGTCACGGCTCAACGGATCGCTCCAATCGCGCAACCAATTGTCGGTAATCACACGTTGCCCAATCAATTTTGCATCCGCATCAGGTCCCACGGCCACAACATGGCCACAAACATCCGCCCCTTGAATACGTGGAAACACAATCGGCGATCCACCCCATGCGGGATCTTCGTCAAATACCGTGCCATATGCATCGCCTGTGGTTTCTGCCTCGACCGCCTTGGAATACCACCCCGATCGCGTGTTCACATCGGTGTTGTTCAACCCACAGGCGGCCACCTTGATTAACACCTGCATGCCCGAAGGCGCCGGTGTTGGCCAATTCGTTTTGAATTCCAACGCATCCATATCGCCGTGGCGCATTAACGGGTATGCATTCATTGTTTCTGGAATGTTTGACATGATGTGCCCTTGGTGTTGATTTCATTTTTCGACAACCTGCGTTCCCGTTCGTAAAAACACCAGCACTTTCCTTTTGTGACGCCCGTCAATTCGGGTTACGGTTCACCAACACAACACAAAGGACATCCCATGACCGACACTTTTGACGAAGATTTATTCCTTAAGGGGTTGGAGCAACGCAAAGCAACATTAGGCGCCGAATACGTCACCAATAACCTTGAAGCAGCGGATGATTTCACCCGTCCATTCCAACAGGCAATGACCGCGTGGTGCTGGGGCTTTGGCTGGGGCGACGATGTGATCGACGCCAAAACCCGCTCGATGATGAACTTGTCAATGTTGGGCGCGTTAGGCAAAATGCATGAATGGGAAATCCACTGTCGGGGTGCAATAACCAATGGTGTGTCCAAGGATGAAATCCGCGCCATCATCCACGTCGTCGCGATTTATTGCGGTGTACCACAAGCCTTGGAATGTTTCCGCGCCGCCAAAAAAGTGTTCGCAGAACAAGAGCTTTAATCAACCCCAAGGTAGTCGCCAAAGTGGCGATAAAACGTGCGCAATCAATGCGCAGGTACTATTCAATTGGCGGGCGTTTTACCACCATTCGCAATCCGATGTTCAATCCCACTCATGTCATATCCTGCCGCCTTGGTGGATGCCAAAATATCGGCGACGGGCATGCTTTGGGATTGTAAAAATGACCACAGGGTTACCGCGCGCGCACCAGATTTACAAAACGCCAATGTGGGCCCTGTCAACGTGGTTAACGCCGTGCCAAAATTGACGACGTCCGCGTCGCTCAACTGGCCTGGAACAATCGGCAGATAATGCGTTTCAATTCCGAACGCGGTCGCAGCGATTTTAATTTCATCAAAGCGGGGTTGATCCACGCCCTCGTGATCGGGGCGATTACAGATAATAGAGCGCACACCATTGGACGCTAGTTTCTGTATATCGTCAATTGTGATTTGCCCGCTAACGTACAGGTCGTCGGCCAGTTTTTTATGATCCATAATTCTCTCCTTATAGTGCGTTCACGGGCACTTTTAACATTGGGTTACCATCCTTGTCCGTGGGAACTTCGCCGGCACGCATGTTGACCTGCAAGGACGGGATGATCAGCTTGGGCATCGCCAATGTTGCATCCCGTTCGGTGCGAAATGCAATAAATGTGTCGCGTGTTTTTCCCGCACCTACATGAATATTATCGGCTTTTTGCTGTGCGACGGTGGTTTCCCACTCGATGGCGCGGCCATTGGGGCCATAATCGTGGCACATAAACAGACGCATATCGTCGGGCAGGGACAGCACCTTTTGAATGCTGTCATATAATTCACCTGCATCACCGCCTGGGAAATCCGCACGCGCCGAACCGCCATCGGGCATAAATAACGTATCACCAGCAAAGGCGGCATTGCCCATCACATGCACCATACACGCAGGCGTATGCCCCGGTGTAAACATCGCAAAACACTGCATTTCACCCACCAAATAGGTGTCGCCATCTTTGAACAGCGCATCAAACTGCGATCCGTCGCGCTGAAATTCAGTCCCCTCGTTAAAGACCTTGCCAAAGGTTTCTTGGATCACCATAATTTTTTCACCAACGCCAATTTTACCGCCCAATTCGCTTTGCAAATATGGCGCCGCACTTAGGTGATCTGCGTGAACATGGGTTTCAATAATCCAATCCAGTTTCAATTTGCGTTGCTTGATTTCAGCAATCAAAATGTCCGCGTGATCATGTGTGATCCGCCCCGCCGCGTAATCAATATCCATCACGCTGTCGATAATGGCGCAATGATTGCTGTTTGGATCTTTGACGATGTAACTGATGGTGTTGGTAGCTTCGTCGAAATGTGCAGAAACGTCTGGTGCAACGCTCATGTTGATTGGATATGTCATAATCGTTCCTAGCATAGAAAGCGCCAAAAATGACGCACTATTTTGGTGTTTTTAACGGCGGGCGCCTGTTACCTTTGACAGGTATTCATGCCAAAAATACGATACAATGGGCAGAACCGCAGGGATGATGTGGCGATCAGGATAAGACCGACAACAATGCTCAATCTCATGCCAAGTGGTGTCAGAGTGAACGACCAGTTGAACACAAACGGCGTGGCCAGCAATAGAATACCCAATGCCATCCGAAAAATGCGATCAATTTTACCTAGGTTTACAGTCATCAGAATCTCTCCATAAGTTAATGGGTAACAACTCTTAACTTACGCCGATCGGCGCGTGTTGCAATGATACTAAATGACGCATGCTATTTTTTGAATATGTTTTTATGAAATTGGAAAATTGCGCGTTATTCCGCCCCCGAGCGCCATTCTTTGTATTTCAAATAGACATTGGCTCCAATACTACTCAGCGGCTCTGGTGGTAATTTTTGTGGCGTGGGTTGTGCCAGAAAATGCGCGGATACATCCGAGCCACCATCTACAATCAAATCCGCAATCCCCATGCCTTGCAACGTTCCCCGCGCAATGCCCAATCCGTTTTGACAACAGGCGGCAAAAATACCGTTATCCAGCTCGCCAAATGCAGGGGCGCCATTTTTCGACAGGCACAATAAACCCGCCCACCGATGTTCCATGGCCAAATCAGGCAACATCGGAAACCTTTGTGCAAACTTGCGATCATGGGTTTTGCCCGCACGCGCAACTGCCGACGCACTGGTTTCCATATCCGCGTGATACGCCGCACCTGTGCGGATCAATATCCGATCACCAGACACGCCCGAAATCCGCCGCACAGACGTCCCCATCGGATCGGACGGCGTCACCGCCCACCGCGCATCACCGCCCAAACGATTGGTCTGTTCGGGCGTCATCGGCGCACTCATCGAGGCATATAGAAAAACATGCATCAACCGGCGTTTAAAAAATCCAAAACTCTCAACATGGCTGTTATTGGCCAAGATAACCTTGCCCGCTGACACCCGTGCCTTGGGCGTAATTACGCGCCACCCCGTTCCCTCGTGGGTGAATCCCAGAGCGGGCGAATTTTCATAAATCTCAATCTGTTGTGACAACCCCGATGACAATGTGCGGATATAGCCCGCAGGCTGTATCATCACCGCGCCGGGTGTATGCAATCCGGATGTATAATGCGGGCTGCCCGTTAGGGCGCGCATCTCGTCATGAGACAGATGCGTGGATGCCTCGCCCAACCGCGCCAAATGCACGGCGTAATCCATGTTATGTTGATCCCCTGCGGGGGTTGCGGCGGCATTGATTTTGCCACACGGGTCAAAAACCGCGCGTGGCATGTCAAATTCATCCGCAATGTCATGACCAAATGCAATTGCCTTACGGTTCATTTCAATCGCCACGCGATCCGCCTCTAGCGCATCACCTGCGTAATTATCCGACGCCAAATCATGGGGCAAATCAATCATAAACCCAGAATTTCGCCCCGATGATCCCTCGCCAAATTGCCCTGCTTCCAGCAGGATAATTTTTAATGTCGGATCAAGGGCACGCAATCGTCGCGCCGATGATAATCCAGCAAAACCACCACCCACAATGACAATATCTGCACGGCAATCATCCTCTAAAGCGGGCAGGGCGGTTCGGGGCGGCAATATCGCATTCCATCCCGAACCGCCCGTCACTTTGGGTAACCGCTTGGCTGTATACACCATCAGTCGACAGCATCGCTCGCATCATCCGACAAATCCAGCCAGATGGTTTTCAGTTGCGTATATTGATCATGTGCATGCACCGAATTATCGCGCCCACCAAAGCCAGATTGCTTGTAGCCCCCAAACGGCGTCGACATATCGCCCTCGCCATATGAATTCACCGTCACAGTTCCCGCTTTGATCATCCGTGCACCGCGAATGGCGCGTTTGGCGTTGGCAGTGAATATTGACGCAGCCAACCCATAATTCGTGTCGTTTGCCACGCTAATCGCTTCTTCGAAACTGTTCACGGTGATAATGGATAATACGGGCCCAAAGATTTCTTCGCGTGCTAATACATCACTGTTTTTCACATCATCAATAATTGCCGGTTCAACAAATGCGCCATCAATCGCCTTGCCGCCCATTAAAACAGACCCCTTGGGCGCCTGTTTCAAATAGCCACAAACCTTGTCGAAATGCGCCTTGGATACCAACGCTCCAACCCGTGTTTCGGGATCCAATGGATCACCCACATTCCATTCACGCGCATGCGCCTGAACCCGTTCAACCAAGACATCTTTAATGTCAGCATGCACGATCAAGCGCGATGTGGCAGAGCAATTCTCGCCCATATTCCAAAACGCACCATTGACCACATGCGACGCCACCACATCCAGGTTTTCGGCGTCATCCATCACAACGCACGGGTTCTTACCACCCATTTCCAAAACGATCTCTTTCAGATTGCTTTCGGATGAATAATTCAGGAACCGCCGTCCCGTCGCAGTCGATCCTGTGAACGAAACCATATCCACATCCATATGCCGCCCCAACGGCTCGCCCACGTCTGCGCCACCACCGGTCACGATATTCAAAACACCCTTGGGCAATCCCGCTTCGCTGGCTAATTCCGCCACACGCAGGGTCGTCAGCGATGTTTCTTCGGCGGGTTTGACCACAACCGAACACCCCGCCGCCAACGCGGGACCAATTTTCCACGCCAACATCAACAATGGGAAATTCCACGGCAATACCAGCCCGACAACCCCAATCGCTTCGCGCACAACCAACGCCATGTGATCATCCGATGACGGTGCAACTTGATCGTACATTTTATCAATCGCTTCGGCGTGCCATTTGATGCAATGGATGGTTTCGGGAATATCAACGGTCTCGCAATCAAAAATCGTCTTGCCGCTGTCGACACTTTCCATCACCGCCAATTCGCGGGCATTGCGTGACAACAATTTTGCAAAGCGGATCAAAACATCCTTGCGATCGGATGGGTGCATATTCACCCAGCGCCCATCATCAAATGCTTCGCGTGCCTTTGACACCGCGAAATCTACATCCGCGCCGTCGCACGCTGCAACTGTTCCTAAAACCGCGCCCGTCACAGGGTTTAACGTATCAAACGTCTTGCCTGAAATTGCGGGGCGATAGCCCCCGTCGATATACGCATTCTGTGGTAATTCCAGCCCCTTTGCGATGGCTACATATTCGTCTTTGGTTAAAAGATCGCTCATCATTAATTCCCCGCCTGAATGTCATTGATTGTTGTCTTCAGCACACGAATAACCTGT
>TARA_R110002096_G_scaffold435765_1_pt1 | contig 16901 bp, 21 predicted proteins | sample TARA_R110002096 | Tara Oceans TARA_R110002096 (sample SAMEA4397295) | marine metagenome | biome: Polar Biome; feature: [DCM] deep chlorophyll maximum layer (ENVO:01000326); material: water (ENVO:00002006), including particulate matter (ENVO:01000060) such as... | depth 35 m | reverse complement strand
ATGTGGGCGTATGCTCGCGAGTCATCTGCGAAAGAGCAGATGCGTTCTTGTTATGATCACGAGGTCGCCGGGACCACAAGGTGGGATAACTCTGGAATTATAGAGCGTTTCTCTCAAGAGAAGATGTATAAGCAATTTGTTGATGTGCTCACTGAATACGTCAGTGAGCCACAGTCAGATAACTGGTTTGATGACATAGAAAATATTGTAAGAGAATATGAATAAAAAAATAATTTATATATGTGACTATATGGTAGAGCATGTCGCTGGCGGCGCTGAGCTTAATGATAGTGAACTAATTAAAATTTTAATTGAAAATAATCATAAAGTCACAAAAATTCAATCACACTTTGTGACACCTGACTATATAAGACACAATAAAAATTCATTTTTTATAATATCAAATTTTATTAATCTATCTATGCCAAGTCGTTCTATTTTGAAAAACTTGAATTATTTAATTTATGAACATGACCATAAATATCTAAAAACTAGAAATCCTGCAAGTTATAAAAATTTAACAGCAGATCCAACAAACATTATAAATTTTCAATTTTATAAAAATGCTAGAGCAATATTGTGCCAGTCATCGTTTCATGAGCAAATATTACAAAAAAATTTGAATATTAAAAATACTATAAACCTTAGTGGAAATCTTTGGTCTTTGAGTATTTTAGAATTTATTAGAAAATTATCAAATAATAAAAAAAGAAATATATGCTCTATTTTAAATTCTTCAATTAAACATAAAAATACTTCATTAGCTGTTCTTTTATGTGAGAAAAAAAATATAAAATATCAATTAATTTCAAATCCAAAATATGAAGATTTTTTATATTCATTGAGCCTAAATAAAAAGTTTATGTTTTTGCCCCAAACTCCTGAAACACTATCCAGAGTAGTTGTTGAAGCTAGAATGCTTGGGTGCTCTGTTATAACAAACAATATGATAGGCGCTACACAAGAGCCGTGGTTTGATTTAAAAAAAGATAATCTAATTGATTATATGATAAAAAAAAGATTAGAAATTGTATCAACGATAGAAGGTTTAATAACACCTAAAGTTGAGTCAGATAAGAGCCCATTGGTATCTATAATTACCACTTTTTGTAATGCGGAAAAAAATTTAGAACATTTTATGAATAATATTGTTAACCAAACAATTTTTGATAAATGCGAGTTGATAGTTGTTGACGCAAAGTCAGAAGGAAAAGAAAGACAAATTTTAAGCAAATATTTAAAAAAGTATGATAACATAAAATATATAAGACTCGAAGAGAAACTCTTGCCGACCCCATGTCTTAACATGGCAATAAAAAATTGCAATGGTGATTTTATAACTTTTGCTTTCACTGATGATGTGAAGAAAAAAGATTGCATTGAAATTTTATTTAAAGAAATAAAAAAAGATAACAATATAAGTTTAGTATATGGTGATGTATTATTGACTAATAAACAAAATGAAACATTTTTGAACAATTCTTCAAACAATCTTTTATCAGAGCACTCAGCATGTGAGTTTTCTAAGCAAAATATGATAAAATGTTTGCCTGGACCCATGCCGCTTTGGAGTATTCAAATTCATGAGCAATGTGGTTTTTTTGATGAAGAAAGTTGTAACTATGCAGATGATTGGGAAATGTGGCTGCGTTCAGTTCAGTATGGACACACATTTAAAAAAGTGAATAAAATAGTTGGACTTGTTTTTCAAGGAGGTAGATCTCAACAGGGAGATGCCAAGCAAAGGCAAGAAGAGGCTCACATATTCTACAAATACAAAAACATTTTTGGCTCTAATTTTCAAAAATTTGAGCCCTATTTTAAACAATTTTTACAAGGATGACCTTATGGAAAATAGAAAGTACCTACCGACACTGTCTGAATTAATTGATAGATTGTCTATTGTGCAACTAAAAGAAGTCTTTATAATAGAACATAAAGAAGAATATGCAAAAGAAATATCTGATATTTTACACGATATAGATTTAACTCTTAAAGATAGTTGTGCTATAATAGATGCACAAACCCTGAGAGCCGTTGTTGTTTTGTCCCAAATGAATTTACATATTTGGCATAATGAATCAAATTACAGAAAAGGAATTAAAGACGGCAACAATCTTGAACTCACCCATGGGTTAAACGGTATTAGAAACACATCGAAAAATAAAATCCAAGAGGTCGCTGGCGGCAGAAAAGATTATAAGATCGATTGCTTGGCAGCAGAATTTGAAGATTGGGAGATTAGTTGGGATGAATAAAAAAATGACATTTAAAGAATATTATGCGTATTATTTAACGCTACATCAAAACAAGTGGACCCGCCGCCTTCATACTGTTGGGCAAATTACAACAATCTTCTTTGTTGTTTTTGCGATTGTTTATAAACTTTGGACTCTTTTGATAATAGCGCCCTTTGTTGTATATCCTTTTGCGTGGGCGGGTCATTTTTTCTTTGAAAAAAACAAACCAGCAGCATTTAGTCGCCCACTGTGGGCTAAAGCATGTGATTGGGTTATGTTAAAAGATATGATAACTGGAAAATTGGAGTTCTAAAATGAGTAAAAAAATATTGATTACCGGCGGCGCAGGATATATTGGCAGCGAGCTTACGGGACATTTATTAAGAGATGGACATGAAGTAACATGCATTGACAGCTTAATGTACGATTCTACATCTCTTTTGAGATACACTGTAGAACCTAAGTTCAATTTTGAGAAAGGCGATGTAAGAAACACAAGCTTCCTTAAAAAGCATATGGACAAGTCTGATGTGGTAATACCACTTGCTGCTCTTGTTGGTTTTCCATTGTGTGAAAAAGATAAAAGAGGAGCACGAGAAATTAATTATGAAGTAAATCAATGGATTGCAGATAACAAATCAAATGACCAGATGGTCATCTACCCTTGCACAAACTCAGGTTATGGAACATCTAAAGATGGTTCAGCATGTACAGAAGAATCGCCACTCAACCCAGTTTCGTTATATGGTGTAACAAAGGTTCAAGCTGAGAAAGCTTACCGCGAGGTCGAAAACCATGTAACATTTAGATTTGCTACAGTTTTTGGTCCCGGTTCTCGCATGAGAACAGATCTCTTAGTTAATAACTTTGTGTTAAAAGCCTTGAGAGATGGTGTACTGGTGTTATATGAATGTGAATTTATGAGGAACTATTTACACCTACAGGACGCATGTAGATCATTTAAATTTGTAATTGATAACTGGGATAGTTGTAAAAATGAAACTTATAATGTCGGTCATGATGAAATAAATATGAATAAACTTCAGCTTGCTAAAAAAATACATCAACATATCCCAATACAAATTATAAAAGCCGAAATTAATACAGACCCAGATGTTCGTGATTATGAGGTTAGCAGTGAAAAAATTTATAACAAAGGATTTAATTGCAAGTATGGATTAGATGATGGTATAATACAGCTTATAAAAGCTTACAGTATAATTGAATCTCCATGGTTTGCAAATTACTAAGGATAAAAAATGAGAAATTTGGATATTTTATTTGTACATCCCAACGCCGCTAAAGAGGTGTACCAGGGTTTAAGTAAGGGGCTTTCAGCCATCGAACCACCAATATGGGCGGCTCTTTTGGCTAATCATGTGCGGTCAAAAGGTTATCATAACATAGCTATATTAGATTGTGAAGCTGAAGGTTTAACTGCTTTTGAGAGCGCAAAAAAGATAGAAGATTTCAACCCCAAGCTTGTCGTTTTTGTAGTATATGGGCAGCAACCATCAGCATCTGCTCAAAATATGCTAGGTGTACATAACTGTCTTGAGATTCTAAAAGATAATAACGAATCAAGAAAAGTTTTGATAACTGGCTTATATCCATCAGCAGTTTCCAGAAAGACAATGCAAGATGAGCGAGCAGACTTTGTTTGCCAAGGCGAAGGTCCGAAAACAATTACGGCATTAATGCAAGTAGGCAATCTTTCAGATCCTACACAACTTAAAAATGTACCCGGCTTGTGGTATAGAGATGCTGGTAGGATTTGTTTTACCAAGACTGCCCCCCTTATAACACAAGAGCAGATGCAAACTGAGTTGCCAGGGATGGCTTGGGATTTGTTACCAATGGATAAATACAGAACTTCAAATTGGCACGCCATGTCCAATAATAATGAAGCAATGCCGTTTGCTTCTCTTTATACTAGTCTTGGTTGTCCCTTTAGATGTAGTTTTTGTTGTATAAATGCTCCGTTTGGAAACAACAATGTTGAAAATTCGGATTATGGTAGAAATAAATTTAGATTTTGGGATCCAGACTATATAATCAATGAATTTGAAGCAATACACCAAATGGGAATTAGAAATGTAAAAATTGCAGATGAGATGTTTGTTTTAAAGCAGGATCATTTTATGAAACTTTGTAACAAAATAATTGAAAGAGAGTATGATTTCAACATTTGGGCTTATGCTAGAGTAGACACAGTTAAAAAATCCTATCTAGATACTTTGAAGAAGGCAGGTGTCCAATGGCTTGCTCTTGGTATAGAATCTGGTAATGGAGTTGTTAGAAAAGATGTAATAAAGGGCAGATTTACAGACGTAAATATTGCAGACTTGGTAAAAGAGATTCAGGATGCAGGAATTAATGTAATCGGAAATTATATTTTCGGATTGCCTGAAGACAATACCGATACAATGAGGGAAACTTTAGAATTGGCAAAAGATTTAAATTGTGAATTTGCTAATTTTTATTGTTCAATGGCATATCCGGGTTCAAAACTATATCTAGATGCGATTAGAGATGGAATGACATTGCCTGAAACTTATACGGGTTATTCTCAACATTCATATGATATGAGACCACTGGATACAAAGCATATAGACGCCGCTGAAGTAGTGAGATTTAGAGACGCCGCCTTTAATGAATATTATGAAAATCCAAAATACCTTGACTTCATTAAACAAAAATTTGGAGAAGAAACCCATAATAGAATTGTTAAAATGTGTCAACACAAACTTAAGAGAAAAATAATAGGTGATTAAATGCTAACAAAGAAAGAACTAGTTGATTTTGAAAACGATATTGCAGATTGTTTTAATTCTGCAATGATTAAGGCACCCGTCCACCTTTACAATGGAAATGAAGAACAGATCATAGATGTGTTTAAAAAACACAATATTGGAACAGATGATTGGGTACTTTGTTCTTGGCGAAGTCATTATCAGTGTCTTCTTAAGGGAGTGCCACCGAATCAATTAAAAGATGCAATTTTGGAAGGTAGATCTATTTCTTTAAGTTTTAAAAAATATAGAGTTTTGTGCTCTGGAATTGTTACTGGACAGATCTCTGTCTCTTTGGGGATAGCATTAAATATCAAGAGACATCGCGGCAAAAACAAAGTATACTGTTTTATGGGAGATATGACTTCTGAAACTGGTGCCGCCCATGAATGTATAAAGTATGCCCGTAATCATAAATTACCAATACATTTTATAATTGAAGATAACGGGAAATCCGTTTGTACTGATACCCGTGCTACCTGGGCGATGGACAAATTAACATACGAAGGAATAAATGACGACTATGTTACTTATTATAAATACAAATTAGATAAATATCCGCACGCTGGTGCTGGTATTAGAGTTCAATTTTAAGAGGTAAAAATGGGAAAATATTTTGATGAATTATCGCGTGCTATGACCTACTTGGGACAACAAGAGGATACAATATTTTTAGGGCAAGCGGTGGAATACAAAGGCACTGCAATGACTAATACACTCAAGGAGGTTCCAAGAGATAAACTGTTAGAGATGCCCGTGAATGAAGAAATGCAAATGGGAATTACAAATGGATTAAGTATAGCTGGTTCTGTCCCAATTAGCATATACCCAAGGTGGAATTTCTTACTTTTAGCAGTAAACCAGCTTGTTAATCATTTAGACAAATATTCTTTATATACACATGGAGAATATGCCCCAAAGGCAATAATTAGAGTTGGAATAGGCTCAGAAAGGATATTAAACCCGCAAATTCAACATACTGGAGATTTTACCGAAGCGTTTGAAAAAATGTTATCCACTGTAGAGGTTATTAGACTAGACGAACCAGAAGACATTTTCCCTGCTTACAAAAAAGCATACACAAGAACAGATGGTAAGAGCACAATTCTAGTAGAATGGGGTGATTACTATGGCGAAAAATAAAATGCTTGTTGTCTACAATATCTGTGGAATTTCTGGCAAAGATAACAGCGATTACTACGTGGACGCAATAAATACAATCACTTCACAAGATTGTGACGACTATGTTTTAGCCGTATCGGCTTGCAGAAATCCTGATTATCAAATCAAAAAAATTTTAGAAAACTGCAAAGTTGATTTTGTAAACAGTATCGATGATGTTTTACCAGTAAACATAACATTTAACAGTACAGTTAGAGAAGCAGTGAAAACATTCGGTGATTTTGAGGCATTTTTGTATTTGGACTCTGGTGTGAAATTCACAAGCAAAGATCAGCTTTCTAAATTATTTTCTTTATATGAATCGGGAAACTATGGCATGGTCTCCGCTCAAGTTGACAGTGACTTTGGTTGGTGCTGGTTTGGATTGAATGAATATTCAAAACCAATTTTGCAAGAAGATTTAATTATACCTGTAGGGAAAGCTTGTAATCTTCATTGTCAAATATTTTCTAATGAAATTTTTAATTACTACAATAATGTGCTGCCAGATATTTTCAGATCTTATTGCACAGAGTCTACATTCTCCTTTATCAACGCAGCGATTAGAAAAAAGTGGATCGTATCATCTGCTGTTCGTGTTCACCATGCTTTCAACGTTCCGGCTGGCAGACCTGACGACGGTGATGGTATAGACGGACACTCATCTGGGTTTAAGGCACCACCGGGAACTTGGGATGATGTGTTCCCTCCGCACTCTATGAAGGAAATAATACAGAAAGAAGATGGCACAAAATATGGTTTTGGATATGAAGAATTAAGAAGTATAAAATTGCACGACCCAGAATGTTTTGATTTGGACGGCTACTGCATTAACGAGCAACTAAAGACTTTCTTAAAAGAAAACCTTTTTCTTAAAAAAGAAAATTTTAATTACGACACCATAAATCACAAAACTTACAAGAGAAGATAATATGTTAACATTAATTTTAACTTCTAGAGTAAAAGATAATAAAGATAGCAACATGGAGCAGTTACTAACAAGCTTAAAAGAGTGTGGAGGTAACGCAACTAATTGTGAGGTTTTGATAAAATATGATTCTGACGACGATCAGCGTCCGACACAAGAATATTTCGATAAATTCCCTTTTAGTGTTAAATCTTTTGTTTGGTCAAGAGGCGAAGGTCGGCACGGTTTTCATCTAGATCATTTCTATTTATTTTCACAAAGAAATAGAAAATCAACATTTGTTTTGCTTTGTGCTGACGATTTTACGTTTATAAAAAAAGGATTCATTGATGACATTCTATCAATTGAAGATGAATATTGTTTTATAGGTCCTCATCGTCCAAGAGTTGAGCTTTATAAAGACCGTTGGAGAGAACCACAAGTTATGGAAGTATGGAAACATAATGAGGGTGTTAGTCTGCCATGCTTCTCGGTGAGATGTATTGAGGTTTTACAAAATTATGGCTGGCAGTGTAATGGAGATAATTGGAAAACATTATTACACATTTTAATGTATGAGTCCTATGGGATAGATTTATGGAGAACAGTGCCAAACTTTTTTAGTCGAAACCCCACAGATGGAACATCGGGGTTTGGAAAATCATATAATAACATGGAAATGGACGGCAACAAAAACCCATCAAATACATATTATTATGATTTAGTTCAACAACAAGCAAAAAATTTATATTTAAATATAATCTCTGATAAGCTGATTAAAGCGTATAGGAACTCTAGTGGAAAATAAAAAAGACATTAGCTTTATTTTGCCAACCAATAGAAGTTTTCATAACTTTTCTAAAAAAGTTATTGATAATATTAATTCATTGAATTTTTTTGATAAAACTTATGAAATTATAGTTGTAAGTCCTACTGAAATTGTTGGACAAAACGTTTTTCACGTAAAAGAGCAAGGTACAAACAATGGATGTGTTGATGCATATAACGAAGGATATAACGTATCAACTGGTGAGTATATATTTTTATGCTCTGATGATCATTATTTTGATCAAAATTGTGTATTAATAACAGAAGTATTAGAGTCACGCTTGTTTAACAATAAAAAATTAAAAATAGCTTGTTTGCCAACAAATCGTCATGGACCTTGTAAGTTGCCAGATTACACTAACTGTGGTGGTATAATCGCTAGATACCCTGTTTTTCACAGAGAAACTGTGGAACAACACCTTGGTGGGTATATTTACCACCCATCTTTTAAACACCACTATCCTGACAACTGGCTTGGATTCTGGATGAGCAGTCAAGGTGAACCAACAATTGAAATCAACAAATACGATATGATCACTTTCAACAACTCTTGTGAAAAAATACATGATGATTATGATGAGAAACAATTTAGACGATTGATAGAAAATTATGATGCCAACAATGGAAGATATGTATGAAAATGGTTTTTAAAAAAGAGGCATTACCACTTAAAGGCGTCTATAAGATTCATTTGGAAAATTTTTCTGATGAGAGAGGCACAATTGTAAATTTATTTGATGTAGAGCAACTCCCAGAGTTTAAAGTAGAAAAGTTGTCGAAGTCTAAAAAAAATGTTTTAAGAGGGATGCATGGTGACTCTATTAATGATAAGTTAATATATTGTTTAAAGGGAAAAATACATTTGGCTGTGGTGAACTATGATGTTGAAAGTGATCAATTTTTAGAAAAAATTGAAATAGACATTGATGAAAGCAGTAATTTCGCAGTTTTTGTACCCCGAAATTTTCTAAACGGACATTATTGTCTAACTGAAGATTGTTTATTTTATTATAAATGGTCTGAGTCATATGTAGAACCTGAAAAACAATTCTCAGTGCGATGGAATGACGAACGATTAAATATTGATTGGCCTCTAATAGAATCAGAGCCAATTATATCAGAAAGAGATAAAAACTCTAAAACCTTAAAGGAGAAAAAATGAAAGAAGAATTTGATGTAACATTTATAATGGGCAGCGCAACTAGAGACCGCCCACCAGAAAGATATGCTAATAAGTCTATAGCAAATATTAATGAAGTTAGCAAAAATTCAAAGTATAGTTATGAAATTTTAGTGACAAGTGAGCACGAAATTTCAGGACCAAATGTAAGATGGGTCAAGGAAGACACCTATAATGATGGATTGGTAGGGGCATACAACTCATTGGTGCCACACGCAAAAGGAAAGTATCTAATTTATTCTGTTGATGATTGTTTTTTCGATGACAAGATATACACTGCGATCGACCTTTTGGAGTCCTATGTTTATAACAGACGCAATATGAAAATTTTGTGTGTTGGCAGCGATAATGGGCTGGGCTCTTTTTGTCCACGCGGTTACCCCAAGTATGGAGTTTATCGCTACCCTATAATCGCCAAGGAGTCAATTATGAAGTATATGGACGGACATATGTTCCACCCTTGGTTCAAGAATCATTACGCTGATAACTGGCTAGGATACTGGATGACTCATATGTTTGACGAAACAATGGTTGAGGTATGGAATACTACAATACATATCCCAGATGACGCCCCGAGTTATAACCACCATAATGATTCAGACGAAAGGGCGTTTGGGGAATTGGTAAAAAGGTTTCATTCAGGATATCACAGGTATATTTGATGACAACAAAACAAAAAATAAATTATGCATCCCAGCTTGCAGTTCATCCACTTATTGCTGAGCACCCTCTATATAAATCTATACTCAGCGGAGACATGGAAAAGTTTTATTTTGTTGAAAATGATTTTGCTTCTCCACTAACAATGGTCCCAACTTATTATAAATATATACCAGCCCCTCATTGTATTGTTATAGAGGACTACATTACGTTATTTTTTCCACATATACATAATGGAAGTAATTACAAATTTGATTATAAATCTTTTTCTTTGTTGGAACAATATAGAAAAGCTTTTGAAAGTGACCACTTTAGGGGGGTTGTTTGCCACATGAGGCAAACACTAGACTCAATATCAACAATTTTTGGAAATAATGAAAAAATAAACAAAAAATTGTTTTATTTACCATTGGCATATGATGGTTCAATAAATAAAATCAAACCAACCAATAAGGAAAGGATAGTATTAACGTTTACCAACTCTTTTGGTGGTCAAAAAAATAATTTTCCGTTAAGAGGCGGTATGGAATGCTTATTAGTTTTTAAACAGCTTTATGAGGCTGGATACACAGAATTATATTTAAATTTAACTGGCGAGGTAAAGCTAGAAAAAGATTTATTAGAATGGTTTCAGAACTGCCCTAATGTAAATATTTTTGAACCAAATACAGTAAGACACGACAGAAACATGTTAACGGAAGAAACAATACATGATATTTTAGTTGATACAGATATCTTCTTAATCCCAGCATGTAGGATACATTCGATGTCTGTTGTTAGATCTTTGTGTTATGGCAACATTGTTATTGGATCCAACGGGTGGGGATTTGATGAATTTTTAGATAAAGATTTTCAATGTGACGGGCAACAAAACTCTTCTTATATTGAAGATGGTGTCTTAAAAGAAAAATATTCACTTTTTCTAGAACAACCAAACGATATCCTGCTACAATCAATTAAGAAAAAGATTACGGATCTTGTTAAGAATACTAAAAAAATGGACGATATTAAAAAAAATAATTTAGTAAATTCAAAACAAAAATTTAATAAATTCAATAGAGATAAGATATTAGAAGATATAATCAATAAAATGATGGAGACCTAAATGAGTCAAATAAAAGAACAAATATTTGAAAAAGTTAAAGAATATTTTGAATCAAAAGCTGAATATAGTCAGGAAAAAATCGGAGTCGCATACCCCTGTTTCGATCATAATGAGGTAAACTCTGCGCTTGACTCTCTTTTAGACGTTTGGATTTCACAAGGGCCAAAGGTAAAGAAATTTGAAAGTAATTTTGCCGACTACATTGGGACTAAATTTGGAATAGCATGTAATTCTGGTAGTTCTGCAAACTTACTTGCACTCACATCATTGATACAATCTGGATATTTGGCTCCCGGTGACGAGGTAATTGTTCCCGCTTCCACTTTTACAACAGTGATTTCACCAATTTTACAAACAGGATTAGTCCCTGTTTTTGTGGATGTTGAATTGGACACATATAACATATGTCCAGATTCTATTATAAAGTCAATCACTGATAAAACTAAGCTCATAATGGTTGTACATTCCCTCGGATGCCCAGCCAAAATGGATCAAATAATGTCTATCTCTAATCAATATAGAATACCAATAATGGAAGATTGTTGTGAAGCACATGGCTCCTCAATAAGTGGAAAAAGAGTTGGTAGTTTTGGTTTAGTTTCTACATTTAGTTTTTTTGTCGCACACAATATGACAACCGGTGAGGGCGGCATGATTATGACAAACGATGAAGAACTTTACGATAATCTCAGGTCTGTTCGCGAATTTGGTAGATTAGTAAAATATGAGCCAAATCAGCCAAGATTTTATTATACTGATGAAAATTTGCAAGACTACGATGAGAGGTACGTCTTTACAAATATAGGTTATAATTTAAGAATGACTGATATCGCTGCTTCTTTAGGTATTGAGCAATTAAAAAAGCTAGATCATTTCAATGAGAAAAGGGTTAAACTGGCTAAACAATACACGCAGCAATTTAAAAAGTATGAAAATTATCTGGTATTACCAACAACCCCAGATGATTTTTATCACTCATTTTATGGTTATCCAATTGTATTAAAAGAAAATAATAAGTTTTCTAGAAAAGATTTAGTAAATCATTTAGAAGCAAATGGTATTGAAACCAGAGCGTTTATGGGTGGTGATTTGTCAATACAGCCGGCTTACAGAAATACCGAATGTAAAACTTTGCACGATATGCCAAATACAAAACTGATATTAAAAAATGCTTTTTTTATTGGTTGTCATCCTTTTATCAACGATGAGCAGGTTAAGAGAATAGTTAATTCTTTTAACAGTTTTTTTAAAACAAAAGAGGGCAAGTGACAATGAATAATAAAATTGGAATAATTGGAGTCGGGGTCGTCGGCGGGGCTGTAAAATATGGAATGGAAAAACTCGGACACAAAATTAGCGTACACGATATAAAATTAAATACAACAATAGATGCTGTTTTAGATACTGAAATATGTTTCATATGTGTTCCTACTCCATCTCGCAAAGATTTTGGATGCGATACAAGTATTGTTAAAAATGTAATTGATAATTTAAACAAAATGAATTATGATGGTATAATAGCTATCAAGTCAACAATCACTCCTTCCACTACAAAAAAGTTGCAAGAAAAATACGGTAATGATAAAATATGTTTTGTTCCTGAGTTCCTTAGAGAAAGATGCGCAATTGCTGATTTTACTCAAAATCATGACGTTTGTGTTATTGGTTCAAAATCAACGGACATATGCAATTTTATTAAAAAAATTCATGGAAAATATCCAAGAAATTTTGTATTTTTATCGCCAACTGAGGCTGAATTTGTGAAGTATTATAACAATATATACAACGCCACTCTTATTACATTAGCTAACAATTTTTATGAAGTTTGCTTGGCGCTAGATGTTGATTATACTAATGTTAAAAGTGCATTAGTTGCAAGAGATCATGTTAACGATGTATATTTAGATTGTAATGAAAACTTTAGAGGCTATGCGGGAGCATGTTTACCAAAAGATGTTAGAGCGTTTATCCATTTATCTAAATTGTTAAATTTAAATACAGATATATTTGAATTTTTAGATAATGAAAATAAAAAATACAAATCGACTGTATTTGAAGGTATGAGAAAATGAAAAAAATTATGATAACTGGGGGTGCTGGCTTTGTTGGCTACCACCTTGCAAGAAAAGAAGTCCTAAATGGTAATGAGGTTACAATTATAGACAACTTTGAAAGACCAAATATGGATCAAGATTTTAAAGAATTAATTGAGCACGAAAAAGTAATATTTTTAGAATTAGATATTTCAGAGCAAGACACTTTTAAAAATCTAAAAATTGATTATTATGATATTGTTTACCATTTTGCAGCGTTTAATGGAACAGATAATTTTTATAAATATCCTGCGAAGGTACTGAAAACTGGTTGCTTATCAACAATCTTTTTACTAGATTGGATCTGTTCACACACCATTAGACCAAATGTCATTTATACGAGTAGTTCCGAAACCTATTCTGGAACCTCTCAGATTATGGGACAAGACTTTCCCATCCCAACACCGGAAGATATTCCTTTATGCATTGATAATGTTAAGAATGTTAGATGGAGCTATGGCGCCAGTAAACTAATCGGAGAAGTTGCTTTTTATAGCTACTCAGCTATGCACAATTTTGATAATTTTAATATTGTAAGATTGCATAATATTTATGGTCCTAGAATGGGAAATGGTCACGTAATAAGCCAGTTTATTTTAAGATTTTTAAATCAAGAATTTCCTTTTAAAATAATGGGCGCAGATTGCACAAGATCTTTTTGCTTCATTGATGATGTGCTAAAATCCCTTGAGTTAATATCACAATCTGAATGTAAAGGCGAAATCTTTCATATTGGAAATGATAAAGAAGAAATTGAAATATTAGATTTGGCTAAAATGTTATTTGATTTACAACAAAAAGAATATGATTTTGATATTCAAGGCGCCCCGCCTGGAAGTGTTATGAGAAGGTGTCCAAATATTGACAAATTAAAATCACTTGGGATGACTGAACAAGTTAGTCTTCGCGATGGATTGAAAAAAACTATTGACTGGTATGAACAATTTTCAAAAAAGGAGAACATATGAACATCAAATACCCATTGGCAAAAGAAACAATTAACGAAGAGGACATCGATGCTCTCTGTACATGGCTCAAAACCTACCCAAGATTGACCAAAGGCGATTTAACGCCACAACTTGAGTCTGAATGGGCAAAATATATTGGAAGCGATTATGCTGTGTTTAATAACTCAGGATCATCAGCTAACTTATTAATGATCTATACAGCAATCATGTGTGGAAAAATTGAAAATAAAAAAATTGTTGTCCCATCGGTCGGGTGGGTCACGACCATCTCGCCAGCGATTCAATTTGGTCTTGAGCCAATTATGTGTGGCGCTTGTCCTAAGACATTTGGAATAGATCTAGATGAATTGGAACAAATATGTGAAAGAGAGAGACCAGACGCTGTGATATATGTTCAGGTCTTGGGTGTTCCTCACCACCGTAAGCGTCTGCTGGCACTTAAACAAAAATATGGATTCTTTTTGATGGAAGATGCTTGTGCTGCTTTGGGTGCATCCTATAATGATGGACAGATGGTTGGTACTATTGGAGATATGTCATCTTTCTCTTTCTATTTTGGACACCAGCTTTCCACAATTGAAGGCGGCATGGTGAATACTAGTGATAAAGAATTATATGATATGCTAATGATGTTACGCAGCCACGGCTGGGGAAAAGATTTACCCAAAGACACATATGACAGAATGATTGAAGAAAACGGCATTGATGATTTTCAAAAGCCCTTTACATTTTTTGTGGCTGGATTTAATTTAAGATCAACAGACCTTCAAGCATTCCTTGGACTTAGGCAGATGAAAAAGGCTAAGTGGGTTGCTGAGAGACGCAACAAAAATCATTTATCATATGCGAAGCTTCTTAAAGGATATGTTGAATATCAAGATTGGGGAGACCATAATCCTGTTTCAATTTCTTTTGGAGCATTAGCGAAGGACAGTGACCATAGAAAAGAAATAGTCGAACGACTTGTCGCAAATGGCATTGAAACTAGAATTTACAGTGCTGGCAATTTAGGAAGGCATCCATTTTGGATAAGAAGATACGGAACATATAAAGAAGAGATATCAGATAGGATTCATTCCAGTGGTTTTTTTGTTCCAAATTATCCTGAGATGTCAGAAGAGGATATAAAATTTATATGTGATGTTATTAAGGGTGAGATGTGACTATCTTGGTTATTGGAGAAAGCTGCGTAGATATATTTCAGTATGGAGATTGTAAAAGATTGTGCCCCGAAGCACCGGTTCCTGTATTTAATCCAACTATAAAGATTGAAAATGGTGGTATGGCTTTCAATGTATACAGAAATCTACAGGCTCTAGATGTTGATTGCTTATTGCGCACAAATGACAATCATCGGGAAATAACTAAAACTAGATTTATTGATGAAAAAACCAATCATATGTTTATGAGGCTTGATACAAACGATCAATCTTATAAAAGAGATAATATTAAAAATATAGACTTTTCACAATATGACGCAATAATTGTTTCTGATTATAATAAAGGTTTTCTATTAGAAGAAGATATTGATCATGTTGGTAAAAATCATAATTGTGTTTTTTTAGATACAAAAAAGATTTTAGGTCCTTGGTGTAAAAATATAAACTATATAAAAATTAATTTAGATGAGTACGAAAAAACAAAACACAATTTAGATAAAGAAATTTTAAATAAATTAATCATAACAATGGGTCCAGCCGGGGCAAAATTTAATGACATCACCTATTCAGTTCCCAAGGTAGAAATAAAAGATACTTCCGGCGCAGGAGACACTTTTATCGCCGCCTGTACTTCAGAATTTATAAAAACTAAAAATATTGAAAAATCAATTAAATTTGGTAACATCTGTGCAACCACAGTAGTGCAAAAGATGGGGGTTGTAACAATATGAGAGTAATATGGACAAATGGGTGCTTCGATATCCTTCACCGTGGTCACATAGAACTATTCAAATATGCCAAGTCTCTTGGCGATTGGTTAGTAGTTGGTATTGACACAGACGAAAGAGTCAAAGCCTCTAAAGGACCATCGCGCCCTTTTAATACTATAGAAGATAGAATCGCGATACTTGAATCGATTAAATATATTGATGAAATATATGTCTTTGACACCAACAGCGAACTCGACACTCAGGTGCTTTTAAGTGGCGCCGAAATAATGGTGGTGGGTTCAGACTACAGAAACAAAAAAGTGATTGGACGTAGACATGCACAAAAGGTAAAGTTTTTTGATAGAATAAAAGGGTACTCAACAACTAACATCTTAGTAGGACTGCAATGACTTATGTTTTTGATATAGATGGTACTATATGCTCCAAAACCGATGGAGATTATACTATGGCTCAGCCCTTCCCTGAGAGAATACAGAAGATAAATCAACTATACGATGAAGGGCATACAGTTATCTTTCTAACCGCAAGAGGAATGGGAAGGCACAACAACAATTCTATCAGCGCACAGAGGGACTTTTACGATCTCACTGCGACACAATTGGAACAATGGGGATCAAAGCATCATCAACTTTTCCTCGGCAAGCCCTCGGGTGATTATTATATTGATGATAAGGGGGTGAATGATGAAGACTTCTTCAACACAGGAGATTAAATTTGTCCCCAAAGGTTGGGGATTTGAAAAGTGGATCGTCAATAATGAAGAATATTGTGGTAAATTACTTTACTTTGCTAAAGGAAAGCGATGCTCTTGGCATTACCACGAACTAAAAGATGAAGTTTTTTATGTGCAATCAGGAAAAATTCAAGTATTTTACGGTGATAGTGATAACATACTAGATAGTAATGTGGTGGTATTAGAAAGGGGCGATAACTTTCACGTATATCGCGGACTAAGACACCAGATGTTAGCAATAGAAGATACAGAATTGTTTGAGTTTTCAACTCAACATTTTGACAGTGATAGTTACAGAATTCAAAAAGGAGATTAATATGAATAACGGAAAATTTAAATTATC
>TARA_R110002096_G_scaffold17522_4_pt1 | contig 16912 bp, 12 predicted proteins | sample TARA_R110002096 | Tara Oceans TARA_R110002096 (sample SAMEA4397295) | marine metagenome | biome: Polar Biome; feature: [DCM] deep chlorophyll maximum layer (ENVO:01000326); material: water (ENVO:00002006), including particulate matter (ENVO:01000060) such as... | depth 35 m | reverse complement strand
TTTAGAATTTTCAATGCTTTTTCATCGCCAATACCAGTAAAACTGTCAATTCTACTTCTATTAGCCTTTTTAAAACTACCTTTAAAGACATAAGGAATTTTTAGTTTATTAGTAATTTCAACTACTTTTTCAGCAATACGAAGCGCCATATCTTCCCCTTCAATAGCGCATGGACCGCACAAAAGAAAAAAGTTATTGGAATCGATATGTTTTAACTTAGGAATATCTTGAAGATTCATAAATTTTAATTTCATTAATTTAAGTCGCAAAGATACTATTTGTAAACTTAATTTTTATGACGATTTCTGTTTGTCATTTTATAAAATAAAGACCATAGATACAGGAGCTATTTTCATTTTTAATTAGTTAAAAACCAAAAGAATAAGGTTTAAATTTTACCTTTTTTTACTTTAATAAAAATACTGATCTTCAAAAAGATTATATTATATTATTTATAGCTACCTTTGCACGCTTAAAATAAGGCACTATTATGGCTAATATTAAAAACATTGCAATTATTGCACACGTAGATCACGGTAAAACGACTTTGGTTGATAAAATCATGTATCACTGTCAACTTTTTAGAGAAAATCAGAATACTGGTGATTTAATTCTGGATAACAATGATTTAGAACGCGAACGCGGTATTACTATTACCTCAAAAAACGTTTCTGTAATTTATAAGGACACAAAAATAAATATTATTGACACGCCTGGTCACGCCGATTTTGGAGGAGAAGTAGAGCGTGTTTTAAATATGGCAGACGGTGTTTTACTTTTAGTAGATGCTTTTGAAGGGCCCATGCCACAAACCCGTTTTGTCTTGCAAAAAGCCATTGATTTAGGATTAAAACCGTGTGTGGTTATTAATAAAGTTGATAAAGAAAACTGTACACCAGATGAGGTGCACGAAAAGGTTTTTGATTTAATGTTTGAATTAGGTGCTGAAGAATGGCAGTTGGATTTTCCAACCGTTTATGGTTCTGCAAAGAACAACTGGATGAGCGATGATTGGCAAAACGAAACAGAAAATATTGAACCATTATTAGATATGGTTATTGAACATATTCCTGCTCCAAAAATTGAAGAAGGAACAACTCAAATGCTTATTACATCGCTAGATTTTTCATCCTTTACAGGACGAATAGCGATTGGTCGTTTAATGCGTGGTGAATTAAAAACGGGTCAGAACATTTCTTTAGTAAAAAGAGATGGTAGTATCCAAAAATCTAAAATTAAAGAACTTCATGTTTTTGAAGGCTTAGGGCGTTTAAAAGTTGATAGTGTGCAAACAGGAGATATTTGTGCAATTGTTGGTCTTGAAGGTTTTGAAATTGGTGATACTGTTGCCGATTGGGAAAACCCTGAAGGTATGAAAACTATTGCTATTGATGAGCCTACAATGAGTATGTTGTTTACCATTAACGATTCACCGTTTTTTGGTAAAGATGGAAAATATGTAACATCACGTCATATTAAGGACCGCTTAGCGAAAGAGCTAGAAAAAAACTTGGCACTTAATGTAGAGCCTACTGATAGTGCAGATAAATTTATGGTTTTTGGTCGTGGTGTATTACACTTATCGGTTTTAATAGAAACGATGCGTCGTGAAGGCTATGAAATGCAAATTGGACAACCCCAAGTAATCATCAAAGTAATTGATGGTGTAAAATGTGAGCCTATTGAAGAAATGACCATTGATTTACCTGAAACAGTTTCTGGTAAAGCTATTGAAATGGTGACGATGCGTAAAGGAGAAATGCTAAGTATGGAAGCCAAAGGCGAACGTATGGTTTGTCAATTTATGGTGCCCTCTAGAGGTATTATTGGTTTACGTAATCAATTGTTAACTGCAACCCAAGGTGAGGCTATAATGGCTCATAGGTTTAAAGAATATCAGCCTCTAAAAGGTGGAATTCCTGAACGTCAAAATGGAAGTTTAGTATCTATGGAAAAAGGGCAAGCCATTCCTTATTCAATCGATAAATTACAAGATAGAGGTAAGTTTTTTGTTGATCCAGGAGAAGATATTTATGAAGGTCAAGTCATTGGAGAAAACTCTCGTGGTGATGATATGACAGTTAATATTACTAAAACCAAAAAGATGAGTAATGTTCGTTCTTCTGGTGCAGATGATAAAGCGAAGATTGTTCCTGCAATTAAATTTTCTTTAGAAGAAGCTTTAGAGTATATTCAAAAAGATGAATATGTTGAGGTAACACCAAAACATTTAAGGTTACGTAAAATACATTTAACTGAAGTAGAGCGTAAAAGAAATAAATCAAATTAAAATGGAATTTTTAGGAATTCCATTCACAGAATGGGTTGGATATACTGCTATGGCTACGGTTTTAGTATCATTTTTAATGAAATCTGTTACAAGATTACGAATAGTAAACTCCTTTGGGTGTTTACTATTTGTGTTTTATGGGATTGTTTTAACTCCAATATCTAAACCTATTATCATCACAAATGTTGCCATATTTTGTATCAATTTATATTATTTATTAAAAGTAAAAAAGTAATATTTTTTACTTTTTTAATCTAGAATTAAAATCCTTAAATCATTTTGTATATTTGATTTAGCTTTTAGAACTCATCTTGACTTTTTCTATTTCCTAAAAAATGTCAAAAATTCGCTCATATTTCAGCTATTTTTTTATTCGTAGCGATGCTATGACTTTCAAAAATAGTTTCATCTGAACAAATTTTATCTCTCCCGATAATTATCGGGATTCGGTTAAAAACAAAAATTCAAGATGAGTTCTTAAAATAAATAATAGAATAAAGCGTTGTATTAAACGTTTTAATATAAAATAAATTGCTAATTGCCCTCTTAGCCTAGAATAACTAACTTGTACTAATTGAAAAAATTACTTGAATATATAAATAGTAAAGTTTTATTTAAAATAGCTCCTCTCCATTCCGCATCTGTATTAACCAAAGTTGTAGCGGGGATATTAGTTTCAAAATCTATTGCTGTTTTTATTGGTCCTGTGGGTTTAGCTTTGGTAGGCAATCTTCGTAATTTTGTTAGTTCTTTTCAAACCATCGCTACTTTAGGCTTTTATAACGGTTTAGTAAAATATATTTCTGAGTTTAAGGACAACACCATAGCGTTGAGTAAAACCATATCTACGGTATTTTATGCGGGCTTTATTTCAACCATTTTAGTGTCGTTTTTATGTTACTTCAACGCCGATTTAATAAACGATATTATCTTCCCAACCTATAGCGATTATGCTTATACCATTAAAATATTTGCTATAGTACTCCCTTTTTATGCTTTAAATCTGTTTTCATTTTCAATAATGAATGGGTTTTCAAAGTATAAAATTCTAATCATAATAAATATTATTGGGCAGATATTGGGGGTTTCAATTGCCTTACTTTTAATATACCAAAACAAGATAGATGGCGCATTAATATCTGTGGTTATTGCCGAGGCTATTATATTTTTAATCACTTTAGTTGGAATTACTAATAGAAAGAGTTTAATGCCGCTTATACGTGTTGATAATTTAAGTTTTGACTTTTTGAAAAAAATGAGTCCATATTCACTTATGGCGCTTTTTACTGCTGTTCTTTTACCATTGGTTGCCTTAGCAATTAGATCTTATATTATTGAAAATATTGGTTATCAATATGCGGGTTTTTGGGAAGCCATGACTAGGATATCTAAATATTATTTAATGTTTGTAAGTTCCTTAATGGCTTTATATATTTTACCTCGTTTTTCTGAAATTGATGACAAAAAAGAGTTTAAAAAAGAGGTTTTTAGTTTTTATAAAACGGTGATGCCAATTTTGGCAATAGGACTTTTAATTATTTATTTCTTAAGACCTTATATAGTTAGCTTTATATTTACAGATGAGTTTAGCCCTGTTGAGGATTTATTTTTATGGCAACTTTTAGGCGATTTTGTTAAAGTGTTATCCATGGTAATCGCTTATCAGTTTTTAGCAAAAAAAATGTTTTGGCATTATATTTTAACGGAAGCTTTTTTAGTCGTTATACTTTATATAACCAGTGTGTATTTTATTGATATGTATGATGGTATTAAAGGTGCGGTTGTTGCACATTTTGTTAGCTATAGTATGTATTACGGCATTATACTGCTTATATTTGGAAGCTCTCTTTTTGGGGTTGATTTAAGTGAAAAATCATTTAAAGACGATTAGTTTATTAAACAAGGATGTTAAAAAAAATACTTAAAAAAATTAATAGAAATAAACTTATTAAAGTTGCTTCTATAAATTCTTTAAGTGTTTTTATTAGATTAATTACAGGATTTGCCATATCCAAATTCATGGCTATTTTTATTGGGCCTGCAGGTATGGCTATATCTGGAAATCTTTCAAACTTTATGCAATCAATGCAAAGTTTGTCTTCTTTGGGTTTTAAGAACGGAATAATTAAATATGTAGCCGAGTGTAAGGAAGATGAAAATCGATTTAAACAAGCTATTTCTTCTGGTTTTATTGTTTCAATTGGTATAGGTTTAGTCTTGTCTATAATTCTGTTTTTGTTTGCTAATTCTCTTAGTCAATTTGTTTTTGGTAATACAAAATATTCTTTTTTGATTACAGTTTCTGCTTTCACAATTCCATTTTATACAATACAAGTCTTTTTTATTGCTGTAATAAATGGTTTAAAAAAAGTTAAGGATTTAGTTCTAATTAATATAATAACGTATTTGACTTCTGCTATATTAATAATTATATTAATGAGTAGAAGTCAATTAGATGGTGCGCTTTTCGCTATTGTTATAACGCCATTTGTTTTATTTTGTTCATTATTTTTTAGACCTAAATTATTATTAAAAATTATTCAAAACATAAGTTTTTTTTCTACTTCAAAAAGTTTTCTTTTAAAAATCACTTCTTTTTTCTCAATGACTTTATTTTCTGGACTCATGTTCCCGTTTATATTTTTAATTATAAGAAACTACATTATTGATAATGTAGGAGTAGAAGAAGCGGGTTATTGGGAAGGTATGCGAAAAATCTCTGGTTACTATATGATATTTGTTTATACGTTATTTGAAATATATTTATTGCCTTTATTATCAGAAAATAAAAGCAGACTAGGTTTTAGAACTATCATTTTTGATTTTTATAAATCTCTATTGCCATTTATTTTTGTCGGTTTTTTAATTATTTTTTTATTAAAATTTGTAGTTGTTAAAGTTGTTTTTACAGATGCATTTTTACCAATGCAAGAATTGTTTTTATGGCAACTTATAGGTGATTTTTTTAGAATAGTATTTCTTACTATTTCTTACCAGTTTTTGGCTAAAAAAATGATTAGACTATATATAATATGCGAAATTATTTTTATGATTGTTATATACTTTTTAAGTATTTATTTTATAAATTACTTTGGCGTTTTAGGAGCTGTTAAAGCTCATGCTTTAGCAAGTTTTCTTTATCTTTTATTTATGATTTTTATTTTTAGAAAAGAATTTTTTAAAAGCGGTGTACTTGAAAAATAATATAAATACCAAATTAGATAAATGGAAGCTATTCTTTATGTTTTCATGGCCAATTATAGTGGCTTTTCTTTTTGAATTAATATTAACAGAATTATATATTGAAAGGGTCTACAATTTTTTAGAGAATATTTATTTTTCTTTTATTTTAATTCTTCCCGTTTTTATAATTGAAACACAAACCCTAAAAGTTTTTTATTTAAAAACAGTATATATTTTTATAGTTTTAATGTTGTTTTTAGAAACAGGTTATTACTATATATTTAATAGCAAGTTTAACCCATCTTCACTTTTTATTGTTTCAGAAACTAATTTAAATGAAGCTAAAGAGTTTTTATTATTTTACTTGAACAAAAAACTATTGGTATTTTTGTTTTTGCTGCTAGTATTATTAATTCATTTTTTTTTAAATATAAAAAACTTTACAAACAAGATTTTTAGTATTCAAAGGAAGTTTTTTGCAATATTTCTATTTTTATGTCTTTCAACTTTATTAATTTTAGTTAGTTTCTCAAGAAGGGAGAATCTTCCATTTGTATTAGCAAAATCTTTTTATGATTTAAAGAAAGATTCTTATTTCGATGATCAAAAAAATTATGGAGATGCTTTTGGTCCTTTCACAGAAAATCTTAATAGTAATTTAAATGATACCTATATAATTGTAATTGGCGAGTCTATATCTAAACGCCATTTAAATATTTATGGATATGAGAGAAATACAACGCCCTTATTAAATAAACTCCAAGATGAGATATTGATTTATGATGATGTAATTACACCAAATGCATTTACAATTGAGGCTTTAGGTAAGGCATTAACGTCAAAAAAAGTTGATGGTTCAATAGTTCAGTTGTTGAATAAAGCAGGCTTTAAAACTTTTTGGCTGTCTAATCAAAACCCAATTGGTATATATGAAAGTTTAATATCAAAAATTGCCAAAGCTAGCAACACAAAACATTTTTTAACTACAGCTAGGTTTGATAAAAATATTATTTATGATGAAGAATTAATAGTGGAATTAGAAGCTGCTTTGAAGGATAATAATGATAAAAAAGTGATATTTATTCACTTGCAAGGTGCTCACTTCGATTATAAATATAGATACCCAAAAAATTATAATTATTTTAATGACAAACCAAAGTCAAAATATAGTATTAATGAAGAGACGGATAATGTTATAAATACTTATGATAATGCTATTTTATATCATGATTTTATTATGAGTTCAATTATTAATAAAGTTAAAGAAAAAAATATTTCAAGTGCGGTACTTTATTTTTCTGATCATGGCGAAGAGGTTTTCGATACTATGGAATTTTCTGGGCATACTGATGATATAGGATCATTACCAATGTTTGAAACTCCTTTTGTTCTATGGCGATCAGAGTCATTTAAAGAAAAATATAATTTAAAAATTGATTTAGAAAGACCCTATACAACGGATGATTTATTTCATAGTATTGCCGATTTATGTGGAATAAAAAATAGTAGTCATGTAGATTTTGAAAAAAGTATATTTAATGAAGATTATAAAAAACGTAAACGAATTATTTTGAATAACAAGGATTATGACTCGATATTAAGTATTGATAAAATGATGAACTAAAAACTATGAAAGTTTGTATTGTTACACCATCTTTAGGCTTAGGAGGCGCAGAGCGCTCTGCGGCAATGCAATCCATAATGTTAACAGAATTGGGTTACGATGTTCATATTGTATTAATCTCTAATATTATTTCTTATGAATATAAAGGGGAAATCTTTAATCTTGGGAAATTAAAAGATAATAACAACTCTCTATTTTATAAAATAAAGCGTATCATTCTTTTCAAAAGATATCTAAAAGTGAATAGGTTTGATGCTATAATTGACAATAGATTAAGAAATAGTGGATTGTTGAATGAATTAGGTGTTTGTAAATATGTTTATCGAAAACTTAAAATATTTTATGTTATTCACAGTTCATCTTACAAAAAAGAAGTTCAAAAGAACCTAGGTTTAAAAAAATGGTTATTAAAAGATGCATTTAAAATAGTAGCTGTCAATGAAGCACTACTAGATTTAATAAAACCTTTCCATAAAAAAAATGAAATGGTTTCTATTGAAAACACTGTAGATTTTGATGCAATAAATTTTCAATCAAAAGAACCTATAAATATTTTATTTCCATATATTTTGTATTGTGGTAGGTTAGATGAAGGAAGTAAGAATATTTCCTTGTTAATTGAAGCATACGCCATATCAGATATATATAAAGGTGGCACAAAATTAATTATTTTAGGAGATGGTCCAGATGAAAATTATTATAAACAGTTAGTAGTTAGTTTAAATATTCAAAATTTTGTAATATTTGAGTCATTTAAAAGTAATCCGTTTGTATATATGAAGTATGCATTATGTACTGTATTAACTAGTTTTTACGAAGGTTTTCCTTTGGTTTTAATAGAATCTTTGGCTTTAGGAACACCAGTTATCGCGATAAACTGTGAAACAGGGCCCTCAGAAATTATAGAACATAATGTTAATGGGATACTGCTTGAAACTTATGGTGTAAACGAATTATCTAAAGCATTTAAAAGTATTGCAAATGATGAAAATCTACTAAACAAATTAAGAAAAAACACATTGCAAAGTGTGCAAAAATTTAGTAAAGAGGCTATAGCTGAAAAGTGGAGAAGTGCTTTAGATTATTAAATTCCTTTTTTAAAATAGTTTTATTTATAAGTACTTAAGTTAATATTAATAGTTTTTAAATACCTTTTAAGGTGTAATAAGAGTTTAAGAAAAACAATATTAGATTTTAGTAAAAAAACCTGTTTTTTATTTAAATTATTTTCATTTATTTTCCCAATATAGTCATTTGCTTTAGTTGTATTTCCAATCAACCTGTATTGTATGGCAATGGAATATCTATTTAAATCTAAGTAAGCTTTTAAAGATTTGTTTTTTTTAGTTAAAGATTCATATTTGTCCAAATTTATAAATTTTCGGTCATTAGTATTTGAGTTACTAATTCTATTTTTTGCATGTAATTTATGAATGGCACTAATTTTATTATAAAAAGCAACAGGGTGTTTTAAGGCTATTCTTAACCATAAATCTATATCTTCACCAGCTCCGAGTGTTATAGACTCATCAAAATTATTTATATCTTCAAGTGTTTGTTTTGGAATCGCTACTGCCGAAGTCCAAGCAACACAATTGATTAAACTAGATTCAAAATAATCATCAATAATTCCCATCCAGTTTACTTGTTTCGGAATATTCTTATAAACAGATTCAATTATAAAATTATTTTGCTGCTTTACATAAGCTTTGCAATACAAACCACAATTTGGATAAACCACAAATAGTTGTTTTAAATCTTCTAAATGATGGTTGTACCATATATCATCAGCATCTAAAAAAGCAATTAGATTTGCCTTAGACTTTTTAATACCAAAATTTCTAGCATGAGAAACACCTTTGTTTTCTGTAGAATAGAGTTTTATTCTTTTGTCATTGATGTCTTTAACTTTATTGAAACTATTATCAGTAGACCCATCGTTTATAACTATAATCTCAAAATTTTCAAAGGTTTGATTTAACACACTTTTTAAAGTTGCTTCAATATAAAGTTCCTTGTTATATAGAGGAATAACTACCGAAAAAAAAGGTTGTCTAGACATCTTAGTTTAATTTAAATCTGTATAACACATAAAGCAAATTCTATACAATTGTAATAATTTTATTGATGGGTTTGAGCTCAAAATATTTTTTCTTAAAATATTGTGAAATAGCTTATAAAATAGCACAAATAAATAATTTAGCTTATAACTCTTTAATTTAATAAACAAACCAAGTAAATCATTATCATGGTTTTGTGTTTTACCCGATTTGTATAACGTTAATAGTGTTTTTGCAGCGGCCTCTTTTTTTTCTAAATAACATGCATTTGTTTCAATACCTTTGTGATAAACTTCATTATCAATATGTAAAATTTTTATTTTTTCAGATTTTAATAAGGTAGCAAAATAGTTGTCAAACCCGTAAGCATTTCCTTTAATCTGAGAATTTATTTGATCAAAAACTGTTTTTCTTATTAAAAAATTTGCTGAAATAATAACTTTATATGGGTTTTTATTTCTTTTGCTTGATAGAACTTCTTCATTGTTTTTTCCATAAGTCCATCTAAGCATATAATTTGAACCTGGTTTTTCAGATGAATAAGTAAAACCACCAAATATGGCTTCATATTTGGAATTTATTAAGTTTATATAATCAGAAATAAAATGAGACTTTTTGGGTATTACATCAGCATCTAAAAAGAGAAGCCAGCTATATTTAGCTTCATTACATAATAATTGTCTTGTGGAAATACGTCCAACATTAATTTTAGAAATTACTTGTTTTGTGTTTGTTAGTGTATTTATTGTTTTATTTTGTTTAACATATTCATTATCAGAGCCATCTTCTAAACATAAAATCTCAAAATCAACATCACTAATGCTAAGTTGTTTATGAATCTCTATTACAAGATGCGTAATATTATAATTATATACTGGTATTAAAATTGAAATCATTACCGCTAAAATATGTTACAAATATACTTTTTAGAAAGTTTAATAATACTTTTTATATAAAAGCTTTAAATTGCAATTGAATAAAATGAGTGTGAATTTGTTAACAAAGGAAGAAATATCAAACTTAATATATACTAAACTAAATAGTGTAAAAAGTGAGTTATCTGTAAATTATGCAGCATCAAAAGATAGTATTGGATATTTTTATATAGATAGTTTATTGCCTGAGCCATTAGCAAAAAAGTGTTTTGATGCTTTTCCAGTTAAGAAAGATATGAGATGTTTAAAAACTATTCGAGAATATAAATATGTTTCGGCGCAAATGGATAAGCATAATACCTTATTGGAAGATGTTATTTATGCATTTCAAGATAAACGAATTGTAGATTTAATTGGTGAAATATGTGATGTGAAATCCTTGTATGCAGATCAATCTCTATATGCTGGTGGACTTTCATTAATGGCTAAAAATAATTTCTTAAACCCACACTTAGATAATTCTCATGATGCCGAACGCGAACGATGGCGTGTTTTAAACTTGTTGTATTATGTGACCCCTAATTGGGAGAAAGAAAATGGCGGACATTTAGAAGTTTGGCCAAAAGGCCCAAAAAAAGATCCTATTTTAATAGAGAGTAAGTTTAATAGGCTAATTGTAATGGCTACGCACGATAGGTCATGGCACTCAGTTAATAAGGTTACTGTAGATAAAAGCAGATGTTGTATTTCTAACTATTATTTTAGTAATGAGCCTTTAAAAGAAACTGATAAATTTCATGTTACTAAATATAGAGGACGACCAAATGAAACACTCACAAATTTTATTTTGGATGTAGATGGGAATTTAAGAATGTTTGTTAGAAAATTTTTTAAAAAAGGTATTCGAAAAAACCCTCATGTTTATAAAAAGTAATATTTAATCAATAGAATTACAAGAATCTTGTGTCGGGTGTAGTATAGAGATTGTTTAAACTTGCTAAGAATCAAGATTATGAGAACCAAGAGTCAAGACGAGATATAGCCTTATTTCTTGGTTTTTACAGCGTAGCGATCTTGTATCTAATGCCTTGTAACTTGGTTTTAAGTAATTGATTTATAGTGTTAATGGCTTGTAAATACCAAAAACAAAATCGCTTGGATGTTTTTTTAAATAGTCATCTTCAAATTCAAATAAATTATTTAAAATAATTTCTTTTTCTGAATTTATTTCTCTAAAATGATGCGCTATATCTTTTAGTGCAGCCGCCAATATATTTCCGCCATAATTTGCTTCATAAATAGTTTCAAAGTTATTGTGAATAGATGGTAATATATTTTCTGAATCGATACATTCAGAAGGATCAGCTATTTTCATTCGAAGTAACCCAGAACCAGAAATTTTGTTCTTATATAAATTTAATTTATAACGTTTTCTATATTTTTTTGGAATTAATGTAATGGCTTTGTTAATGGCTGTTATTTGATTTTTTGAAAATTGCAGTCTATTTGGGCCAACATATTCATCGATAATTAAAAAACCATTAGGTTTTAAAGCGTCTTTAATCAATTTTCCTACCAGATGGTCAACATTTTTAAAATGATGTAAAGACGCTCTAAAATAAATAATATCAAAATGGTTTTTTGGGAACGTATAGGTGTTGGCATTGCTCACAGAAAAATTTATATTGGTCAGCTTTTTATGTTCAGCTATTTGTTTCGCTTCTTGTAAACGCACATTCGAAATATCAACACATAAAATATCTTCAAAATTTTTATAAGATGCAAATTTCAATTCACTAGAACAGTTGCCACTTCCTAAAGAAAGCATTTTTATATTATTTTTATCTTTCAAAAAAGTGTTTACGGTAAAATCTACAAAACCTAAATCTTTATTTCCAGTAACAAGTAGATTCCATCTTTCTATTACTTTTGGAATAATCCACCAATTTGAAGTATCAATAGTTGAGTGATTAAAAGCACTTTTAGCGCGCTTTACTTCATTTAAATTAAATTTTGAGCTAAAAAATGCAAAACCTCGCTGTTTAATTTTAACATAGGTATCAACAAAATCATCTCGAGTTATTAAACGCATTATTTTGTTATTTGTAGTAGGGTTTCGGGTGATTTAAAGCCGTTATAAAAATCGTTTTCATCAGTTTCAAAAGATTTAATAGTGACTTTAAAACCAGTATTTTTGAATCGTTTGCACAATCCTTTTACACTATATATTCTCACATGATCATCTTGTCCAAAATATTTTTTGCGTAATTCTGGAGAAGTTATTGAATAGTCCTCGTAAATTTCACCAGTTTTAAAAGGTGTTTGAATATAAGCTAAACCTTTGGGTTTTAAAACACGATAGAGTTCCTTTATGGCTTTTACATCGTCAATAATATGCTCTAAAATATGATAGCATATAATTAAATCGAAGGTTTCATTAGGCTGATTAATGTTTGTGATGTCAAAATGATAATCGGCTAAAAACTCATTTTCAAAATCAGAACTAAAATATGTAATAGCACTATTGCTTTTTAGTTTACGAAATAGACTTCTCGATGGCGAAAAGTGTAAAACCTGACCTTGAATAGATTTGTTTTCATTAAGTACCCTCCATAGTCTACGAGTTCTTGATATACTGCCACAAAAAGGGCAGAGTAAATCTTTGTTTTTTAAAATTATAAAAGCACTTAATTTTTTATTACAAATATTACATTGGTGTTTGTTTCCTATATAAAATGTACCATGTATATAACGAAAAAACAACTCGTTTTTAAATAAAAATTTTTCAGGAATTAATGTTTTTACTTTTTGTTTGAGAGCATTATACATACTTAGCCTTTCCTTTGCACGACCTCATAAACTTCATTTTCATCACACTTCAAAGTTTTGCTGGGGTATTTAAGTAAAAGTGCATAATCGTGAGTAGCCATAAGTATCGTGTTGCCGTTTTTATTAATATCCTGTAGTACTTCCATAACTTCAACGCTCGTTTGTGGGTCTAGGTTTCCAGTGGGTTCATCGGCTAATATTAGTTCGGGGTTATTTAACAAAGCTCTGGCTATGGCAACACGTTGCTGCTCACCTCCTGAAAGTTCATGTGGAAATTTAAAGCCTTTAGTTTTCATATCTACTTTAGCTAAAACTTCCTGAACACGAGCGTCCATTTCTTTTTTATCTTTCCAACCTGTAGCTTTTAAAACAAATAGTAAATTATCATTTATGGTTCTATCTATAAGTAACTTGAAATCTTGAAAAACAACACCTAGTTTTCGTCTCAAAAATGGAATGTCGCTTTCTTTCAGGTTTTTTAAATCAAAATCTACGATATGTCCTTCACCGTCTTTTAAAGGTAAATCGCCATAAAGTGTTTTCATAAAACTACTTTTTCCTGTACCCGTTTTCCCAATTAAATAAACAAAATCGCCTTTATTTATTTCAACATTTACATTGGAAAGCACTAAACTTTCACCTTGAAAAATAGAAACATCTTTTAATCGTAAAATAGGTTGAGACATAAAATATCTGAAGTTTTATTAAGTATTGTAAAAGTATTACTAAAAAGTTAAATCATAAAAGCTAACGCTTAAAACTTTCCTTTATTTTCTAATGAAATTTAACATTTAACAACTCGGTTTATAATTATAGCATGATTGTTGCGTTATAGCTTTTAGATTGAATTGAAAAGTAATTCCGAGATATTTTATATCGAGGTTTCATTTGTAATTGTCATCCCGAACTTGTTTCGGGATCTAAAATAAAGAATTTTGATTTTTTAACTTTCAATTAAAAAGCTCAATTCTTTATTTATCTTTGAATATCAAATTAAAAAACGAAAAGTTAATGACTAAAAATAATATACTATCCCTTTTATTGGGTATAAGTTTTAGTTTTCAAATTATTGCGCAACAATCCGCAATTTACACCAGTAGTTTAGTAGATTACCAAAAAGCATTATCGCTTTACAATAATCAACAGTATTTAGCGGCCCAGTCTTTATTTAGGCAAGTTAAGAAAACATCAAAAGAAGAGATTCTACAGTCCGATTGCGCTTATTATATTGCCAATTCTGCAGTGCGTTTAAATCAGCAAAATGCTGATGGTTTAGTGGAAGATTTTGTGAGGGAATACCCAACAAGCACCAAGAGAAACACCGCTTTTGTTGATGTTGCCGATTATTATTTTACAAATGGTAAATATGCCTACGCCAGAAAATGGTACGATAAAGTTGATGAAAATGCTTTAGGGCGAAAAGAAAAGCAGAAGTTTTATTTCAATAATGGCTATACCGCATTTTCAACCAAACAATATAAAGATGCTAAAAAATATTTATCGCGAGTTGAAAACTCACCAGAATACGGTTCGCAAGCAAAATATTATATAGGTTTTATGGCTTATGAAGGTGATGATTATGACCAAGCTAACGCATATTTTGAACAAGTAAACGACCAAGAGCGTTACAAAGAAAAGTTGTCGTATTATCAAGCCGATTTAAATTTTAAACTCGGTAATTTTCAAAAAGCTATCGATTTAGCAAAAGAAAGATTAGCGCAAACTAATGATGATTTAGAAGTTTCAGAATTATCAAAAATAATAGGTGAAAGTTATTTTAATTTAGAAAAATACGCTGAGGCTATTCCGTTTTTAACAGCATATAACGGTAAAAAAGGGGATAGAGATCGAACAGGAAAATGGAATAACACCGATTATTATCAATTAGGTTATGCACATTATAAGCAAGGCGATTTCGATAAAGCCATTTCAGAATTTAATAAAATAATTGGTGGGAGTAATTCTATTGCGCAAAACGCCTATTATCATTTAGGTGAAAGCTATATCAATGTAGATAAAAAACAAGAAGCTTTAAATGCATTTAGAAATGCATCCGAAATGGATTTTGATTTAAAAATTCAGGAAGATGCTTGGTTAAATTATGCGAAAATTAGTTATGAAATAGGCAATCCGTATCAATCAGCGCCACAAGTATTGGCTGGGTATTTAAATAAATATCCAAATACAAGTTATAAAGAAGAAATAGAAACCCTTTTAATTGACTCGTACATCACTTCAAAAAACTACAAGGAAGCACTTAAATTATTAGAAGGTAAAAAGAGTTTTGAGAATAAAGTGGCTTACCAAAAGGTAGCGTTTTACAGAGGTATTGAGTTGTATAATGAAAATCAGTATCAAGAAGCAGAATCGCTTTTTGATGCCTCTTTAAAAGAACAACGCGATTCAAAATTTACAGCAAGAGCAACATTCTGGAAAGCTGAAACCGATTATAATTTAACTAATTATGATGCCGCTTTAATTGGTTTTAAACAATTTAAGCAGCAACCTGAAGCTTCATCAACGTCAGAAATTGAAAATATAGATTATAATTTGGCTTACACCTATTTTAAACAAAAAAACTACCCGCAAGCCACACAATATTTTAATCAATTTATTTCAAAAATAAAAGAGGATAAAATTAGATTGAACGATGCTTATTTACGTTTAGGTGATGGCCATTTTGTTTCAAGTGAGTATAAAAGTGCTGTGAATGCTTATGAAAATGCTATAAAATTAAACGAAATAGAATCTGATTATGCATTTTTTCAAAAAGCTATTAGCACTGGTTATACAGGAAATTCTTCCAAAAAGATAAAGGAGTTAGAAGATTTTATTGCCAAATATCCTAATTCTAAATTGCGAGATGATGCGATGTATGAGTTAGGAAATTCCTATGTAAAAGCAAACGAAACGGATAAAGCGATGCAAGTTTATAGCCGTTTAAGTAGTGAATATAAAATGAGTTCGTTTGTTCCAAAAGCTTTATTGCGGCAAGGTTTGGTGTATTATAATGCCAGTGAAAACGAACGCGCATTAACAAAATTTAAAAAAGTGGCAAGCGATTATCCTGGAACTCCTGAAGCTGTTCAAGCCGTTTCTACAGCGCGTTTAATTTATATAGATTTAGGTCGTGTTAATGAATATGCCTCTTGGGTTCGCACTTTAGATTATGTTGAAGTTACTGATGCCGATTTAGATAATGCTACCTACGAAGCTGCCGAAAAACAATATTTAGATAACAACACAGATAAAGCAATAACGCAATTTAATGGCTATTTGAATGATTTTAGGAATGGAATTCATGCGTTAAACGCTCATTTTTATTTAGCACAATTGTATTTCAAAAAAGATCTAGCAGCCAATGCAGCGCCACATTATAAGTATGTGGTTGAAGCTACGAGAAGTGAATTTACCGAAGAAGCCTTATTGCGTTTATCGCAATTTAATTTAGAATCTAAAAACTGGAATAACGCCATTCCGTTATTGCAAAGACTTGAGGAGGAAGCTAATTTTCCTCAAAACATCATTTTTGCGCAATCTAATTTAATGAAAGCCTATTATCAATTAGAAGATTTTAATAAAGCGGTTGCTTACGCAGAAAAGGTGTTAACTAATTCAAAAATTGATAACAAGATAAAAAGTGATGCGCATATAATTATAGCACGTTCTGCTATAAAAACAGGTGATGAAAACCGAGCAAAAACTGCTTTTGCACAAGTTGAAAAAGTAGCAACTGGTGAAACCGCTGCCGAGGCTTTGTATTATAATGCGTATTTTAAAAATAAGGAAGGGAATCATGAAGCTTCAAACAAATCCGTTCAAAAATTAGCTAAAGATTTTTCAGGTTATAAATATTTTAGTGCAAAAGGATTAGTACTCATGGCGAAGAATTTTTATGCTTTAAACGATGCTTTTCAAGCTACTTATATTTTAGAAAGTGTTATTCAAAACTTTGCAGCGTTTGATGATGTTGTAAAAGAAGCGAAAGCAGAGTTAAGCAAAATTAAAACAGAAGAGGCGAAAACAAATTCATCAATTCAACCAGAAGACT
>TARA_R110002096_G_scaffold317854_2_pt1 | contig 16917 bp, 9 predicted proteins | sample TARA_R110002096 | Tara Oceans TARA_R110002096 (sample SAMEA4397295) | marine metagenome | biome: Polar Biome; feature: [DCM] deep chlorophyll maximum layer (ENVO:01000326); material: water (ENVO:00002006), including particulate matter (ENVO:01000060) such as... | depth 35 m | reverse complement strand
GAATTCATTAATGGAACAACAGTGCCAAAAATAATATTAACTAACAACTATACTAATATGAATATGAATATGAATATGAAAAAATTAATTAGTTTAAATAACAAATTAACCAAAACAATTTAAGAGCATGAAACAAAAACAATTAATTAGTTTAAACAACGTGTGTCAAACCTTGTTTAGACCTAAGCAAAATCTAAGTTTATTCCTTTTTTTTGTTGCACTATTTTCTGTTTTAACTCAGGGATATTCTCAGGTAAAAATTACTGGTAGTATTTCAGATGCTAATGGTACTCCTTTAATTGGAGCTAGTGTAATTGAAAAGGGAACTAGTAATGGTACTCAATCAGATTTTGATGGAAATTTTCAAATTGAAAATGTAAAAAATGATGGAACCTTAATTTTTAGTTACCTAGGGTTTAAATCTATTGAAGTTTCAGTTGCAGGAAAATCGACCATCAATGTTATACTTCAAGAAGATATTAACAGTTTAGATGAAGTGGTATTAATAGGATATGGTAGTCAGAAAAAATCTGATCTTACTGGAGCTGTCGGAAGAATGACAGAGAGTCAGATGATGGAGCGTCCAGTTGCTACAATTAATCAAGCACTTGCAGGAAAAATTGCTGGGGTTCAAGTCAACACAGCTAGTGGTAGACCCGGTGGTAGAACAAAAGTTCGTATTAGAGGTATTAGTTCAATTAATACGGGTAATGACCCTCTTTATGTAGTAGATGGAATTCAGTTACCTCAGGGTGAGGCCAGACAAGGTCAAGGTAATACTGCAATAGATTATATTAATCCAGCGGATATTATTTCTATAGAAGTTCTTAAAGATGCCTCATCAACAGCTATATACGGAGCCAGAGGTGCAAATGGTGTGGTATTAGTAACAACAAAAAAAGGGAAATCTGGAGAGACTAAGGTTACCTATAATTCTGAATTTTCTATAAACTCATATGGCCCAAATGCGATACCCGATAGACTAAATTCAGAACAATTTCAAATGATAGAGCAATTAGCTTGGGAGAATTCTGAAAAATTTGATCCTACGGGATGGGCAGCGGGGAATTACGCAAACCAAGAGCCTAGACTAAAAAGGCAGGGCGCTTTTCTTGGTGACCTTGCGAATGAACTTTTTGATTCTAATGGTAAAGCTAATTATGATACAGATTGGTATGATGAGCTTTTACAACACAGGGTATCTCAAAATCATCAGCTTGGATTTTCTGGAGGTAACGAAAAAACAACCTATAATGCCTCAGTTGGTTTAAGAGACGAAAGAGGACTTCTTATAAACTCTTACATGAAAAGATATTCCGCAAGATTAAATATGGAGAGCAAGGTTAATTCATGGCTAAAAATTGGTGGAACAGTAGATTTTAGCGTTCGTCAAGAAAGATTTCAAGATACTGGCGAATGGGTATTTGCAAATGCAACTAAAGCCTTCCCATTTATGCCAGTACAATATGCAACTGGAAACAGTCCATTCTTTCCTCCATGGTTTTTAAATTATGCAACTAATTTAGAATATGGTTTTGGTACTGCAGCTGGTGGAGGTTTTATGTGGAATCCAGTTATGGATTTAAAAGATCGTGAATATACTACTGATAGTCACAATTTTACTGGTAGTTTCTTCACAAACATTAACTTTTCTAAGGATTTAGAAATGAAAACAATTGTTGCTTCTAATGTGCTAAATCAAGGAAGAAAAATATTTTTTCCAGGATATTTCAATGGTGGAAATAATGGGGCTATTCAAGGTCAATCAAGAAGTGTTTTTTATTCAATTGAAAACTATTTAACCTATACAAAGGAAATTGATGAAAATAATTCAATAACAGCTTTATTAGGAGCTTCATGGCAACAAACTGACCAAAATTATTTCCAAGGTGATGGATTTGGTTCCCCTTCAGATGCTTATGGTCCTAACAATTTAGGTGCTGCAAGTTTTAAAAATTCAGCATCGTCTCTTACTGCTGAGTCGCTTAATTCTTATTTTACTAGAATTAATTATAATTTGAAAGGTAAATATCTTTTAACCTTTACTGCAAGAGCTGATGGGTCTTCAAAGTTTGGAGACGCCAATCAATGGGCATTTTTCCCATCAGCAGCAGCTGCCTGGAAAGTATCTGAAGAAGATTTTCTTGCCGATAATACTGTAATCTCAAACCTTAAGCTTAGAGCAAGTTACGGTAAAACAGGTAACTCAAGCATACCAGCATACTCTTCGGAAGCTAGACTGGGTCCTGGGGACCTTATAGGGGGAAGTAATATCCCTGGTTATACTGCTGCTTTTGGTAGCGGTTCAGCAGCAGGAACTGGTTTGATTACACTTGAAAATTCTGATTTAAGATGGGAGATCATGACACAGACTGACATTGGAGTTGAACTGGGTCTATTCAATAATAGAATCAGTTTGGAATTAGACTATTATAATAGAAAAACAACAGATATGCTATTGAATGCACCAGTTCCAGAATCAAGCGGATTTAGTGTCTTAACACAAAATATTGGATCAATGGAAAATAAAGGTTTCGAATTGAGTCTTAATACAAGTAATATAGTTACTCCTGATTTTACTTGGAATTCAACTTTTAATATTTCAATGAATAAGAATAAAGTACTTTCGCTCGCTTCACCATCTGATATTTTTGGTGTTGGATCAGGTGATTATCTTGGTGGTGGTTCAATAATTAGAATAGGTGAGGCTATGGGTTCTATGTATGGGTTTACCCGTTTAGGAGTCTGGGGTACAGACGAAGCTGCAGAAGCAGCTCAATATAATTTATTACCAGGAGACGTAAAACATAAAGACTTCAATGGTGATAATGTAATTGATAATGATGATAGATCCATAATTGGAAATGGATATGCCGATGCATATGGGACTTTTGTAAATTATTTTACATATAAAAACTTTGATTTTACATTTGATATTCAATATTCTATTGGAAACGATGTTGCGGATCTTGCATTGCATGAGGGTGAAAACGCAATAGGAAATTCCAATAACTATACAACTGTGTTGAACGCTTGGACACCAGATAATCAGAACACTATGATTCCTCAAGTAAGAAATGCATCTGCTGGTTATGTTTCTTTATATGATTCTTATATGGTAAAAGATGGCTCTTTTATTCGTGGAAATAACTTAATGCTTGGTTATACATTTAAACCTGAATTGCTTCAACGTATAAGCTTAAATAATTTAAGAATATATGCTTCGGTTCAGAATTTCTTTTTAATAATGAATAAAGATTTAATGGGAGATCCAGAAGTAGATGACAAAAACGCATTTGGAGGTAGTGGAGTTGCTTCACAAGGAGTGAAGTGGTATGATTATCCAAGAGCCTCAACCTTTGTACTAGGATTACAAATTGGACTTTAATTACAGAAAACTTAAAATTATAACTTATGAAAATTATTAAAATAAAAGGTTTAAATAGAGCATTAACTATAGCGCTCGTAACCACAACTATATTAAGTTGTTCAGATTTTTTAGAGGAATATAACCAATCAAGTTTAAACCCTGATACTTTTTTCCAGACTAGTACTCATGCTGAATCTGCTTTAAACGGAGTTTATGCATCCACTCGAGATGTTTTCGGTGGATTTTCTGGTGGTAATTCCAGTAATTGGCACTTATTAGAAGCAGTAACAGGACAGTCGAAAAACAATAGTTCTTCTAATCCAGACTTGAATAGTTTATCATCATTGTCTTATAATTCTAATTTAATACACGCTAGAAATGTTTGGGCAGGAACTTACAAGCTCGTTGCAAACGCTAATTTGCTAATTGAAAATGTGCCAGATATTTTTATGTCTGAAGATCGAAAAAAGCAAATTTTAGGAGAAGCCTATTTCCTAAGAGCTTGGGCTTATTTTAATGCTGTTAGAATATGGGGAGATATCCCCTTACTTACTTCGCCTGTAGGCACGGGTTCTCCGGATTTTTATGCTGAGCGCACTTCACAAAGCATTGTATACGATCAAATTATTTCTGATTTAAAATTTGCTGAAGAATCTGGATTAGCCTTTATTGATGAAAGTGGAAGGGTTTCTATCGCTGCTGTAAAGTCTTTACTGTCAAAAGTTTATCTTACAATGGCTGGGCACCCGCTAAACAAAACAGAGCACTATGCGGATGCAGCTGCTAAGGCCAAAGAAGTAATTGACAATGGTGGATTATCTCTTTTTAATACGTATGGAGAAATATTTTTAGAAAGTAATGAAAACAAAGGTGAACATATTTTTAGTATACAATATGCGCCGAATGTAAGTGCAAACTACGAATCATTAAGTTTTCTGCCTTCGCAAAACATTACTGCAGGTGGTGCTCTTGGGTGGCAAACAAATTTGCCTGAAACGAATTTTTATAATTCATTTGAAACCGGAGATATACGAAAAATTAATCGCCAAGGTTGGTTTTTTACTGATTACTTTGTGGGTGGAAGCGGAGCGCTTACTGACTTAGGTGGTCCTCATATTTTTAAAGCCTTTAATGTGGCGAATAATGGAAGTGATACTGTTGTGGGCAATGGCTTAGGTGATTTCTTAAATTTTTCTGTTATCCGTTTTGCTGAAGTATTACTTATTTACGCTGAAGCATCAAACGAGGTCTCTGGACCAACTACGCCTGCCGTTGAAGCCGTTACAAGGATAAGAGATAGAGCAGGGTTAACAATGCCAAGCTCCTTATCAAAGGAATCATTCAGAGAATTAATTTGGAAAGAAAGATGGCATGAGTTATGTTATGAGCGTAAAACCTGGTTTGATATGGTTCGCCTTAGAAAGGTGTTTAATAGCACAACAGGTGGTTTCGATAATTTTGTGGGACATACTAATCTTAACTCAAATCAAGATTTACAGGAAAAACATTTGTTATTTCCGTTACCCGCGCTAGAAATGGTTAATAACCCAAATTTAACCCCTCAAAACCCAGGATATAATTAATATAAACTCATTTTTATAGTAAGATTATTTTGTGAAAATGCACAGAATATAGTAAGTGTTTTTTCAAAGTTTAATTAGTTGATTAATATTTTGCTAATACATAATTAGCATAGATAGATTTAGTTTTTTTGAGTTAGTTTAGTTCTGGCAGATTTGCTTTAAGGGATTTGTTATCCCTTACAAGTTGATCTGTCAGTTTTTTGGTGATCATAGGTTCATAAAGGTATACTTATTAAAAAGGGATATCACCCATTTTTTGATAGACTTGGTTACAAGTTGTAGCTTTTAATTTAACAGTCACCCAATATTAATAGTTAATAGGTAATGAAAAGATTAGTCGTCATTTTGATTCTTGTTTTTTCGGCCATGTCCTGCAAAGACACGAAAGGACTCGAATTGAAGAATATGGATAAGGAACAAAGCCCGGAGCCTCTTTTTACCTTATTAGACCCGAAAGAGACAGGTATAAATTTCATCAATCTCATCAATGAAAGTCCCACGATGAACGGCGTATTATATGAATATCTCTATAACGGCGGAGGGGTTGCCGTAGGTGATCTCAATGGAGACAATCTTCCAGATCTGTACTTTATTTCCAATCTGTATTCCAATGAGCTCTTTGTCAATAAAGGCGGTTTGGTTTTTGAAGAAACAACTTTGATTTCTAATATAAAAGGCGGCAAGGGTTTCCCTACTGGAGTTTCAAAGGTCAATTTAGTGCCCCCTTCCCGTACGAAAGTGGACTATTTGTAAAAGGAGATGTAAAACATGCGAGCATCATAAATACATCCTCAAAAAATAAAAGACGAATACTGTTCGCCAAGAATGACTCCGAAATTAAAATTGTCGAGTATGAAAAATAATAACCCAAGAAAGAACAATCGAAAATTGTATCCTTGGCTGTTGGTATTGAAATTATAAGATTTTTTCTACCGAAAGATAAAGAAAACTGAACGGTTTAATCTATCGAAAAGCAGTCATTTAAAAGCTAAATTAAATTACAAAAATATAATGTCAAAAAAATTAAATATTGCCATAATTGGACTTGGTAGAGCTGGAAGATTCCACTTATCGTCCTTAAACCAGCTAGATTCGTGTAATCTAAAATATGTTGTTGATCCTAACCTTTCTACATCTAGCGAAGTTGTTACTCAGAATAAATTTATATTACTAAAAGATATAGAGCCTGTTCTTGAAGATCCTGAAATTGATGCAGTAATTATTTCTACTCCAACTCAATCTCATTTTAAATATATCTGCAACTCATTAGAAGCAGGCAAACACGTTTTTACTGAAAAACCTTTAGGTAAAGCCAGTGAGAATATAATTACTTGTTTTGAATTAGCCCAAAAAAACAATCTAGCCCTTTTTTTAGGATTTCAAAGGCGCTATGATAAAAATTTCATTGAACTCAAAAACAATATCAGTGGCATAGGGCAAGTAAGAACTATAAAAATGAGCTCAAGAGATAATCCCAAACCTTCGCTTGATTACTTGAAAGTTTCTGGAAACATATTTCATGATATGCTAATTCATGATTTTGATATGTTACAGTTTTTACTTGGGTATAAGATACCCTCTTCGGTTTTCACATTAGGACATACTTATGACCCAGAAATAAAGAAACTTGACGATTTTGATACGGTATTAGTCACACTGAAATATCCTGACGGTTTAATATGTTCCATTGACACAAGTAGAACAGCTGTTTATGGTTATGACCAAAGGGTTGAATTATTTGCTGAAAACGGGATGGCTATAGCAGAAAATGAAAGAAATAATACCGTGGAAATTCACACTAAAAAAGGTGTTTTTCGAAACCCTATTAACTTCTCATTTCCCCAAAGATATAAAGAAGCTTATAAAAAGGAAATTAGTGATTTTGTTACTGGGATACTAAATGGGGAATTGGTTAATGTACCTAAAAACGAATGTTTACTTGGGCATCTAATAGCAGATGCTGCCTATGATTCATGTGTTTCAAATTCTGTTATCAATTTTGAAGAAAAATATGTTTCTATACTGAATTCATAATAACTTGTTTGTCAAAACGGAGGAACAAAAAGAACCTATAAAGCATTTCTTATTTTAGTATTATTCAATTTTGGTGTCTTCCTTCTTTATTCAGGATCTAAGGTTTTAATTTTTTTAAATAATGATTTTAATTCCTACTTAATAACACATATATAAGTACGGTGGTTACACATAAAGCAATTGACATTACTTTTGTATATTTCCATTCTTTCATATCTACTATATGTAAATCTTTTTGATTAAACTCTTTATCCGAAGGATACAAATAAGAGACACCAAACATAACAGCTAAATTAATTAAAAATTCGATGCCCCAAATATGCACAAAATGAATATCAATTTTAAGAATGAAAGTGGTTGTTATATAAAAGGCTAACCCAACAAATAAAGCTGCTTTTGCTCCCATTGCCGATATTTTTTTAAGAAAAAATCCAGCTAACATAATAGATGCTATGGGTATAAAAAAGATACCATTTAATTGTTGTAATAATTGGTATAAACCATCTGGAGCATTAGCGACCATAGGTGCAACTAATATTGCAAAAACGGCTAGTACGGCAGAAGTTAACTTACCTACTTTAACCAATTTTTTATCGTTTGCAGTTTTTTCAAAATGTCTTTTATAAACATCTAAACTAAAAATAGTTGCAGCACTATTTAAAACACTATTAAAAGTACTTAATACAGCCCCCATTACTATAGCTGCAAAAATACCAACTAAGCCCACAGGTAAAACTTTTTTAATAAGCTCCGGATATATCATGTCTTGGTTATCATAAAGTGAATCGCCATAATAATAAAATCCAATAACCCCTGGTAAAATAATTATAATTGGAACTAATATTTTCAAAACGCCTGTAAACAATAAACCTTTTTGAGCTTCCACTAAATTCTTAGCACCTAACGCACGTTGAATAATAGTTTGGTTCATACTCCAGAAGTACAGCTGGTTTATAATTAATCCAGTAAAAAGAACCCCAAATGGCAATACGGAATCTTTTGCCCCTATGACATTAAATTTTTCTGGACTATGTTCATAAACTTTAACTAAACCTGTTAGCGGATTACCTTCACCAATACTTACAAGTGCAATTAAAGGGATGGCCAATCCGCCTATTAAAAGCCCATAACCATTGATAGTGTCTGAAACAGCAACTGCTTTTAAGCCTCCAAATATGGCATAAATAGAACCCAAAACTCCAATGGCTACAACAGTAATCCAAAGACCTTCTTGTTTTGATACTTCTAATACTTCTGAGATATTGAAGATACTTTCAATATTAATAGCTCCTGTATAAAGTACAATTGGTAATAAGGTTACTATAAAAGAAATCATTAAAAACAAAGCTACCAAAGTTCTTGTTGTACTGTCAAATCGTTTTTCCAGATACTCTGGGATTGTTGTAAGTCCCATTTTTAAATACTTAGGAACAAAATAGATAGCAGCAGCCACAAGAGCTAATGCTGATGTTACTTCCCAAGCAATAATGATAAATCCGTTTTTATAGGAAGAACCATTCATACCAATAAGGTGTTCAGTAGAAATATTAGTTAATAACATGGAACCTGCAATAACAACTCCGGTTAGACTTCGACCTCCAAGAAAATATCCATCTTTTGAATCTAGTTTTTCTTTTCGGAGTTTATACCAAGAATAAAAAGCAACAAATGCCGTAAATGCAATAAAAGTAAGAACAGTATACATGTGGAGGTTAGTTTAGTTAGTGTAAAGGCAAAAAAATGCCTCATCATTTAATACTATTACATATTCAAAAAAATTATGTGTTATGTTTTAATTTAGAATTTCAATTTCTCTGGTAAATACTTATCTACCAACTTCTTATAATACGGCAATAATTCTTCTGCATTTGGAGAAACTGGAGCTTTAGAATATAAATCATAAGGATTGAACTTCTTAACCCATTCAAACATTTCAATGTCTTTTTCGTTCATTAAATGCAAGTAATCCTCATCTCTATGCTGAGAATAGAAGGAGTGATATCGAATCATATATAATGCTGGTTCTGGTAAATAATCTTTCAATATTTGATATAAATATTCGTCATGACCCCAACTCATTTTTACATTATCTAAACCACAGTTTTCTTTATAAACCCCTAACTTAGTATTATAGCGAGCATCTTTATAATCTGGGTTTTGTTTAAAAAATTCTGGATACACAATTTTATCTGAAAAGGCACAACCTACAGGAAATGTATCTCCTACTACTGCCCATTGCTCTTCTCCAAATAAGCATAAAACCTTACCTACATCGTGAATAAAACCAGTAAGCACAAACCAATCTGGATGCCCATCTGCTCTTATAGCCTCAGAGGTTTGTAATAAATGTTGTAATTGATCGAGATCTATATCTGGGTCACTATCGTCAACCAATGTATTTAAGAAATCTAAAGATTCCCAAATAGACATTTCTTTTCTATTAAACTTTAAAAATTCTTCCTCTTTAAAACATACAAAATCATAGGTTTGATATTCATGATTTAATCTATAAAACTCTTTTACTGTTTCTAATCTTTCAGAATCTACATAATTCCTAAACTCTTCTTTTTCTTTTTTAACTTCAGTTGGGTCAGGATATCTTTCTAGCAAATTTTCTTCCCAATCATCTACATTCTTCATTGGACTATGCTGGTCTTTTTTTAATTCCATTTTTAATATTTTACTAAAAGTAATTGACAAAAACTAAATAGGTATAGCACTTTATTTTTAACACCGATAAAATAAATCGGAGCCTTACATCATGTGGATTTATTTCACTATTCAACAAACAGATAAGTAAGTAGATATGTTTGTATACTTAAGCATATTCTATTTCTGTTATTCCTAGATTCTTAAACAATGTGAGTTTTTTTTATAATTCAAAGTTTATTTTTAGAACTCTAAACCTCCCGTCTTTAAGTCCAGTTCAATATAGTAGGCCTATAGTTGTCCTTCATATTATTCTGATATAAAAGAAGATGCTGGCAAGCCTTCAATATTAAAAAGACTCGGAACCGCTTTATTTTTCCATCCATAACGTACATACATAGGCTTTGAAATAGCACTAGCAGAAAGCTCGATCTTATTATCTACAATTTTAGCATTAGCATACACATAGTTTTTATCGGTACCAGCAATTTCAAACCCTAACAAATCGCCTTTTGCCATCAAACCACTACCTGTATAATCAAAATCGAGAATCATTTTTTGCTCAACTACTTTCAAACTTTTAAATAAAGGGCCTGAAGGCACGATAGGTTTTCCATAATCGTTTGCCAAGGCTAATCTTGCCAATCGCCTTCCAACATCTTGTTTATTGGAAGGATGAATATTATTGAAATTACCAATATCCAAAGTCACGACCATACCTGTATATTTTGTTTTTAACGCGTGTCGCTGAGCTTCTCTTAATTTCTGAGATTGGTCTAAAGACACATCATTATTTCCATGATATTGAAAAGGTGCAATTTGTACAAAATAAAATGGAAAATCATAATTCCATTGTGTACGCCAGTCTTTAATCATTGCAGGAAATAAACGTTGATATTGTTCTGCACGTCCTACATTGGCTTCACCTTGATACCATATCGCACCTTTAATCGTATATGGGATTAATGGATGAATCATTGCATTGTATAAAACGGATGGTATTCCAGGGTTTAGTTTAATACTGATAGCTCTTTTACTCAAATCTAATTTGTCAATACCATAGAAATAAAATTTATTTTTATAGATTTCAGCAACCATCTTAGATTTCCAATTACCACTTAATGATACTTTTGAGCCAGCTTGATTGTCCAATAGCATAGGTCCTTTAAACAATCCCGGTCCACCTACATCGATGGCTCGAATTGCTATAGTATTATCTCCTTTATTTAAAAATGATTTAGGTATCTTATACTCTCGTTTTGTATTTGCATAAGAAATGCCAGCGTAACTTCCAATTTTCTGGCCGTTTATATAAATGACATCCATATCGTCAACAGCTCCTATTGATAATGTGTAGTCTGAATCTATGTTTTCGATATTTATAATTTTACGAAACCACATAACACCATCAAAATCACCTTTAACAATATCATCAAAGCGGCCAGGTAGATACATATCATCCCATTGGCTATCGTTATATTGGATTTGTTTTAATTCATTATCATAAAAAGCTAATTTATCCCAACCCTTATCATCTAAGGGAACCGATGCTGTTTCCCATTTTGAAAACCAATCAGATTCCTCTTTATGATCAGATATATCATCTAGTTTTTTTAAAATATCATCAAAATCACCTATTTCATTTATTGCTTGATTACTTGTCCAAGATTCAGCTGGAGTACCACCCCAACTAGAATGAATAATTCCAATAGGGACATTTAAAGTTTTATGTAATTTACGAGCAAAAAAATAGGCTGATGCACTAAAATCACCTGTCGTTTCAGGGCTAGAAATTTTCCAGTTTCCTGTTAAAGCATTCTCAGGATCTAATGACAATTGTTTTATTACAGTAAACATTCTAATTTCTGGATAATCTGCTTTGGCGATCTCTTCTTCTGAATTATCAATAATATCATTAGGAGGCCAACCTCTTAATGTCATTTCCATATTCGATTGACCAGAAGCTAACCATACCTCTCCTATCATAATATCGGTTAAGGTTTTCGAATGCTTATCGGTTTCTATTTCAACTTTAAAAGGTCCTCCTGCCTTTGGTGTTTCTAAATTGAGCTTCCAATGACCTTGAGCATTTGCTATCGTAGTCGTTATTTTCCCCCAACTACCAGAAACTGTCACCTTTTTATTTGGCGTATAGATCCCCCAGAATGCCACATTAGTATTTTGTTGTAATACCATATGATCTGAAAACAGAGTATTAAGTTGCAATAGGTCTTTTTCTATAGCTTTTTTCTGCGCAAAACACGGTATACAAAGTAGAATTCCAAAAAGGGATAAACGTAATTGATTAATCATATTATTTTTTTAAACTAATTTATTCCTGACTCATAGAATACGGTCTGGAAGATTTATCTGTTCCAAATGTAATATTTGGATTTGGACTCATGTCCACAGAAAAAATCGATCCATTCATAATATCCTCATAAGTAATGTAATTTTTCTGATGTGGTGATTCATTTTTGAGAATCGCGTTGATGTATATGTTTTTCTTTGAATTGTTAGGCGCTTTCATTTCAAAAGTATTTCCATTTTGAAGGTGCAATTTTACATTTTTAAATAACGGACTGCCCAAAGCGTATTGTCCTGTTCCTGGCGTTACAGGATAGAAACCTATTGCCGAAAATACATACCATGCCGATGTTTGTCCATTATCCTCATCACCGCATAAACCGTCTGGAGCTGATGAATATAGTTTATCCATAATTTCCCTTGCTCGCATTTGAGATTTCCATGGTTGACCGAGCCAATTGTATAAATAAATAGCATGTTGAATGGGTTGGTTTCCGTGAGCATATTGTCCCATATCGCCCACCAACATTTCGGTGATTTCATGTATTTGTTGACCGTAATATGAATCATTAAATGTAGGATCTGCAGTAAAGACTTCATCTAAACGTGTACGCATTTTTTCAATACCTCCGAAAGATTCAGCCAAACCAATTGGGTCATGAAACACACACCAAGTCCAATGCCACGAAGAACCTTCTGTAAAAGCATCGCCCCATTTATCTGGTGTAAAAGTTTTTGCCCATGACTCGTCTTTATTCTTTCCGCGCATAAATCCAATCTCCGAATCGAACACATGTTTATAGTTTAAACTTCTATTTCTAAATAGATCAATCTCTTTTTGAGGTTTGCCTAAAGCTTCGGCAAGTTCAGCAATATTCCAATCGGCAAAAGCATATTCTAAAGTACGTGCTGCGTTCTCATTTACTCCTACATCATATGGAATGTATCCTAAAGTATTATAATGTTTCGCACCAAAACGCCCCACAGAACTTACAGGACCTTCGTTCTTGGTATTCTTTAAAATTGCTTCGTAAAGGGTTTCAATATCATACCCACGAATACCTCTTAAATAGGCATCGGCAATATTTATTGCAGAATTTGAACCCACCATACAATCTCTATGCCCTGGGCTTGCCCATTCTGGCAACCATCCACTTTCACTATAGGAGTTAACCAAACCTTGCATAACCTGACTGGTGTACTCTGGATACATGATTGTAAAAAACGGAAACACAGCTCTGAAGGTGTCCCAAAATCCATTATCAGTAAACATATACCCTGGAAGCACCTCACCATTATATGGACTGTAGTGCATAATGTTATCGTTAGCATCTAACTCATAAAATTTTCTTGGAAATAACAACACTCTGTACAATGCGGTATAAAATGTTCTGTATTGCTCGACAGTACCTCCTTCAATTTCTATTCTACCCAATTCCTTATTCCAAAGGGTTGCCGCTTTATTTTTGGTTTGCTCAAATGTATCGTTACCAATCTCTCTTTTTAAGTTAAGTTCTGCCTGCTCCAAACTGATAAAAGATGATGCCACTTTTGCCGTTACTTTTTCATTATCTTCTGTTTTAAAACTTAATACAGCACCTACATGGTAACCTTCAGCATTTAATGCCTGACTTAATTTACTGTTATCTGCCTTTTCGGTATCGTTAGTTTCCCAAGTTTGTATCGTCTCAAAATCTTTATCAAAATAAATCACAAAATAATTATGGAAATTATCGGGCACTCCACCGGTATTATTTCGACAATAGCCGACTATTTTTCTTTCTTTAGGAAACACTTTCACCATAGATCCTTTAAAAAATCCATCAACTAAAATGTGAGCGTTATCTGTTTTAGGAAATGTAAATTGAAATTGTGCACCACGTTCTGTTGGTGATATTTCTGTAGTAACATCGTAATCGGCCAGATATACTTTATAGTAGTGTGGCTTACTTATTTCAGTTTTATGAGAAAACCATGACCCTCGTTCGTCTTCGTTGATTTTAAGTTTTCCAGTTTCAGGAAACAAAGAAAATGCTGCATAATCATTAATCCAAGGACTTGGTTGATGTGTTTGTTTAAATCCCCTAATTTTTTTCGCATCGTAAGTATAGCCCCACCCATTGCCCATTTCACCTGTTTGTGGTGTCCAAAAATTCATTCCCCAAGGTGTTGCAATAGCTGGATATGTATTTCCGTTGGAAAGATCAAACGCAGAATCGGACCCCACTAAAGGATTTACAAAATCCACTAGATTAACAGTACTTTCAGAAACATTTTGTCCTTGAACTTCTGCAACCACAACTGCTAAAAACAATACTATGAGTCTTCCTCTTTTCATTCGTTATTCGTATTAATATTTGTTCTTCTATTTTCCACAGAATCTCTTTTAAAAACAATGAACTATTTATGAGTTATCTTATAAAAACGTAACATATGGTAATTAATAATTCAACTAATATACTATTGATTTTGGGCGGTCTTCATCCTTTTTACCAAACTTCTTATTAGGTTCAGCACCCATTATAAATTTTAATGTGCCGCCTTTTATAATATCCTTATGTGTGATGAATGATTTGGTATAAGCTTCGCCATTTAATATTGCCGATTGAATAAAAATATTATCTTTTCCATTGTTTTCTGCTTCTACAACAAATGTTTTCCCTTCTGGCAACGTCATAGTTGCCTTATCAAATAGAGGTCGTCCAAATACATAGGCACCATTTGATGGATTAACAGAATAGAATCCCATAGAAGATAAAATATACCATGCCGACATTTGTCCGCAATCTTCATTACCACTTAAACCATCTGGCTTATCGGTGTATAATTCATTTAAAATATAATCTACTTTATCTGCAATTTTATATTGTTCACCTGCGTATGCGTACATGTATGTTGTGTGGTGACTTGGCTCATTTCCGTGAGCATATTGACCAATCAATCCAGAAATATCAATGGAAGCTTCTTCTCCAAGATCTGAAGAGCGACTAAATAATTCATCTAATTTTTCAACAAATGGTTCATCGCCTCCTAAAAGTTCAATTAAACCTTCCGGGTCTTGTGGTACCATCCACAGATACTGCCATGCGTTTCCTTCGCAGTAATCATTAACTCTGTGTTGTGCTGAAACTGGATCAAAAGGGGTTCTCCAACTTCCGTCAGCTAATTTACCTCTCATAAAACGAGTTTCTTCATCGAAATACTGTGTATAAGCTTTCGCTCTTTTTGCGAAATAAATAGCATCTTCTGTCTTTCCTAATTTCTCTGCTAATTTTGAAATAGCCCAGTCACTAATAGCATATTCCATAGAACTCGCTACAGATTCTGGTCCATGATCTGCAGGAATGTATCCGAATTCCATTAAATCTTTCACTCCTGGCTCAAAATCACCAGTAGCAGTAGTTTTTACAGCATGATAAGCTTTTTCCATATCTATGCCCTCGAAGCCTTTTAAACAGGCGTCAACAATAACAGGAATTGCACTATAACCTGGCATAGTATTAGTCTCGTTACCTCGTAAATGCCAAACTGGTAATTTTCCTTGCTGATCGAAAATAAGCAGCATTGAGTTAATCATATCACTCACACGCTCTGGCTGTGTTAAAGTATATAAAGGGTGCGCTGCCCTATAAGTGTCCCATAAAGAGAATAAGGTATAGTTAGTAAAACCAGGGTCTGTGTATACTTTTTTATCTGTTCCTCGATATTCACCATTCACATCACTATATAAATTTGGAGCAATCATCGTATGATACATGGCGGTGTAGAAAATACGTTTTTTGCTTAGGTCTTCTGTTTCAATTACAATTTTTGAAAGTTGTTCGTTCCATTTTGTATCAGCACTAGCCACGACTTTATCAAAATCCCAATGCGGTATTTCCGCCTCAATATTAGCCATCGCATTTTTTGAACTTACAGGAGAGACACCCATTTTCACCTGAATAACTTCGTCTTTTATGGTTTTAAACTCTAAAAAGCCTTTTGCATATTGTCCTTTAAATTCATTGCCGTCAATTTTATCATTACCATTGTAAACTGCAAAATTGGTTATAGGTTTTGATAGTATTAAAGTGAAATATTCTCTTTGATCTTCTGCCCATCCTTTTGAAAAACGATAGCCTTCAAAAATTGAATCATTAATTTGACGAATATAAGTGTCAACTGAAGCGTCAGAATTACCTTCACTTAAATCTATAATAACACGTGCTTTATCAGTTTCTGGAAACGTATAACGGTGCATCCCCACTCTTTCTGTTGCTGTTAGTTCTACCTTAATATCATAGTCCTCTAATTTTACACTGTAATAACCCGGTTTAACAACTTCAGTTTCTTTAGAATAAAAAGAGGCATACGCATCCTCAGGCTTGTCCTCTCCTGGGCTGAGATACCAAGCTTTTTTCACCTCCTCTAAAAAGCCTGACACCTGGTTTCCGCTCCCAGTTTTACGCTTACCAATAGTTGGCATTACAATAAGTTCGCCCAAATCCGTACACCCTGTACCGCTTAAATTTAAATGGGTAAATCCTTTTACTATAGAATCGGAATAATGGTATGATGATGACCAATCCCATCCTTTATAAAAGTTACTTGGACCTACTTGCACACCACCAAAAGGCACATTGGCCCCCACAAAAACATGACCGTGACCACCAGAACCTATAAACGGATCTACAAATTGAGTAAAATTATTTTCAGCAACTTTATTTTGTTTAGTTTTGGTTTGGCAACCAACTAATGTTACTATTGAAATAAAAATTAAAAGTATATTTTTTTTGAAATAAATAAAGTTCATAGTCATCGTAATTTTATGTTATTCAATATTAGTTATAACTGGGTAATTCTGTATTTTTTCCCCAATTTTTATTTGGTGTATTTGAAGTTTTAAAATCTAATGTACCTCCTTCTATAATACGGCTCCAATCTATCCAAGGTATTTTAAATTTCTTCCCATTAAGTTTTAAGGATTGGATATAT
>TARA_R110002096_G_scaffold19430_2_pt1 | contig 16918 bp, 25 predicted proteins | sample TARA_R110002096 | Tara Oceans TARA_R110002096 (sample SAMEA4397295) | marine metagenome | biome: Polar Biome; feature: [DCM] deep chlorophyll maximum layer (ENVO:01000326); material: water (ENVO:00002006), including particulate matter (ENVO:01000060) such as... | depth 35 m | reverse complement strand
GGGGCTTGCCCCCCAACTCATCCTAATTCACAAAGACCTCATTGTCCACCACCTGGAACAGGAGGACCAACACCACCACCACCACCTGGAACAGGAGGACCAACACCACCACCTATACTCACTAATTGCCAAACATGTAATAGTGGTCAATGGCAAACACAAATGATGGAACTTGGAAGTAGTGGTCAATGTCCTGCTGGATGGGAACCAGTAGATGGAACTAATCCATGTAATGTTTTAGGAGAACCAGGAATAAGTAATAGTTTTGTACAGAATATACAGAATGGATATGAACGAGAAACTGGGTGTAATTTCTTATATAGTAAACTTGCAGTTCAAGAACAGAAGTTAGCTCAATTACAAGCTGCAGGAACTAACCCAGCATGGCAACAAATGTTAAACAATAGAATTATTTATATTGAAGGTATGATTGCAGAAGTATGTACAATGACTGCAACTAATGGGCCAAATGGTACTACATTTAATACAGGAAATACAAGTACTGGAAATATAAGCACTGGAACACCAGCTCAACCATATATTCCTGCTCAAGCAGCAATTCCTTTTCAACCAGCTATTCCTGCACAACCAGGCATACCTTATTATCCAGCTTATGGAAACAATCCAGGTCAAGCAGCTCAAGCATATATTCCTGCACAACCAGAAATTCCTGCACAACCAGCTATTCCAGCTCAAGCATATATTCCTGCTCAAGCAGCAGGAACAATGATGTCTTTTAATGGAAGAACACAATCATTAGAGGATTTTTATGATGAGATAGTTTAAAAATGAATAGAGAATTAAAAATATAAAGATATGAGACCAGCAAACCCAATGATAAGTTGTGATAGTTGTAATGGAGGTTATCCAATAAGTAATTATTTTACTAATGGTCAATGTCCTACTGGATGGATACCAACTGGAAGTGGAAATCCTTGTGCTCCAGTACTACCACCACCACCACCACCAATGGTTACTTGTCAGCAATGTAGCGGTGGAAATCCTATTGTAAATCAGTTTATGACTCCAAATGGTAGTTGTCCTCCTGGTTGGTCGCAAATGCCTAATAATGGAGGTCCTACAAATCCTTGTCCAGTACCACCACCTACCCCAAATTGTTTTGGAAATTGCCCAAATCCACAAGGAATATATCAACCAGTAGGACAATATGCTAACCTACAAACAGGACAAATCATGACTTCTACATTAGTTTGTCCACAAAGCCATCCTAATACACAGATGCCTCCTTGTGCTCCACCCCAACCACAATATGGACCTAATAATTACCCAAGTTTAATAGGATTAAATGCAACATTTGTAAATAATATGTATAATGGATATAATCAATTTGGGTGTAGTTTTTTATATAATAGACATAGTGCTATACAAACAAGACTTGATGGTTTGAGGGCTGCAAGAACAAATCCTGATTGGCAAGAAAGATTAGAAAATAAAATATATTACATAACCTTACTGATTACTCAGCATTGTATAATGTATTAATAATAGTTAATAATTTAAAAATAAATAAAATGGCAAAATCAAAAATGACAATCGGACAATATGCAATGGGATTAGTTTCTGTTGGTATATTATTTTTCGTAATTGGTTATTCTCTTGAAAGAGGGAAAGAACAAGGAGCTTAATAAAGTTATAAAATGAGTATAGATGCAGGATTTAATAGTTATGGGTTTACAGATGACCGAGATGAAGCTGAGAGATGGGGTTTATTAGAAGAAAAACTTATCTCTCATACTACTGGAGCTTTGCACCCACAAACAAAACCACAAACAAAACCACAACCTTCTTTTATAAAAGAGGAGAAGGAGGAGGTAGAGATTGATGGTAAGATGGATATAGGTGATACTGACTGGTTAGAAGATGCTCAAAAGATTAGCGTTAAGGAATATAGGAGAAAGAAACATAATAAAAAACAATCTTTTTATCAAAGAAATAAAAAACAAATATTTGATGCCCTAATTGTATTGGGAGTTATCTATGTTGGGTATAAATTATTATTTGAGAAAGAAGAAGGGTTAGAAGAAGGTTTTGAAGATGGAGGTGATATAGATTATTCTCCACCACCACCACCTTTATCAGTTCCTATAGCAGCACCAATAACACAAGCGCCACCAAGACCTGAGTTACCTGAAGCTACTTATAACCCAGAAGGATAATGAGTAAAAAAAAGAAAAAAGAACCAAGGCTTGTATTTTGGACTATTGTCGGGGTAGGAATATGGTATATGTATAAAAATGTATTTAAAAAATAAACAAATGAATAAAAACACAGATTATGGCTCTTCCTATCAAGATGAGGTTGAAGATAGGGTGAGAGATTTAACTGAGCAAGAATATGAGGTTTTTGCATTTGATAACCAAATTGACCCTGAAGATGCGAATGAGATGTCAAATTTTATAGCAGATTTAAACCAAGATGAAGCCAACAAAATTATTCTTCAACTAAAAGGAGAAGTGTATGCAAAAGGAGGTAAAACAAGTTTTGTAAAAAAATGGGAAAAAGACCACGATAAAGTAATAGACCGTTTAGTAGATGAAGATAAAAACACCCATTCCAAACATAAGAGTTGGAAAATACGCAATTATGCATCTGAAATAACTAATTCAAAATGGACTCCTCAAAAGATGGAGGAGGATTTATCAATTAAATTTGCAAAAGGTGGTGAAATTGAAGATATGTCTTATGAAGAATTGATGGATGTAGTATTTGAGGAAAATTCAAGTAATCAAAATGAAAAATTGGCTAAAGAAATTGCTAAAATTCAAGGTTTTAAGTATGATGCAGTTGAGTATGCAGATTTTCATTTAGTTGTCCGAGATTATCTTGATAAAAGCACAAATAAAAATGATGATGAGTCAAGAGAAGTATTATTACAAGCGTTTGAAAATACGGGTATAGAATATGATGATGATGATGAGTATGCAAAAGGTGGTACGATAGATGGTAAAATTAAAGAGTGGTACACGAAAAATTACCCTACAGATGATTTAGGAGAGGAAATGAATGACACAAATACCTTTGAAGATTTATGGAATGCTCTTAATAAAGGTGATAATGTTTATGCAGTAATAGGAGAGCAAGATAGTGTTCTTAGAGAAAGATTATTTGAACATTTGGCTAAACTTAAAGGGGTTAAATATCAGTTTATTTATCATAAGTGGTTATCAGAAGGAATGTTAACTGATGATGAATTGTTTGAAAAAGTGGCTAATAAAAGGATGTCATATAAAGATGCGTCCAAAAAACACAAAAAAGATGGAGGGGGTCCAAAAAAAGTGAAAATTGCTGACTATTATATAGATGATGAGGTAGGGCAGAGAGCAAAAGCAACTCCAACGGCAATTATTTTAAGTAAGCCAAGTGATGATGAGGAATTAGTAAAGGTGAAATATACTAATGGGTTTATTGATTATGTACCCCAAGATGTAATTGAGGTATTGCCTTTTGCAAAAGGAGGTTCTGTTGGAAAGGTAAAGGTTAATATAACCGGTAATGGCATACCTATTAAGGAATATCAAGAACAAAGTGTTGAAGAACTGATGGGAGAAAAGTCATTGTCTTTATCCAAAACAAAAAAGGAGATATTTTTAATCAGTGATGAAGCCATAGATTATAGTGAAGAAATAGAAAATGCAAAAGATATAGATGAGCTTGTTGAAGTTTTGGATGAAAACAACTTGATAACAAGAGATAATACTTATAATCAAAGTTGGTGGGGAGGAGTTTATGAATATGCTTATTTACATAATTGGGATAATAAATTTGATTTCGATTATCCAACGGTAATGTTTTTATCAAAACATATAGGTAATGATGTAAGAGCTGGATATACAAAATTTGAAGCATTTGAGATGCCGAACTATGCCTATGAAGAAATACCTTTTTTAAGTCATTACCAAACTATTTATATAACTGCACCAAATGGAAGTGTTTTATATGCAGATACTGAAGATATGGAGGGATATAATTTAACAATAGTAGAGGATAACATTGGAGATATGGAAGAGGGAGATACTACTAATTTAGAGGCTTTAGGAGAATTATATGGTTTTGAGGCCTATAAATACTATGCAAAAGGAGGTGAAGTAAAGAAAAAAGGAAACGAAATGATAATGGGAGGTTTAGCAGGTATCCTATTAGGAATATTTTTAAATAAATAGATATGAAAAATGATAATTGGATACAAGGCGTAACTAAAGAGATGGAGAAAAGAGGTACTGTTGGTGCTTTTACTAAACAAGCTAAGGATGCCGGTATGGGTGTTCATGCCTTTGCTATGAAAGTTAAGGATAATCCTGAGGATTATACTAAAAAAACAAGAGCAAGAGCAACTTTCGCTTTAAATATGGAAAATATTTCTAAAAAAAGAAAAATGGCAAAAGGAGGAACTACACAAGGATATGATGATAAATTAAATGAGAGTTTAGGCAATCGTTTAGGGAGGGAAAAAGGTTATAAACAAAGTTTAAAAGACCGTAGAGATGAAAGTAAAGCAGGAAATAAAACACAGGGTCGTAGAGCTTATTCCAGTGTAGGTACAATGGATAAAGGAGATAGCATGTTTGCAAAAGGTGGTAAAACTACCGGTCATATAAATACTTTACAGGCTCCTAAAAAGGGCGATGTATTATATTTAGGTAAAAGAAAAGGTAAGGTAATTAAAGTAATGTCAGATATGGCTAACGTTGACTTCGGAAGTGGAGATGTTTATGGAATAACTTTTAGTAGAATCAAGGGCAACAAGATTGACCAAGGTAAATTTACTAAATCAGTAGGTTTTGCAAAAGGAGGAAAAACTCAAGGATATAATGATAAATTAAATGAGAGTTTGGGGATGAGAACAGGTAAATCTACCAGTAAACTACAAACAAAGAAAGACCGTAGAGATGAGAGTAAGGGTATGGAGAAAAGTTCTGGCAAGAGAGCTTATTCTGCAGTAGGAACTATGGATAAAGAATTTGCAAGAGGAGGGTCTGTAGAGGGTAAAATTGATAGAGATAGATATGTAAAACTACAGAGAGATAATAAGAAGGTAGTAGAAAAATTAAAGAAAGAAAAAGGAGTTTTAAGAAAAGATTTTAAAGAAGTAGAGGAAAAATTAAAGAAAGAAAAAGGAGTTTTAAGGAAAAAATTTACAGAAGCAGAGGACCAAGCTGAAACATTTTATAAGTCATCAAAGAAAGAGCTTGATAGAGCCATAGAATGTGAAGAAACCAGAGTTGCTCCAGGTAAAGGAAAAGATACCAATATTAACCAAACCCTATTATTAGGAGGAATTGCAGGAATACTCTTTGGGGCATTTTTAGGAAGTAGATAATTATGAGAAAGAATTTTACATATAAAAAAGACGGTTCTACCTTTGCAAAAGGAGGTAAAACTAAAGAAGAGTATGTATTTGAATATAATGTATATGATGGTGAAAATAAAGAAGGTGGTGGACTTCATAAAACGAAAGGTAGAAATAGGCAACACGCCTATAATAGAGCAGTAAGAGAACTGGAGGAGATAGAAGGAGAGGGAAGAGTAGAGGTTTCTAAACATCGTTTTCCTCATTTTGCAAAAGGAGGTGAGGTTGAAACAAAAAGAGAATTTATTGAAGTTGTAAATCAAGTTAAGGAAGAAAACGAAGCATTTCCAAATGATATGGTAAATGTAATGGACAGTATTAATGCTATTTTACAAGATAGAGGTTATGATGAGTTTGATGAATATACTTATGATGTAAGACAAGAAATTTTAGATAGATATGAAAAAAAGGTTTTAGAAAAACAAGGATTAAGATTTGCAAAAGGAGGGGAAGTCAAGAGGAGAAAAGAATATGCCTTTGTTTATAAAATATATGATAAAGATGGATATGAAGACCCAGATAGGAGAGATGATGTTTACCCATCTGGTTATACGAATGAAGATGATGCCCGAAAAGAAGCTTTAAAACAAATCAGAAGACTTAATAGTATAGAAAAAGGAGAAGAAATAGAATTAGAACTCTCTACAATATGGGATGAGGAAACTGGTCATGTTTTATTCTATAATGGGGAGGATTATGATATTGAAGAGAAGAGAGCCTTTCTTGTCGATACTGCTGAATTAAGTGATGGACCTACTTATTATGATGAGGATAAAGGAGGGCATGTTTCTTATGCAAAAGGTGGCGAAGTTAAGAAAAAAGGAAATGAAATGGTAATGGGAGGACTTGCAGGAATACTCTTTGGGGCATTTTTAGGAAGCAGATAATATGAAAAAGAAATTTACATATAAAAAAGGAGGAAAGACAGATAAGGTTTCTAAATATAAAGTATTAAGAAATTATGCTTATGGGTGGGATGATGGGTTTTTTAGTGATGATAATGGAGAAGTACCAACACTATTTGATAGTAAAAAAGAAGCAGAAGATGATATTAAAGAACATATAGAAGATATAAAATCTGCTATTAAATCAGGAAATATGGATGAGGATAGTCTGGAATTAAGAGAAGATTTTAAAATTGTGCCATCAACAGATAGGAGTTATGGAAAAGGAGGAAAAGTAACACTTTATCACGAAGACGCCCGTTACGTCCGTTCGGACGAATTAGATGCTGAGATAGATAAAAGAGATGCACTAAAACTTTTAAAAAAGGGTCTTATTCAACCAGAAGACGAGCCAGATGAGGATAACCCACTTTATACGTATCATGGTGATGAAGATAGTTACACGTGGGAAAGATTTGAAAAAGAATTAGGATATATACCAATTGGGAAACGGGAGAGAAGTGAAACAGCAACTTATATTTGGAATGGAACCACATGGGTTTTAAAACATGCAAAAGGAGGTGAAGTAAAGAAAAAAGGAACTGAAATGGTAATGGGAGGACTTGCAGGAGTGCTTTTAGGATTTTTATTAAATAAATAATTATGGGATATAGTACAGATTGGCATGGTGGTTTAGAGTTAAGTAGAAGTCTTACTCCTGCAGAACAGAAAGAGTGGGACAATATTGAGGAAAATCGTCATGATAGTAAACATGGATATGGTGACTCTAAAAGGGAGTATCCGAGTATCTGGTGTAATTTTGAGGTACAAGGTAGAAGATTTCAGTGGAATGGAAATGAAAAAACTTATGAGGGATATGGCTGGATATTATACTTTCTTAAAACCTGTAAAGAATGGAGTATGGAAAATGATTTAGTTTATGCAACAGGTGAGATGATTTGGGAAGGTGAACAAAGTGATGACAGAGGAAGGGTAATAGTGGGTTATGATACAAAAACAAATTTATATGAAGTAGAGGAGGAGGTTGGAGAAATTAGCTATACTTATACTTCTAATGATAGAAAAAAGTTTAAAAAAGGAGGAAAAGTAAGGGTTAAAGGAAGAAGTTGGTATGAAGCAGGAGGAATGGTAAAACAAGCTGAGAAGATGAGAAGTTTTAAGAATGAAATGGACAACTCTATTAGAAAAAGTAAAACGGAAATAGAGGATAGTAAAAGAAGTATCCAAAAAAATAGAGAAAACCTTATAGATAGTGCAGAGAATATACAAAGAGAAGAGAAGAGTATTATTGATAATATGAGGGGAATGAGAGAAGATGCTAAGGAGGCTCAGGAATTTGAAAGAAGAGCTAAAAAATATAAACACGGTGGGAGTGTAGATTATTCTACTATGGAGATGGTATCTAATATTGATGAAAAATGGGAAAGTCAAGCTGATATTCAAAAGGATTTAATTCAATTACTGCAAGCCCAGTATGAGGCAAATGGTCCTGAAATATTACGAGATTGGCAAGAAACTATTGAGATAATACAAATTAAATTAAATATCTTAAAAAACACAGACCCAAACTATTATGCAAAAGGTGGGAAAATCGAAGAATTCGTTTCTATCCAATTAAATTTAGGTGCTAAAATTGATACAGCCACAAAGAAGAAAATTAAAGAACTTACTGTGCCTGATGGCTACGATGTAAGATTTATAAATAGTGGTTATAGTATTTCAGTTAGTGGTAAAGAAGTAGTAAAAACCGGTAATGCAGAATACGCAAAAGCTAATAAATTAATGACACAAATCAAAGATATTATAACTAAAAATTATGCAAAAGGGGGAGAGATTTATGAATACGATTATCAGGATGAGGTTCATAAGATGGTTTCTGATTTAACTGAGGAAGAATATGAGAATTTTTGTAGTAATTATGATATAGACCCTGAGGACGCAAGTCAAATGCAATGGTTTATAGGTGATTTAGATGAAGATGACGCTGACGAAGTAATGTCAGAAATAAGGATTAATATAAAATATAAAGAGAGAAACTATGCAAAAGGTGGTAGAACTTATAGTAGAGAAAATAGACCAAGCCCAAGTGATAGTGCCACAATATTTGATATAGGATATAGAAGTAGAGGAAATGATGGAAATATTTGGGAGATAAGAGAAAATATAAAAGGAACTCACCGATGGGTTAAACTAAAGGGTTAATGAGTTATAAAAAAAAAGAAAACTACTCAAATTTAGTAGGTAGTTTAGATGAATTTAAAGATGAAGATAAAAATATAGGTAGAGTAGTATTATTTAGTATAGGGGGAATAACCCTTGCTTTATTAGCAGTTTACCTTTTTAAAAAGTTAAGAAAATAAAAAACTAAAAAATAAACAAGAAATGGGAAAATTATTATATTCAGAAACAGATGGAAACGGAGGCTGTAATTGTGTTCATGAGGATACAACACAAATGATGAATACGGCTACCTATGGTGTGCCTTGCCCATGCCCCCTTGATGGTATGATAGCAAATCCAAACACAATAGGACCAGCGAACCGTGCACAGATAGTTGGGACTCCACAAACAGGAAATATTCCTCAACCAACTTCAATTATGGATTTTGGATTATCAAGTCAAGACCGAAGAACATTTAGTAATTTTATTGATGGAGAAACAATGGATTATAAGGTTATGGCTGATAGCGACCAGTGGAGTAATCATCCTGGTTTTATTGGAGGAACTTGGTGGAAAGATTTTTGGTCACCAAAGAAAGCCGAGAAAGAAAGATATGATTCTGCAGTAGCAGATAAAAAGAACAAATATAAACTTGGTGCAGATATAGATTGTGATACTATAGATGATACTATCTCTAAAATAGATAATGCTATTGTAAGAAATGCTAATAGTGGAGGAAAGGATAGGGTAGTGTCCCGAGAAAGTAGAGCATTAGAGAATAGAAGATTAGATTTTAAAGCAAGATGGGAAGCAGATGATTGTAGTCAAGAAAGGTTAGATGCACAAAAAGCCGAATTTGAACAAAATATACAAGGTATGTTTAATCAGGCAAATTTAAGAAGTGCAGAAAGAAAAACTGATGATAAAACCCTACAAAGTGTAGCATTAGGAGTAGGGGCTTTAGTAATAGGTGCTGTAGTTTGGATAGCATTAAAAAAGTAATATGAAGGCAATAAAGGCAATAAATGATTTAGCGGTATTTATACTGCAAAATAAAAAGGATGTTATAACTCTTATCAATAGACAAGGGTTAGCATCACTGCCTTATGATGCTTCTATAGAAAGAGTAAATGAAATAGTAATAGATAATCCATTAGAATTAGAAGAAGGGTTACAAAGAATAGGCAATACTGGATATACTAATGTTTGCGGTACAGGTTTATGTATTGGTATTGTAGTTGCGGTAATTGCAATAGTAACTACAACAGGGGTAGTTTTGGCTAATAAAAGGGCTGCAAGAGAACGGGATGAGGTATATAAAGATAACCTAAGAAGTAGATACTTAACAAAAGAACAATTAGCAGAGATAGCATATTTAGATAGACAAGGAATGCAAAGACAGTTTTTAATGTCACAAGCAGAGTTTTTACAAAAAGAAGAAAAATTAATACAATCACAAAGAGAAGATACAAGAAAAAATACACTCTATGTAGTTATAGGAGGTATAATAACAGTAATGATAGGAGCAATTTTAATGAATAGATATGAGTAATTTTAGACAAATATTATATGGATTAGCAGAGTTTATTTTAGATAATAAAACTAATGTTATAATTTACCTTAATAATAATGGATATGCAGCAATACCTTTATCTACACCAGTAGATGAGGTAAATAAAATTATAGCATTAAATATGTTAAATGAGGATTTTGTACATGATTTTCTACTTTTCCAAAGAGCTACCGAAGAAGGTAAATACTCTGAATTTATTATAGCAGTTGCCACTGCAGTAGCAATGATTGGAACTGCAATCTCAAATGGAATAAATGCAGCTAAAACCCGAATATTTAATGAGGGTATTTTACGAAGGAATGAACAATATCAGAAAGAGTGGGGACTATGGGAACAAGAACAAGCAGAATTAAGGGCGGCTAAAGAAATTGCTATAGAACTTGGAAGAGCTCAAACTGATATTATCTTAACCCGAGATATGGCTGAGGAAAAAGTAACTACTAATAATAATTTATTATTATTTGGAGTATGTATTGTGGGTGCAATTGCATTAGCATATATATTAAAAAAAGAAAAGAAATGAATAAAGGACTTAAAATAACACTTATATCACTTGGGTTAGTTGGAACTTGTGTTGGAGTATGGTACTTATTCTTTAAAGATAAAAAAGGTGATGAAACACCTGATGTTAAAGAAAAGAGTAAGCAGGAGAAAAAAAGACATACCACTAAAAATAGTAATAGTTATAAATCAGAGGGAGACCCTTTAAAAATGTATTCTGATGGTAAGAATGTAGAATGTTTACAAAGAGTATTAAATGTTAAGGGTTGTAAAGATAAAAATGGAAGTGCATTAACACCTGATGGAAGATTTGGGCCTTTAACAGAAAGTTCATTAACTGCTTGTGGGTATGGGAAATCTATTTCTCTTAATGCATTAAAAGAATTAGTACAAGATGAGTTAAATAAGGGTAATACTGTAAGTTGTACGGGTTCTTGTTGTGCAGGACTTGTTGCTCAGAATACAAATAATACAGGCGGACCTCTACCTGGATTAGGTGGAGGTTGTGATGGAGATTGGGATTGTGATGGCATACCTGATATGATAGATAAAGATGCAAAACCTTATAATGCAATACCTTATAATACACCTTATATACCATCTCTACCAGGAATGGCAGTAGATAATACTTATGTACATACACCATCCTATGCATTTGAAGGAGGAAATAATGGGTTTAATAATTAATATAAATAAATAAAATAAAAAAAAATTATGGACGGATATTATAACTTATCATTAAAGAGACCAGAAACTGCTGAAGAAGCCAAGAATAATTGTATCGCTACTAAGAACTGGAATGGTGGTGCAAAAGAAAGTTTATCTCAAGAAGAAAAAGCTACAAGAGACGCTGCAAATGAAATAGCATGTGCTGGACCTTGGGTAAAAGATGAGAATGGAAATTGGAAACAACAACCACCAGTAGTAATTACAACTTCAACATCAGCACCTACTACAGCTACAGCAGGATTTGGAGATAACAAAATGCTAATTTATTTAGTCGCTGCCGGAGCAATACTTTGGTATATGAATAAAGAAGGTTACTTAAAAAAGATATTAAAATAATGGACGACGGAACTAAAAAAATATTACTATTTATAGGAGGTGTGATTTGGGCTATGAGGTCATCTACAAAGGCTTATGCTCCTACTCTAAATGTAGTACAGGGAGGTTTAGGACCAACTCCACCTCCCTATATGCCAAATCCAGTGCTAGCAAATTCTGACGGTTCAATGCCTGATGGACAACCAGGTGGACCAACTCCTTCTCCCTATATGCCTACAATACAGGTAGAATACACACAGGAAGCTTGTGAGCGTGCTTATAATACTTATAATAGAGTTATCCCTGAAGTAATGGCTAAATATGGAAGTAAAGAAGGTTATGTTGAACATTGTAAAAGATTTGGAAATTCATAAATAAAATAATATAAAATAATAAATAAATTAAAATTAGAAATTATGGCAAAGAAAAGAAAAACAGGAAGTAAAGGATGTACAATTGTAAAAGGGTACAAGACTAAGAAAGGAAAATCAGTAAAAGGATATACAAGAAAGAAGAAATAATGTCTTGTAATTGTCAAAATAATCAATCTCATCCATGTCAAAGTGGAGGAGAATGCCAATGTGGAGGAAAATGTAAAAAGAATGGAAATTCTAATGCTACAGAACATTTAAGTTTCAATGGGTATTCTAATTACATTCCTGCTCCTATTGTATCTAAGTCTAAAGAGGAAAAGGAGGCTTATGATGAGTGTTATGAAGACCTTAAAGATGTTAGAGAAAGAATGGGTAATCCATTAGGTCCTGATTTCCAACCCAGCAGTTTAAATTCGTGCGTTCAAGTTAAAATACAAAGAAAGGAACAAGCAGAACAATTAGCAATAAATCGAGCTAATAAGTGTATAGATGAGGTTATGCCTTGTCAGGTGCCTCCGTGCCCAACATATCGAGTTTGTTATGATGGAAACGGAATGCCAAAACAACTATTAGGAGAAAACTTAACAAAAGCAGAGCAAATATGTAAAGATAAGATGGATACTATGACTTGGACAGCTGTAAGTCCTAATCCCGGAAAAGAGAGATTTTATTCCGAGTGTGTATTTAACGAACAAGGTTCACCAACAGGCACAAATGTTGTACCAACGGTTACTACAACAACTACTACTCCAGCTACAAAAACAGCTGGATTTATGGGATTACCTAAAGTAGCCTGGATTGCAATAGTAGGTGTTGGTGTTTATGCTTATTCACAAGGAATGTTAAAAAAATTAATAAAATAAGATATGGGATTATTTGGGGGAAATAGAATGAGTAAAGTAAAAACATGTCAAGATAGAGCAGTATCTCAGGGTATGATTTTAGGAGAGCCAAATACTGCAAAATGGGTTATAAATTGTGCAAATAACTTTACTGGAATTAACAAACATAAAAAAACCTCAGGTATAAATTCTTTAGGTTGGTGGGGAAATAAAGATAGACCAAATGCAAATGGTCCACAATTAAAAGCTTGTCAAGATGCAGCAGTAACTCAGGGTATGGTTTTAGGTCAACCTAATACTGTACAATGGGTACTAAGTTGTTTAAAGAACCCAGGGGTTAATACTGCAACTACTGTTACTACTAATACTCCAACTACAACAACAGCTGGATTTATGGGATTACCTAATATAGTGTGGATAGCAATTGCAGGTGGGGTAATTTATTATGGAAACAAAAAAGGAATGTTTAAAAAGATATTAAAATAAAAATATATGGCAAATATAAGAAGAAATACAAGCTATGGGGCGGGAACTTACGGAGAACCAAATTACTCAGCAGGATGTTGTGAGTGGTGTGATGATAATGCACGAGGAAATGCAATAAAATACCCTCCTGTAGGATGTAATGATGCTATGTGTTCAGACCCTACTTTCGCAAGTGGGTGTTCAGGAAAGGGATATGGACAAATTACATCAAGACCAACAGTAAATCCTTTTCCTGTACAAGGACCTGAAGAACATAACTTTAATGGATGGCATGCAGCTGGGGGAGTAACATTATCTCAACACGGAGATAGTGACCAAAGTTTTCCAGGATGGCAAGAAAGTTTTGGAGCAGGAACATTTTTAGGAAATGATGATTTCCCTAATGATGATGCTTCTCATATAGCAATTGATGATGGATATACTGCAACTTTAAGGGAGCATGGACCAAGTGATAGTAGATACCCAGGAAATGAATATACTTATTCAGGTCCTACTTCATTAAATCTTGATAATTTTAATGATGAACTTTCAGAAATGACAGTAAGTCAAGCACCAACAACACCAGTAGTACCACTCCCAATATCAGACCCAATAGTTATACATGACGACCCTATTCCACTTGAACCTGTTACCCCTATAGTTCAACTACCAACTATGCCTAACGATACACCGGGAGTAAGTACAACTACGGCTGGAGTAGCAGGAGAGAGTAATACTATGATGTATGTCATGGGAGCTGCAGTTGTAGGATTATTAGCATGGTACTTATTAAAAAATAAAAAGTAATGATGCAAAAAAAATTATGGTTTAATCAAACAGGTGAGAGTTTTCAAGGAATACCCTGTGATAATATTTATGGGGGATGTCCTCAAAATTCAGCAGGAACTCCTATTATAGATAGTGCTGGAACTTCTCCTGGTGTGATACCTACACCTTTAAATTCTTTAGTAGATGTTGCAACTACCCCATCACCTACAAAACAGGAAATAGATTTAGCAAATGCTAATCAAAAATTGATGTTAGAACAGATGAATCAGGCTTCATATTGGTCACAAACCTATCAAGTTCTACAAGATTTTACTGTAGATGTAGGATATTGTAGAAAATATGGAGGGCTTTTACGCTATCCAAAAGAGATGTTTACTGCTTCATACGGAAAAGCAACTCAATCAGGAATTGGAAGTGATAGTAGACAAGCAGGAATATGTTTAATAAGAGAACAGAGACTAATAGAATTTAAAGCAGGAGATATAATAAGAACACAGAGTAGTAGTGGACCAGATAAATCTAATCCTAATGAGATATTTGTACCTTATCATCCACAAGGGAAACAACTTATGATAGATAGTAGTGGAGTAGGAGGTATAATGACCATTCTTATGAGTGAATACCCTAATAAGTTACAGTTAGTAAGTATAGATTATTTAAATAAAGCAGAATTTGACCAGATAATAAATAGAAAAGCAATAACAACTACTAATACTATAGATACTAAAACTGGTCTACCACCTGAATATCCTTTAACAGGAGTTGTTCTGCCTAAAGGAACTACTATTACTATGGAAGATATGAGTAATTGTGCTGTTGGAGGTATAATTAGCCCTGATGACCCTTGTAAAAAAGTTCGTTCTGGTATATCTACTGGAGAGAGAGATAAAACTGCAAGAGAACCAAGGTGGCAGTTTAAAATGGAGAATGGAGATTTGTTATGGTTAACACCTAATTCGTATGAAATAAGTATTCCTGTTGTTACAACAACAACCCACCCAACAGGACTTAAAACAGCAGGTTTTGGAGATAATAAAATGTTACTTTGGTTAGTTGCAGGAGGATTAGCCTTATGGTATATGAATAAAGAAGGATATTTAAAGAAAATATTAAAATAATTAATTAATTAAAAAAAAAAAAATGTTTATAGATAGTGAAGAAAATAGTAATGCAGGAACAGGGTTCTTGCATGATGATGGTTACTCAAACCACCCAGGTTTTATTGGTGCTTTAACCAGGGGAACTTGGTTAGGAGATATTATAACACCAGGAGACAATGAAGAGATTAGGTATCAAGGAGAATTAAATGCCCAAAAATCTGCTTGTAATTATTCAGCAGGAGATAGTTGTGCTGATTTAGAAGAGTGTAGGAAATACTTTCAAGGTATTTATAATGCTAATACAGGTAACTCAAGAACACCTAAAAGAAAAAGAAAAGCTGCAAATTACCATAGAAGTAAAGTAGTTGGTTATATGAGTGCAAGAGATTGTGATGGGGGAACATCTGCTATAGATATAGCTCAAGAAGAAACTTGGCAATCAAATGAAAATGCAACTCAAGCTGCTGAAGATGCAAGTGCAGCGATTGCACAAGCTGCTGCTGATGCAACTGCAGCTATAAAAGCGGCGCAACAAGATGCTATTATAAAAGTAGAACAGGAAAAATTAAAAAATGCTCAAAATATTCAAGCATTAGAAAATACAGCACAGATAAGACAAGAAGCTGCTGATGCACAAAAACTTTCTGATGATAAAAAGAATAAAATGATGATGTATGGTGGGGGAGCAGTAGGTATTATTCTCTTAGTATTAATATTAAATAAATAAAAAATTATGGCAACGAAAAGAAAAATGAATGATTATTTTAAGGCAATGTTAAAGGCCAAAAGAAGTAATGCAAAATCTTTTACATATAAAGGTAGTACTTATGTATCAAAGAAAACTAAGACAGGAATGCTGATTTATAAAAAGAAATAATATGAAAGAATTAATAAAACCTATAATGGTAGGTATTGCTATTAATTTAGTATTACCTAAAATAGTTACGCCTTTAGCTACTCCTGATGAAATTAAACCTCCAAATGGAGCAGAAAATTTAGATATGAAACAACAATTAGTTCACATGTTAGTTCATCATGGGCAAGTACCTTTATCAAGTAGTATTATTATAGGAACTATTGTAGGGTTAAGTGTTTTTTTAGCAGGAAAAATAAAGTAAAATGAAATTATTCGGAGATAAAATAAATTGGGGAACTGTTACAGTAGCTGTAGCAGCATTTATAGCTATTGAAATGATAGCCGAAATTTATGTTTTTAGACCCGGAGTAGTAAAAATAGTAGATGAAGAGTTAAAAAAACATAAAATAATATAGATATGAATAGTATTATTGATAATGGATATGCTGATATATCAAACCTTTTAAATGTCAAAAATAGTTGGTTTGACGAGGGGGATAGTTTTTTTGATAATAAAGAAACATCTCAACCTTATGTGTTGAGTGTACCAAACAGTGGAGTAATAGGGGGACAACCAATAAGTGCAAGTATTGGGTTTTCCGGAGATAATTACTCTATTGATGGTTATAAAAGAGATAGTAAGGATTTAAATAATCCCTATAATATCATTCCAAGCGGGAGAATAACTATGCAAGATGTAGATTTTCCAGTTATGGGTATAGACAATTTAGGAAATTCAAAAGTAATGTATCCTGGAAATGAGTATCAGTTTCAAGGAAATGAGGTTTTTGAAGTACCTATTAACAAAAATTAATTAATTAACAAACATTTAAAAAAAAAAAATTATGGATTTAATGAAAATTGGACTTTATGCAGCAGCAGGTTTTGGAGCTTACTCTCTGTATGAGAAATTAAGTAAAAAAGAAGAAACGGCAGCTACA
>TARA_R110002096_G_scaffold154_25_pt1 | contig 16920 bp, 15 predicted proteins | sample TARA_R110002096 | Tara Oceans TARA_R110002096 (sample SAMEA4397295) | marine metagenome | biome: Polar Biome; feature: [DCM] deep chlorophyll maximum layer (ENVO:01000326); material: water (ENVO:00002006), including particulate matter (ENVO:01000060) such as... | depth 35 m | reverse complement strand
CGGACGAGGTGATCAATATCTACGGCGTTGCCGACGGCAAAACCACGCACGTTCGTACGACCGGGCCGAATACAGCCGTGAGTAATTTCGCGTTTGATGTCACGCCCGCACGCCTGGTGACGGGGCTGATTACAGAACGAGGCGTCTGTGATGCCAGCGAACGAGGCCTGTCGACGTTGTTTCCGGAGCGGGCACGTGATGACAATTGATGAAGGCTACATCAAATACCAGAGTGACTGGACACCCGGCCCGGCACCCAGTGTCAGTTGCGCGCAACAACTTGAAGCATCCCGCAAAATCCTCTTCGCTGCCGGCCTGATCGGTCATTACGATGAATTGAATGTAGGGTTTGGCAACATCAGCATTCGCTACGGCGCGCCGGGCCAGTTTCTGATAACAGGTACACAAACCGGTCATATCGAAACAACCAGCGAGGCGCACTACTCGCTGGTAACGCAATACGACGTCGACCGGAACACCGTGAGCTGCACAGGCCCGGCACAAGCTTCTTCAGAAGCGATGACGCATGCCGCCATATACGAGTTGCATCCCGGCATCGTCGCGGTCGTACATGTGCACAGCAAATTGCTTTGGGACAGGCACCTGAATCAATTGCCCACGACAAGCGCTGACATCCCATACGGGACCCCGCAAATGGCGCAGGAGTTCCGGCGGCTCTACGAAGAAACGGCGTTTTCCAGCCAGGGGCTTGCCGTAATGGGTGGCCATGAAGAGGGGCTTGTGAGCATCGGCGAATCACTTGATGTGGCAACCAGCCGGGTAATGGCACTGCTCGACTGACCAGGCCGTTCGTCGGAATGGTATCCTCGACGCTGTCGGTGCGCGGCGGCCAATTGCGCCAGCTGGTCGATATTGGATTCAATCGGGGATTGCAAAGGGAGAAGTCCATGAGTTGGTATTTAAGTGTGCTAAAAAAGTACGCTGTTTTTTCGGGCCGGGCACAGCGGGCCGAGTACTGGTTCTTCATCTTGTTCAACATTATTATCAGCCTTGTGCTGGCGTTCGTTGACACAGCGGCGGGCACGATGAGTGCGGAAGCCGGTGTCGGCTTGCTGGGAGGCATTTACAGCCTCGCCGTTCTCATTCCATCCATTGCGGTATCTGTTCGTCGACTGCACGATACGAGCCGCAGTGGCTGGTGGCTGTTGCTGATATTCGTGCCATTGCTGGGCTTTCTTGTCCTGCTGGTGTTTTTTGTAATGGACAGTACACCGGGCAGCAATGAGCACGGCCCGAACCCGAAGGAAGCACCTGTCTGAAACGCTGATCTTGCGAGATAGCACAAGGCACTTAAGGATCGCGCATGCACATCGTAATCGGAATCTTGACCGGCCTGATCAGTATTTTGTACTTGCTTGACCGGATGGGGATCGACTTGGGTGGCTTGAACCCGTTCTACTGGCGCCGCCGGCGCGCATGGGCGAGGAAATACCAGGGCGACCCGATTTATTCAATAGAAGACCCCGTGCATGTCGCGGCCGTCTTGATTGTCGGGGTCGCAAAACTCGACGGCGACCTGACTGCCGATTCCAAGAAAGCCGCCTTGAAGCTGTTCAAGGAAAAATTTTCGCTCGACACCGGCGGTGCATCGGAACTGCTCGGATCCGCGGCGCACCTGTTGGGTTCACCGCAGGTTATTGATACGCAGCTTGCTGGCCTGATAGAGCAAAATCGCGATCGCTTCAGCAGGGAGCAGGCTGAATCGATGATTCAGATGACGATCGATGTCGCGTCAGCTGGAGGAGCGCTCGGAACGAAACAGGAAGATTGCATTGCCACTATGAAAACGCAGCTATTGCCGGTCGAAAACACCACAGCAACCTGGTCCTGAATTTCAGTCTTGTGTAACTGGTTGCAGCGCAAATACAAACGTTCGGCAGGACTTTATTGCAGGCAACTCCTGGTGATCTTCAAGCGCGCGAAACGTTGACGCCCTGACCGCCCGAATCGACGGCCGCTCAAACAGCCGATTGGTGCTGCGTCGCACTGCAATGCGCCGGGTACGGCCCTTTCTGTCGATATCAAAACAGACCTGGACTTCACCTTCGATGCGATCGCGCCGCGCTTTCCGTGGATATCCCGGTGCGATAGTGTGCAATGGAACTCGTTCGCTCGTGCTATCGACAATCCTGGCGAGTAGTGGCTCGTCCTCAGCCAGCGCCGTGGTGGCCAGCAAAAGTACAGCCAGGAAAACAGCCTGCATCAGCCGTCACCGTCCACTGGTTGCGATGTTCCATCGCGGCGATCGTCAATCGTTATGTGTTCTCTTACGGGCTCAACTTCGTCGAGGTACATTCCCTTGACCTCTTTCAACTTCTCCGAGTGGGGCCGCAATTGCTGGCCTTTTCGAATATCAGCCTCCGACTCATCGTATCGTTCGAGACGCAGGTAAACGATCGCTCGATTGTTATACGTGCGCCAATGTTTCGGGTCGTTTTCGATTACCCAGTCGCAATGTTTCAGCGCAGACTCATATTGTTGAACAAGCAGGAAACCGGCACACAGGTTGGCGTGCGCAATTTTTTCTTCATGGCGATTTGCAGCGATCTTCAGCCCTCGTTGCGTCAGTTCGATGCCACGCTCGGCGTCACCCGCCAACAACGCTTCTGCGCCTTCATGGATCTGGATATTGTTCGGGCCAATAACGGTTTTCGCGGCAGCGCTTTCGTCAGCAACTACGCCAGACATTGCCAACGATAGAACCGAGAGCAATGCCAGCCGCGCGAACACTGTTTACTCCTTCAGATCAAGGTGCTTTGCGAAAAATGCCGTGGTTCGTTGCCACGACAATTCTGCAGCGGCTGCGGCAAATCGTGGCGTCGTGTCATTGTGAAAGCCATGGCCTGCACCCGCATAAGTAAATTCTTCGAAGCTGGACTTCGCTGCCAGTAGCGCTGCTTCGAATGCGGGCCAGCCGGCATTAACGCGTTCGTCCAGTTCGCCATGATGAAACATCAGCGGTGCCCGAATATTTTTTGCCTCGTCCGGCGCCGGGGTGGAGCCGTAATACGACACCGCTGCCGCCAGGCTCGGCAAGCGCACGGCCAACCGCGCGGACACGGAGCCACCGTAGCAAAAACCTACCGCACCGACTCGCCCGGTGCAGTCCGGGTGGCGCTGCAGGAAATCGACCGCGGCAACAAAGTCTGCAAACATTTCATTCCGGTCACGTTGTCGCTGCAGTGCGCGGCCATCGTCATCATTGCCCGGATAGCCGCCCAGCGGCGTGAGAGCATCCGGGGCGAACGCGATAAATCCAGCAACAGCGAGCCGCCGCGCGACATCTTCAATGTAGGGATTCAATCCGCGGTTTTCGTGGATAACCAGCACCGCCGGAAGTTTGTGCTGGATTACCGCGGGCCGTGCGAAGTAACCACGCATGACCCCCGCCCCCGCTGGCGACGCATACTTTTTATACGCCGTGCTGATCTCCGGGTCATCCGGGTCAACCTGTTGGGCCAGCGCGTAGTCCGGCGCAAGGCTGGCAAGCATAGCGCTCGCCGTTGCGACCGATGCGGTTAATTTTGCCGTGCCGTCGAGAAATTGGCGTCGCGTAATCTGACCGTGCACGTAGCCGTCAAACAGCGCCATGACCCGCCGATCATAGCCATCGCTATTGGCCACTGATGTACTGCTCCAGATGCTGGATCTCTTCCTGCTGATCAGAAATGATCGCCTGCACCAGGTCGCCAATGGAAATCAGGCCGACCACCCGGTCACCTTCCAGCACTGGCAGATGCCGAATTTTCTTTTCGGTCATCGTCGTCATGCATTGATTGACGGTTTCGGTCGGGGTCGTCGTCGTCACGTCACTCGACATGATTTCGCCGACAGCTGTCGATTCCGAGGAGCGACCTTTCACGATCACCTTGCGAGCGTAATCTCGCTCGGTAACGATTCCCTTGAGCTCATCACCGTCCATCACCAACAATGACCCAATGGATTTCTCCGCCATGGTCTTGATGGCATCCAGGACAGACGCCTCAGCCGCAACAGAGATTATCCCACGGCCTTTCCTGTCTAGCAGGTGCTGCACCAGTTTCATACTGCCTCCCCATTGATGCGCCCGGTTCGGGGCGCTTTTATAGAGAGATACTAGCGCATTTGGGCTTTTTTAGGTTTCCTGCTCGACGCGGCCACGTACGTCCGAGATCTTCAGGCCGCCGCTGCCATCGTCAACGATCGTCAGATCATGCTCGACATCCGAAACCCGAATGCTGCCGGAGCCGTCATCAATGGTCACCGAGCCCCCGACGCGCCTCACACTGATGCTTCCTGAGCCATCAACGACGGACACGTCGCCCGACGCATCCAGGACATCCACCGATCCCGAGCCGTCGTCGATGCTGACATTGGCCACACCGCTAACGTCGATGGACCCGGAGCCGTCATCGATGAAGACATCGCCCAGTGTCCCGGTCACATCAAGTGATCCGGAACCATCGTCGATACGCACCGCCATACCCTGTGGGATCGTGACTTCGAGATGGATGGCGCCGTCGGCACCCCAGCCCATGAAGCCGTCCTTGAAGTCCGATTTCAATACCGCGGTGCCCGCTTTTTCGCCAAGCGACAGCTGCATGCGCTTTTCGATCAACTCCAGTGCCTTGTCTTCGCCGGTATTCGGGATGACGATGGTCGCGACAACGCGCACTTCGTCGGCTCCTGCAACCCCGGCGACATCCATGCTGCCGGCACCTGCCTCAATCGTGAGCGCCTCGATCCCATTGCTATCCAGCCGGAGCTCTCGAACTTCTTCGTAGTCGCGCCAACCGGCGTGCGCGAGGCTCGCGGTGAACATGGCCATTACTATGAAACTGCGCATAAGTATCCCCTTCCTGCGTCTGTCTGCGTTACTGTCTATTTAGACGCTTCTCAGCGCGATTTGGTTGCAACGCACCTAGTGCGCGACTTCGTATTTCTTCAAACGCGCCGCCAGTTCACGCGATGACAGCCAGCGGCCCCGTAACATGACGCCATGAATCCTGTCACTGTTGCTGATGTCGACCAATGGATTTGCATCGAGCAGTATCAGGTCAGCGTCGCGGCCCGCCGCGACTATCCCCGTATTTGCGCCCAGGAATTCCGCGACCGCTACGGTGCCGGTACGCAGCGCCTGGTACGGGCTAAGCCCGGCAGCGACCAGGGCCCGCAGCTCCCTGTGCACAGAAAACCCCGGCACGTTAAAAATCTGCGGGGCGTCAGAGCCCAGCAACAATCCGGCACCGGCTTTGTGCAATTCAAGAATCAGGCGACGCCGCAGCTCGATAGCTTGAGCGGCCGTTTCAGCGTCGAAGTCACGCTCGGCCAATTGTGCTTGCTTCGCTTCGACCCAACGCTCGAGCTGGGACCGCGACACGTAACGCATTTCCGGCCGCAGTCTCAGCTCGGCCGCCGGAGTTGCATCAATGATTTGTTCTATCAGGACTTCCGTGGGCACATTCCAGGTACCGGCCGCGGCTGTGTCAGCGGCCAATCGCGGGATTCCACGCGCATCGATGTCGTCCGCCAGCATGACATCGAAGAAACCTGCAATCCCACCCGACACGCCATGATCAGACGGCAGCAAGGCGAGGAAGTAGCCGTCAAGGTGATCGATTGTTGTCATGCTGTTGCGCAGCGCTTCGGCCACGCCACTGGCCACGGGTACGTGCCCGGCGAATGGCATGCCGATTTCGTTCGCGGTAGCCGCCAGCCTGTTGAATTCCGCATGGCTTAAGCCGGGATGCACTTTGACAAAATCGAATCCGGCTGCGTGCTGGTCGCGCACCATTTGCGCAGCCTGCGCCGCGCCCGAAACCGAGCGCCCGTTGAATGACGGCCCGGACGTCACCAGACGCGGGCCGAAAACTTCACCGCTCTCGAGTTGTGCGCGTAGACGCAAATGTGACGCGCGCCCCAGCATGCCACGTATGCGGGTAACGCCATTTGCGACGAACAAGGTGGCCAAACGATCGATTTGCTGCGGGTCTGTGCCGGTTACATGCGCGTGCATTTCCGCGAGCCCCGGCATCAGAAACCGGTCTGTCCCATCGATGAGCGTCGTACCTTCGGGTACCGGAATATCATCGACATCCCCGATAACGAGGATCTTGCCATCCGCAACAATAACCGTCTGTTGCTCGAGTACAGTCTCGCTGGACATCGGAATGACATTGACATTTACAAATGCCGTTACAGCATCCGCCGCCGCTACGCCAAGTGACAAACAGCCGCTTAGAGCAAGCATTGCCCGCCACATTGGATTCATGCGACGCCTTTCACTTCAGCCAGCACCTCATCGCTGATGTTTCCACCACATACAATCACTGCAACCTTGCAGCCGCGAAGGACATCTTTCTTCGCCAGCATTGCGGCGACGGCTACACCAGCGGCGCCTTCGATCACTTGTCCTTCCGCATCCATATAAAGGCGCATCGCAGCAGTGATTTGTTCCTCGTCGACGATGACAAACTCGTCAACGACCGCCTGCACCAGCGGAAACGTAATTGCACCGGCCTCGATGCCACCCGCGGTGCCGTCAGAAATCGTCGCATCACTCGGCATATCCAGGATTTCGCCAGCTTCGACAGAGCGAGCCATTACCGCCGACGCCAGCGGCTGACAGCCAAAAATCTGCGTCGCCGGACGGCTCGATTTCAAAACACTCCCTGTCCCGGCGATCAGGCCGCCACCGCCGACCGCGACAAATACGGCATCGACGTCCGGCAGGTCCTGCAGTATTTCAACGCCGCAAGTTCCCTGCCCCGCGACGACACTGGCATCGTTATACGGTGACAAATATTGCATGTCGTTGTCCGCAGCGTATTGCCGCGCATGCTGCTCGGTGTCCAGCCCGTCGCTGCCGAAAAATTTCACATCGCCACCGTAGCTCCTGATTTTTGCAACTTTTGCGGACGACGTTTGTTCGGGTACAAAGATCACGCCGCGAACATTCATTTTCTGCATGGCACAGGCCACTGCGGCACCGTGATTGCCGCTGGACGCGGCGACACAACCGCGCCGCCGCTCTGCTTCGGAAAGCTGCAGGAGCTTGTTACTGGCGCCGCGCAACTTGAAGGATCCGGTGGTTTGCTGGTTCTCCAGCTTAAAGTAAACCTCGGCATCCAGCTTGTCGCTGAAGTAGGTGGAACGGCGCAACTCGGTTCTGACGATCATGTCAGCGATCTGGTCCAGAGCGGTTGCAGCCGCCGCGGCAATTGCCTGGATGCTGGTCGCCACGAATTTAGTCGAACGTATTGCAGTGATCGGGGTTTCCGGATTGCAGCCCCGTGCGAAACCATCGCTGTCGCTGTGCCGATGTGCCGTGCGTAAACGATTCCGGCACCACACCGCGACCGCTCTGTTTTTGCAGTGTGTCGTCACCAATCGCGCTGGCGGCATTCAAGGCTTCCTCGACATCGCCAGCCTCAATAATATTGCGCGCGCGATCCGCCCGATTTGCCCACACGCCGGCGAAACAATCTGCCTGCAGCTCGAGTTTGACAGACAGCGCATTCGCGTCTGCCTGGCTGAGCTGGCGCTTCATCTCGTGAACTTTGCCGGATATGCCCAGCAGGTTCTGCACGTGGTGACCGATTTCGTGCGCGATAACGTACGCCTGTGCGAAATCACCGGGCGCCTTGAAGCGAGTGCGCATTTGCTCGTAAAAGCTCAGGTCAATGTACGCCTTGCGGTCGGCCGGACAATAAAACGGACCCATCGCTGCCTGCCCGAGACCACACGCCGATCGCGTCGCACCAGTAAACATAACGAGTGTCGGGGCACTGTAGCGCTGCCCTTGCGCTGCAAAAATTTCCGTCCAGACATCTTCGGTGTCGCCGACCACAACACTGACCATATCGGCCAGCGGGTCGTTCTTGAGGTCCTCTGCCGTGGGCTGCGTACCGGGCTGCGACGACTGGCCGCTCGACTGCAAACCGTCAAGCAAAGGGGTCGGGTCTACACCGAAATACCAGGCGAGCAGGATGATGACGATTGTGCCAATTCCACCACCCAACATCTTCGGCGCAGCACGCTGTCCACGCCGGTCTTCAATGTTTGTACTTCGCCTGCCACCGCGCCACCGCATATTTGCCTCCCGGACCATTTACAGATCGCCACTTTACAATAATTGACGGACTTAATATTTGTGTTGCCCAAGGCTACTTTACTGTGCAACGATGGGACTTCAATTGAAAAAGGCACAACTGCCGAAAGGCAGCGTCGCAAAGCCACCGGTCTACGGGCAAATCCTACGACAGCGGAGTTACCAATATGAATGCACACGGTTTTCGTGATACGGGCAAGTTGTATCGTCGCCCGGCACCCCCCGGCAAGCAAACGCCCACCACCCTTGCGCGGCTGATGCGCTGTCTCGACCCCAATATCAATGTTGCCGTTCCATTGCGCCCGCATGGCGCCGGCAGCTCATCGACGGATTGCAATGTCACCAGCCAGGGCACTGTCATCAATACAACGTCTTTCAACAAGATCGTTCATATCGATACCTACAATCACACCGTCACTGCCCAGGCCGGCGTACGCATCGGCGAGCTTGTCGCTGCGCTGGCAGTAGAGGGCATGGAGCTGATCGGCAGCTTCGACCAGACGGAGCGCACCCTCGGCGGCGCGATCGCATCTCCGTGTATGGGAGCCGGTATCGGCGATCAGGCATCACTGTTGTCGACGCAAGTCATCAACATGAAAATCGTCACTGCAGGCGGTAAGGTCATGAAGGTCGGTGAAACGCAGCAACACCTGCTCAGTGCGTTCCGCCTGAGCTACGGCCTTTTGGGCTTTATTTACGAAGCGACACTAAAAGTGCGGCCGATAATGACGTTTGCAGCAAGTCACCGCAGTATGGACGTCGACACGTTCGCACAGGTGTCGGACCGGCTTGCACAGGGCAATGTCGGCTTGAAATTCTACATGCTGCCGTATCGCAATCATGTCTATCTTGATCTGCGGCATTTCGAATCCGATGCGGGCAACACCTGGAATGCTCCGTGGAAGATCAAGGACTGGGGCGAAAGCACCGTCCTGCCGAGCGTGTTCCGTTCACTTAGCCGTGTCGTACCCATTCCGTCCGTTCGTTATCGACTGATGGATTCCATATCCACGACCACGCACGACCTGGTAAATTCCAAGCTGGTCCGCAACGGCAATAACGCTGCAAGCGGCGGTCGGCATCGGCGCCGTAAATCGAGCAATCTGCTGTATTCGACCTGGTGTTTTCCTGCGTCCGACTTTTCTGTCGTGATCAAGGCCTATGCAAAGTTTTGCCGCGAAACATTTGCGCAAACCGCCTATCGCTGCGATTTGCCGGCAGTCGGATACCGCGTCGCGAGGGACAATTCAGCACTGCTGTCGCCATCGTTCGACGAGCCGCTGGTCGCCCTGCAAACCGTATCAACACAAAAACGCGGCTGGGACGGGTTCGTAATGGACCTGTCGGAGTTTGCGGAAAACTGGGGTGGCACGCCGCTATTCAACCAGACGCTGGCGACACGCGACGCTTATGTTTCGCAAACTTACGGCGGCCGCATGGACTTTTTCAAGAAACTCAGACGCCAGCTCGACCCGGACAACCGGCTGCTCAATCCCTACCTGGCTCGCTACTTCAAATAGGACCATATTTGGCGCGGTACACCGGGATTCGGCAACGATGCTGTCTCGCGAGCAGCCTGCCCATTCGACCTAAGCGACTGTTTTAAAATAAATAAGCCCTTTTATCACCGATCGATCTATTGGCGCACTGGTATTTATATATCGGATTGATAGTATGCATCGCCCCGATATATGTGGCGGTTGCAAAATGGACGTTAAAACAGTTTGCCTTGGAATACTGACGGACGGCGCCGCGTCCGGCTACGACCTGAAAAAACACTTTGAATCGACCTTCGGTCATTTCTTTGCGGCCGGCTATGGCTCGATTTACCCGGCCTTGTCTGCGCTCGCGGACCAGGGGCTGGTCACCTGTGAACATGTTCCGCAGGAAGGCAAACCGGACCGCAAGGTCTATGCAATTACTGCCGACGGGCGGGCGTTTTTGGCCGAAGCACTGCATGCGGACCTGGCGCCCTGCCACAAGATTCGTTCCGACTTCCTGGCCACCCTGTGCTTCGCACACCTGATGTCGGCCGAGGATATTGAAACGGTTCTCGACAACCGCATCAAGAATCTCGAGTACTACCAGAAAATGATCAGCGATATCGAATGCTGCCATTCGGTTGACTGGACACCCGGCAAACGATTTGTCGCGGGCTTCGGCAAGATGATGACAGAAACAATGAAGCGATACGTTGAAGAAAATCGTCACCTGCTAAGCGGCAGTGAGCAACGAAAAACAGCCAGCGCCTGAAGTAGCGCACAACAACGAGAGTAAGATGAAAAACTCCAAATTCGAACAGTATCGATCGTGGCTGGTCTCTGCGGGGATCGCGATCGTCGTTGGTGTCTGGCTGATCTCAGGCCAGTTTGGCAACTCGACCAACGACACACAGTCCGACGACGAATTCGCCGCAACAGCCGATGTCAGCAAGGATGCCGTACGAGTGCGCACCCAGTCGGCAGAAAAAATCATGCGCTCTGTTTCGGTAAATGGCAAAACTGCGCCTGCTCGCGTGGTCTCGTTGACCGCGCAGACCGATGGCCGGGTGGTACGAATCGGTGCACAGCGAGGCGCGAACCTCGAGACCGGCAGTCTTATCGTGCAGCTTGACGAGCGCGACCGAAAAGCACGCCTTGCGCAAGCCGAAGCGACCGTCAAACAACGTCAGGTGGAGTACGAAGCCCGCGCCAAGTTGAAGTCGTCGAGCTATGTATCGGAGGCGCAGTTGCAGGAGGCTGTCGCACTTCTCGAAACCGCCAAAACCGAGTTGACACGCGCGCGCCTGGACCTTGAGTACATGCACGTCCGTGCGCCATTCGCGGGTGCACTGCAGTCGCGTTCTGTCGAGATTGGCGACTTTGTCAAAGTGGGCGACCCGATTGCGACTTACGTCGATAATCGAACAATCATCGTGTCAGGAAATTTGTCGGAGTTTGATGCGCACTATGTCGATGTCGGTGACGCCGCCGCGGCGAGGCTCGCGACCGGCGAAACCGTGCACGGGAAAATTCGCTACGTTGCTCCGGTCGCCGACGAGGCAACCCGTACTTTCGGCGTCGAGCTCGAAGTCGACAACTCTGAAGGCGCGCTGCGGGTAGGTGGGACAGCCGTGCTTACGATTCCAGCCGAGGAAGTACTGGCACACAGGATCTCGCCGTCATTGTTGACGCTCGACGACGCGGGCAATGTCGGGGTAAAGCTGATCAACGACGACGGACTGGTCGAGTTCGTTGTTGCCGACATTGCGCTCTCCAGTCATGACGGCGTATGGCTGGCCGGACTGCCCGAGAATGCGACAATTATCACGGTTGGCCAGGGCTACGTCGCGAACGGGGCACGCGTCGATACGGTTCCCGAAGAAGCGAGTCGCACTGCGGTGGCGATTCAGACCGGTGCCGAGGCCGACGACTAATGAGCATTATCGGTTCTGCAATGTCACGGTCGCGTACCGTCATACTGTCATTGCTCGTTGTACTGATCGGCGGTTTCATCGCGTACACCACAATTCCAAAGGAAGCGGAGCCGGACATCGAGATTCCGGTGATTTACGTCAGTATTTCTCACGACGGCATATCGCCCGAGGATGCCGAGCGCCTGCTGGTGCGACCCGTCGAGCAGGAACTGCGCTCAATCGAGGGCATCAAGGAGATGACCGCGAATGCCTACGAGGGCGGCGCGAACGTGCAACTGGAATTCGATGCCGGCGTCGACACTGACAAGGCGTTGCAGGACGTTCGTGAGAAAGTCGACAAGGCCAAAGCCAAGCTGCCAAGCGACACGGACGAACCGACTGTAAATGAAGTCAAGATGTCACGTTTCGATCCGATGCTGGTGCTGAACCTCGCGGGCAATATCCCGGAGCGTACGTTAACCAGTATCGCGAAAGACCTGAAAGAAAAGGTGGAAGGCTTGCCCGGCGTCCTCGAAGTTAACCTTGTCGGAACACGCGAGGAACTGATGGAAGTGGTCGTGGACCCACTGGCAATGGAAAGCTACGGGCTCGACCAGGCACAGATTATTCAATTCGTTGATCGCAATAATCGCCTGGTAGCAGCGGGCGCATTGCATGCCAGCGAAGGTCGCTTCCCGGTGAAGGTCCCGGGCGTGTTCGAAAACGCCAACGATATCCTGGAAATGCCGATCAAGGCTGTCGGCGAACGTATCGTGCACTTTAAAGATATCGCCGAAGTCCGGCGCACCTACAAAGACGCTGAAAGCGTCGCCCGACTGAACGGCAAACCGGCAATTGCGATCGAGGTTGTGCAACGCTCCGGTGCGAACATCATTGACACGATCGCTGCCGTCAAGGCACTGGTCGCAGAGGAAAAAAGCTACTGGCCTGCCGAGATCGAGGTGGTTGCATCCCGGGACAAGTCGAAAGATGTCAACGACATGCTGTCCGAATTGCAAAACAGCGTGCTGTCCGCCGTATTGCTGGTATTTATCGTCATCATTGGCATCCTGGGGATACGTTCGGCGCTGCTGGTTGGCGTCGCAATACCGGGCAGTTTCCTGATGGGCATCCTGCTGATCGGCTCGTTCGGTGTAACTATCAATATGATGGTCCTGTTCGCACTGATCATGGCGGTCGGCATGCTGGTAGACGGCGCCATCGTTGTTACCGAGATGGCGGATCGCCGGCTTGCCGAAGGCGAATCGCGTTTCGATGCGTATTCGCGTGCCGCAATTCGCATGTCCTGGCCGATCATTGCGTCGACCTGCACTACGCTTGCAGCGTTTGTCCCCCTCGCCTTCTGGCCCGGCATGTCAGGTGAATTCATGAAGTACCTGCCGATCACCCTAATTGCGGTGCTGGCGGCATCTTTGGTGATGGCCCTGATTTTCGTGCCGACACTCGGTTCAATATTTGGCAAGACCGGCGCAAATACTGACGAGGCCCGGCGCAACCTGGCAGCCGCAGAAACAGGCGACCTGAATACGGTTTCGGGATTCACCGGTCGCTATGTGCGCTTTCTGCAAACGACGCTGAAGCACCCGTGGCGAAACGTCGGCGGTGTCACCGCGCTGCTTATCGGTGTGTACTTCGCGTTTATTTTTCTCGGCAAGGGAATCGAGTATTTTCCTGAAGTTGAACAACCCTTCGGCATGGTCGACATCCGCGCGCGTGGTGACTTGTCTACGGCGGAACGCGATGCATTGGTCCGCCAGGTCGAGGAACGGGTTCTCGGCATGCCGGAGATCGAGTTTCTCTATGCAAAAACCGGCAGCAATGACCAGGGAGCCGAAGACCAGATCGGCACTCTCACACTCAATTACATTGAATGGGACCAACGCCGCAGCTCGAACGAAGTTCTCGCCGACATCCGCGCACGTACCAGCGACCTGGTCGGTATCCGGATTGAAACACGCAAGCCGGATTCCGGGCCGCCGATCGGCAAGCCCATCCGTATCGAATTTTCCTCGCGCTTTCCGGAAGCCCTCGAAGCCGCAGTCGCCGACGTTCGCGACCTGATGGAAAACACAACCGGCATTCTGAATATCGAAGACAGTCGGCCGTTGCCCGGAATCGAGTGGCAAATCAAGGTCGACCGTGCCGAGGCGGCGCGTTTCGGCGCCGACATCTCACTCGTGGGTGCGATGGTGCAGCTGGTCACCAATGGCATCAAGATCGGTGAGTACCGCCCCGATGACAGCGACGATGAGATTGATATTCGTGTTCGCTACCCGGAAGCACAGCGTAGCCTTGCGCAAATAGACGATTTGCGTATTCCTTCCGAGCAGGGGCTGATACCGATCAGCACTTTTGTTGAGCGTGTGCCGGCACAAAAAGTCAGCAATATTCGACGCATAGATATGCGCCGCACGATGGCCATCGACGCCGACGTCGATGCCGGCTACCTCGTCAATGACCTGGTCAATGAACTGCGCGCGGAGCTGCCAGACCTGGAGATCGACCCACGTGCCTCAATGAGCTTTGGCGGCAGTACGCAGGATCAGGAAGAAGACATGGCGTTTCTCGCCCGCGCCATGCTCATGGCACTTGCGATCATGGCGATCATCCTGGTCACGCAGTTCAATAGTATCTACCAGGCGGGTCTCATCCTTACCGCCGTCATTTTTTCAACAGGCGGCGTGCTGCTCGGGCACCTGATCATGGGCAAACCGTTCGGCGTTATCATGAGCAGCGTCGGCGTTATTACACTCGCCGGCATCGTCGTGAACAACAATATCGTGTTCATCGATACCTATAACGTGTTGCGTTCGCGCGGAGAAGCGGCATTTGATGCGATTTTGCGAACCTGCGCCATACGCCTGCGCCCTGTCCTTCTGACAACGGTGACGACCATCGTCGGTCTCCTGCCAATGGTTCTGGGTGTCAATATCAACCTGATCGGCCGCGATATTTCCGTCGGAGCACCGAGTTCGCAATGGTGGACACAACTCGCATCGTCAGTGGCGGGTGGGCTCGCGTTTGCCACGGTACTGACGCTGATCCTGACCCCCAGCCTGTTGATGATCCAGGCGAACGTCAGTGCCGCCCTGCAGCGCCGCCGGCGCCCGGAATCGGCAGGCACCGCTTCGGCCGCCGGTTAGGCCCGCAAAAAACTAATCCAAATACCCGTTTGGTGCATCTAATAGTCAGGCGCGACAAATGCGCGCCTGTTGATGCGCTAACTCATTGATTTGTAATAAACCCGGCATGCAGCGATGACAGGTCATCGCGCTGGTTGCGTTATACCGAGCTAGTGTTATACTTCACTACAACACTATATAGCCGAGCCCAGAACCCATGACCAACCATCCGCTGACTCGCACCCTGCTGCCCGCCGCCATCCTGGCCGGATCCTGCCTGCTTTCCGCCTGTGGCGTTGGCGAGGCAAGCGTCGCAGAAGTCATTGAGACCGCAACCCCTGTCCCGGTTGAGACCGCGACACCGTTTCGTTCCGACATCAATGCAACCTACGCGGCAAGCGCCTCCATAGAATCGGATGCCGATGCGCCAGTGGTCGCCCGCGTTGGCGGCGAAGTGGTCGAATTGCTGGTCGAAGAAGGTGATCGTGTTGCAGCAGGACAGGTTCTGGCGCGGCTGGACGGCGAGCGCTTGCGCCTCGAAATGCTTGCGGCGAAGGCCAATCTCGAGCGTGCACTGAAGGAATACGCCCGCAACGTCGATCTGCACGATCGCGGGCTGATCAGTGCCGCAATGTTCGAAGGGCTCAAATTTGACGTCGCCTCATTGCAGGCCACCTATGAGCTCAAGGAACTGAACTACCAGTACTCAAACATCCGGGCGCCCATTGCCGGCGTCGTCTCCTCGCGCGACATCAAGCCGGGCGAGACTCTTAAGGCAGGGCAAGTTGCATACCGCATTACCGAGACTTCCGAGCTACTGGCATACTTGCAAATCCCGCAAGCGGAACTGGCAAAGTTTTCTGTCGGTCACATTGCGAACGTGCAGGTGGCTTCGATGCCGAATGCCAGTTTCGCTGCAGAAATTATTCGTATCAGCCCGACGATCGATGCCGAGAACGGAACCTTCCGGGCAACTGCGTTAATTGACAACACAGCGGGCCACCTGGCGCCCGGCATGTTCGGACGCTTTAGCATCGCCTATGAGCGGCATACCAACGCACTGCTTATCCCGGCGCATGCCCTGCTCGATGAGGACGAAATGACCAGTGTTTATGTCGTCCGCGACGGCGTCGTTGCACGGCGCGTCATTGATATCGGTATCAGGGAAGACGGCCGTGTAGAAGTGCTGAGCGGATTGCAGGAAGACGACCAGGTGGTTGTCGTCGGACATTCCGGATTGCGGGACGGTAGCAAGGTGCTGGCCAGCACCATCGAACGAGACCGCATCGCCGGGTGATTTAATTCCTGCCCATGGTCAGAATAATAAACGACGACCGCAGCAGGAACATAAGGGGATATCAGATGAAGTTATTTCGCGTTGGCGCAACTGCGTTCGCGTGCATACTGTTGTTCAGTGCCTGTCAGCAGGGCGATGGCGAGCACGACCGGGAAAGCGACTCCGATGAAGACGAGACAGCACCGGTTCCGGTTGAGGTCCAAGTACCGATTCGCGGCGATATCCATGCTACCTATACAGGTACCGCACCCATCGAGGCTTTTGCCGAAGCCAATGTCATCGCCAAGGTCGATGGTGAAGTCCGGCGCCTGCATGTAGAAGAAGGTGACCCGGTCAGCAAGAATCAGGTACTGGCCACACTTGACGGCGACCGCCTGCGCCTTGAGCTCAGCGAATCCGAAGCCCGGCTGCGCAAAATGCAACGTGACTTTTCGCGCAACAAGGAATTGCAGGCGAAGGGCCTGATCAGCGAAGGCGATTTCGAACGCATTCAATACGACATGGAAGCGCTTGAAGCTTCCTACAACCTTGCAAAGCTCGAACTTGATTACACTCGCATCCGCGCGCCCATCGACGGCGTAATTTCCGAGCGTTATATCAAGCTCGGCAACACCATAAAAACGGGCGACACGGTCTATCGGGTAACCAGCCTGGACCCGCTGGTCGCCTACCTTTATATCCCGGAACGGGAATTTCGACAGATTGAAGCGGGACAGGCAGTGCGCATCACGATTGATGCGCTGGCCGACGAACCTGTCATGGCGACAGTTACACGTGTCAGCCCTGTCGTTGATGCGACAACGGGTACCTTCAAAGTCACGATTGAAATGTCGGGCACCGGGCAGAGAATCAAACCCGGGATGTTCGGTCGCATGAGCATCATTTATGACGTTCATAGCAATGCACTGCAGGTTCCGCGTAGTGCCATTATCGAAGCGGCCGGCGAGTCATACGTATTCGTCGTTGAGGACAACAA
>TARA_R110002096_G_scaffold87253_15_pt1 | contig 16929 bp, 13 predicted proteins | sample TARA_R110002096 | Tara Oceans TARA_R110002096 (sample SAMEA4397295) | marine metagenome | biome: Polar Biome; feature: [DCM] deep chlorophyll maximum layer (ENVO:01000326); material: water (ENVO:00002006), including particulate matter (ENVO:01000060) such as... | depth 35 m | reverse complement strand
CCAGCCACAATAATACCATGCCCAAGCCAGGAAGGTTTCGGTGCGATTTTCAGAAAAACTTCCCGCCGTTCATGAATCAAATAAGCGATAATCGGCAGAATGAGCAAACAGTGATTATATTCCGGCTTATCCCACCAGGTCATGACCAGATTGGACACCGTATCAAATAAAACGACGATGACCGTTAAAAAGGCAAGCCCCAGCATAAGAGCCGCATGACGCCACTGTTGTGTGATTTCTTGTTGTTGCATTGTTCCTGTATCCCTGCCCCCAATTGTTATATTTTCATGCATGTTAGCGTCCACGCTCTTAAAAAAATATTACGTTCAAATATATATTTCTTAATCACACCACACACAAACGCCGTAATTACCCCAGATACCTTGACACCATAGGCCCCACGATGTTTGCCAACGGCAGCGGCAGTTTCTTCCAGGTTTTAATCATCAGTTGATATTTAGGGTTCAACGGGTTTATTTCCGGAATTTCTTCCCCGTCCTTCAAAATATATTCGTAATGCAGCGCTTCCGGTGTAAAGCCCCAGTTTTTCTTGAAACTGAACGCACCCGTCCCGTTTTTACTGCGTCCGAAATCAAATATTGTGCATTTTTTTTCCTGAACAGCCCGGTCCATCAACGACCAATACATAAAATCATTCGCGGCCAGGGCGCGCGCCTCAACCGTGCCTCCTCCATAATAAGGAACGACCTCATCCCGGAAATAAAACGTCATGACACTGGAAACGGCTTTCCCGGCCTCTGTCTCGATGGTCAGGATTTCACAGTTGTCCCCATATTCCTGCTTCAGACAATAAAAAAGCTTCTTGGGGAAAACCGGCGTTCCCAGATTACGGACACTTTCCGAATACATGGCGAACAGACGGTTGGGCTGGTCATCCACCACAGCGTTCAGGCCAAACTTTATCCCCTTGCGCACCATGGCCCTCTGTTTGCGCGGAATAGCCATCATATTTTCTTCTGAATCCTCAGAAAGCGTTTTGCGGAAGGTCGAATACATCTCGCTTTTGGTTGGCCAGTCATCATGGATTTTTTTCATATTACGGCATTCAAGGGAATCGACCCCCAAATCCCGGGATAAGCGGCGGCATTCCTCATCCAGCAATACCAGAACTTCCGGGCTGTCAAAGATCGGTCCGCCATTGGTGGCGAAAGCCATCGAAATCAGCGCATTCCCGAACAAACGGCTTTTAACCTGGATCAGTGGGATCAGGCCTTTAATTTCACCAGCATCTTCCACATAAACATAGAAGTATTTATGTCCCATACTGCGCACGACCGCCCGGCCCCAGGCTGTCTGATGATACACCGTTGCCTCACTATGTCTCTCGACATAGGCATCCCAGGCGGCGCAATCGCCAAAAATATCCAGTAGCTTAACTTGCATCATTTACCCCTGGCGCTCTAAAAAAACCTGGTCCATCCGGCCCCAGTCAAATTCTGCGAGAACTTTACGGATCTTTGTCTCCATCACATCAAGATTGGTGTAATGGCGAAATCTGGATTTCAACCCCGCTTGTGTCTGGCGCGGTTGTTCCGGGTCGATCTCCCAGGGGTGAAAATAAAAGATGCACGGTTGCTGATCTTTCGCGTTGACCCGTTTCATCGCCGCCTTGGAAATGAAATAAGGCAATAGCCGGAAATATCCTCCGCCGCCACAAGGGATTTTGCGCCCCATAACTTCTACTGTCGTTACCGGCATTTCGATAAATGCCTGGCCGTCAATCGGTTGAAAATCAAAACGTGGCGCTGAGGGCATGCCATAATGATCGTGCTGTATCGGATAAATGCTTGAACTATACTTAAAACCGGCTTCCGCCAGAACATCCAGCGCCCAAAGGTTTTTTTCGCCGATCGAAAAACTTGGCGCCCGATAGCCTTTTACCCCGACGCCCCCTATGTCTTCGAGGATCTTCTTGGAGAATATGACATCTTCCGTAAATTCAGGTCTGCTCTGATCGGTGACCCGTAAATGCTGCATCCCGTGGCTGGCCAGTTCATGACCATTCTCGACAATCAGGCGCACCACATGGGGGAAACGTTCCGCAATCCAGCCCAGAGTAAAGAAGGTCGCCTTGACCTTGTGGTCATCGAACATTTTTAGGATGACATCAATGTTGCGTTCGACACGACATTCAAGGTTATCCCAGTCATTGCGATCAATATCATGTTCAAAGGCCCCCACCTGGAAATAATCCTCCACATCCACAGTCATGGCGTTGGTGATCAGGCTGTTATCTGTTGAAGACGTCATGATTCACTCATTCCCCATCTTCTGTCTGATCAACCATATTGGCTATAATTTCAAGCGCGCCCTTGATGGTTTCATCATGAATTTTAACATACTTTTCAAGCACATATATCCGTTCTTTCAGATCTTCCATATGCTGGTTGTTCATGTCAGCCTTGGGGGAAGATGCCTTCATCCCGGAAACAAGCCGCGTGTCGCCGACTGCGTGGCGGGAAGGTCCGGAAGAGGCAATATCATGCTCCATATCATCAATGACATTGGTCACGACTTTTTCATCAATGGTCGCCAGTTCTTCTAACGCCCCAAAGAGTAAAATACGTGAACAGAGCGTATTCAATTTGCGGGGCACCCCGTTGGTAAACTGATAAATTTCATGGAACGATCCCTCTGTAAATAAAGGTTTCCCGGACCAGCCAACCACAGACAAACGGTGTTCGATATATTCCTTGGTTTCGTCATAGGTCATGGATTGCAGATGATGGGTTGCAATCACCCGCTGACGTAACTGTTCAAGCTCTGGCGCGAAAGCCCACTTGTCCCGGAATTCCGGTTGACCGATCAGGAAGCTCTGTAGTAACGCCCGATCCCCTTCCTGGAAATTTGACAACATCCGCAATTCTTCCAGGGCCGGGATCGGCAGATTCTGAACTTCATCAATGATTAGCAAAGCCCGCTTTCCCTTGGCGTGATTGCGCCGCAGGAAAATTTCGATTTCATTCAACAAAATGGACTTGTCTTTGGTGCTGATATCCAGACCGAACCCCGCCGCCACCATACGCAGGATATCATCCGCGTCCAGATGCGTTGTTACGATTTTCGCCGCCACATACTGATCATTGTCCAGCTCGTTCAACAACCGCGCCACCAGCGTAGTTTTCCCCGCGCCGATTTCACCGGTAACAATGATGAACCCCTCACCCTGACTCAGGCCATAGGTCAAATACGCCATGGCCTTATGATGGGTTGAGCTGTCAAAATAGAAACTGGGATCAGGCGTTAGCTGAAAAGGCTTGCCTTCAAATCCATAAAATTCAGTATACATTATTCACCTAGAATGTTGCCCTGATGGACAAGGAAATGTAATTTGTGCCGCCATTCAAGTTGGCAAAGCGGGCCTGGTCACGATCAGAATGGGTGTACCCAAGAGTTCCAACCAAAGATTGGGAAATCGAATAATTACCATTCACGGACGCACTCCAAAATGTATCTTCCGTCCCGTCCGAAGCAAACTTTGACAGGTTGTATGAAAAACTACTCCCCAGGCTCAAACGGCGACTAAGCTGACGATTAAGCGAGACTGCCGCGCTGTACCGGTCTTCGTCGAGCGCAGAGTTATCAGATTTATTTCTGCTGTAGGAGCCACTCATCGAATAGGATGTTCGCCCCCGCGACCCTGTCAAATAGAGCCGCGCCTGTTTTCGACGGGTGATATCGCCACTTACAAAATTCCCTGACTGTGTCGGGTCAATTACCGGTCCAGGTATTTCATCGAAAGCAAAAGACTGGAAAGTTTGAATCGTGTCCGTGTAGGTCAGGTTGATCGAATGTTTTGCCGTCATTTTATATTGTGCATTCAGGGAAAACGTATCCGTTCCCGACCTGTTACCATACCGCATGGAAATTGATGTTCGAGGGCCAGGTACAAAACGAAATCCAGCGTCCCACGTCACACCGTCAAAGTTGGCGAAAGAATTGCCGCCATCCCGGTCCTGATATCCAATACTGCCCAACAGGGCAAACTGATCCAGCAACTGATACGATAAATCAGCATTCAGGGTGCGGGTATCAAAATCCGCCTGATCTTCCCTTTCCTCATTGGCATACACCGCTGACAGCGTCCAGCCCAGACGCTGAAATGCAGGCCCGTTGGACAGGGAGAAGGTTCCCCTATGAGTCAGAGAGTTGCCAAAAAAGGTATTGAGCGTAGTTTGTTCCGTATCTGACGAACTTCTCACATGACGCAGTTCATAGCGCAGCTGTGCCGTTGCCCAGGACCCGAAACGATGGGCCAGGTAAGGAGAAAAACGATAAGATTGAACCGTGCGACGGTTTTTTGTCTGACTGACATCCACTGATGAGATTGCCTGACGACGATCCAGGAACTGTTGATCGACATTGGCCCCTGCATCGATAAAAAACAGATCATTCACCAGTTCACTATTCAGATTCGCCTGAACGGTGTGCCGTAAATCATGCTTTTCTCCCCCCGTACTGCCGGGGTAAAAGAAGTAATTCGCGCCATACAGAATAGAGGCATTCAGCCGCGCCCCGGTTCCGGTCAGTTGTACCTGTGGGGAAATCTGGGTGACGAAATCACCCTGGCGCACTGTTTCATCCAGATTGACATTATCCGTATAGGTTTCTGTGGCTGTCAATGTCGGTGTTACCCGCCATGTGGCAGCGCCAGCGGAAACCCCTAGACCAGATGTTGCTACTGTAGACAGCAGCAAGATTATTGTTTTTTTGGTGCTATACATTCTTCCCCGCCCTCGCTTTTATGTTAATTATATCCATACCCATAATAAGAACCGAATTTCTTCGTTCCCGGGGTGAATCGGGTCTTATTCAAAAGGAAATTGACGTTCTTATTTTTCTCGATCATTTTCAAAGCATCTTTCAACTCGCCTTCGCGCGTTCTTTCTGCTTCAACAACATACAGGATCTGTCCCACATGCAAAGCCAGTACAGAGGCTGCACTACTGGCCAGAACGGGTGGTGAATCAATAATGATGACCCGGTCGCTGTACCGTCTGGCTATCTCGTCAATGATTTCCCCCATGCGACCACTGGCCAGCAATTCAGTCGTCAGCTTATGTTTTTTACCGGCTGGCAAAATCGTGAAGTTCGGAATATTGGTCCGCAACAAACACTCGCTGAGATCCATATCCTTATTTTCAATCACATCGATCAGGCCTTTGTTGCCTTTCACTCCAAGCGTTTTGAGAACGTCGGGTTTCGCAACATCCGCATCCACCAGAAGAACTGTCAGATCGCGTTCCGCGGCCATGCTCATGGCAAGACTGGTGGCGCAAAATGTTTTGCCTTCATTGGGTTGCGTACTGGTGACCATGATGATATTGCCGTTTTCAATCGCAGATTCCCCTTTGGAAAAGGCATTTAACAACAAGCTGCGCTTTACAATACGGAATTCTTCGGCGGTAACCGAATTCTCGACATCATCATTTTCCGCATGTATCCCCTGCTCTCGCAAAAGGTCCAAATTCACCTCGACAAACGTACTGGATCGTTTGGTTTTTTTCTGTTCCGCATCCGCTTTCGGCACATGGACAGGCGGCGTCGCGGGAGAACTCTCAACAGGTTCCGTCACCGTCGGGGCTTGAGAAGTCGCCGCTTCTTTTTTCGCAGCACGTTCAACCAAACTCTCGTTTTTCTTCAGTTTGGCGGCTGCTTTTTCAATTAAACTCATTCTTTAAACCTTTTAATCTGCGGACGAATATCACGCGACCGGTAAATGCATATAATTCATGACAAGAAATACGCTGATCGTTGAAACCAAAAGTCCGGCCATCATGATAGAGAAAATAATCAGTTTTCTTTTGCGAAGACGAAGCTCCTCAGCCGAAGGCAGAATGGAAATACTGCCCAGCACCGGGAAGGAAAACGCTTCTCTCAGGTTTTTCTCAGTGGAATATGTGGCATGCATCTGACTTAACAGGAAAGCAACCCCGACACCGGCCCCAAGACCCGCAACCAAAACACCGATCACCAGAATTAAACGGTTCGGACTGGCCGGCTCCCGCGCTTCCTGCGGCGGGTCGATAACCCGGAACCGGACACGGTCCGTATTGGTTTCCAGATCAGAAGAAATTTTCGCCGATTCACGCTTGGCCAGCATCTGGTCGTAATTGCGCTTAATGACTTCATAATCCCGGTTCAGCCGTGCGTGTTCTGCTTCGACTTCCGGAATACGGTGCGCCATGGCTCTAAGTTGATTTGCGCCTTCTTCCTTCTGCTTCAGACGCGACTGAAGAATGGCGATTTCCCCTTCAAGATCAATCAGCTTCAAACTGATCTGGTCATAGATCGGGTTAGGCATGACCCCACCTGACGCCTGCAAGGCCTGAGTATCATTATCCTCAAGCGCCTTTTCAAATTCGCCCTGCGCCTTTACCTGCTTGGTTTTCAACATATCAATCTGGTTCAGGACGATACGAACGTCAGGATGCTGTTCCTTATACCCACGGGCATAAAGCTCATCCAGACGCATTTCCAGGTTGGTAATTCGACCTTGCAGGGCTGATGGCTCACTTGACTTTCCGCCCAGAGAAGGCCCCATTCCCGAAGACGGAACATAGGCTGGAATATCTTTCAGGCTGGCGATCAGCTGCTTACGACGATTGTCATACTCAGACAAGGTCTGCTTGACTGCATTCACCTCGCCGATACTGTTTTGAAGTTGCTTATAGTATGATTTATCGGACAGAAACGCCATATTCTTCTGGCGAAATTCCATGGCGCGCTGTTCGGCAATTTCCAGCTGCTCTTCATACTCACGAATTTGATCTTCAATAAAACGAACCGCGGACGTCAGGTCTTTTCTGTTTTGCCCCAGATTATCTTCCATGAAAATATTCAATAATGACTCAACCACCATCTTGGCAATCGCGGGGTCTTCATGAATATAAGAAATCTTGAACAGGTTCGCCGCCTGAATATTAATATTGATATCCTTGATAATATCATCAATTTTTTCGTTCATCGCTTCCGGGCTGTTGATCAAAAGGTCCTGATCCGTCATCCGGATGACTTTTTCAATATTTGGCCGGCTAATCAGGGTTTGCCGCATCATGGCAACCTGATTATAAATGTTATTCTGGACCGCCATCCCCCCCAGCAAAGGCTTGAGGAACGTTTCCGCATCAACATGAATACGGGCTTCCGATTCATACTGGTTTGGAATTTGGGCAACATAGATCCAGCCGACGATACATATCGCCCACGCAATGAAGATAGCGACAATCCTATTGCGCCAAACCCCATATAGTATCGAGATAAGCTGTTGATATACCTCGTTCATAACCTAACCGTCCTGATTTATTTTTAAGTCTATTCTGCCGTTAATTTCGACATTCATCCCTATAGTGTGAACAAGGAGATTTCCCCTTGTTCACATTAAAAACAACAGAAGCTTAGAAAAAGCTTTCTGGAATAATGATTACGTCACCTGGCTCAATCTTAACATTGGCGCTGACGTCACCGTCTCTGATCAGGTCATCAATGCGAATGCCATATTCGCGCTGGACCCCGTTTTCCACCCGCGCCAGCGTCGCCCGGTTCCCGGCGGCGAATTCAGTCACACCACCAACAGTGATCATCACATCAAGCAATGTCATATTGGCCCGGAAAGGAATCGCCTGTGGCGATGTGGCCGATCCCACGACCCGCACCTGCTGCGCAAAAGGTCCCTGGAAACCGGAAACGATTACCGTCACGATCGGACTTTGAATATATTCAGAGAGTTTTTTCTCGATATCCCGCGCCAGTTGTGTCGGTGTCCGGCCTGTCGCCGTCATATCGTCAATCAGCGGCACAGAAAAACGGCCGTCGGGCCGTACAGTAACCGATGTGGTCAATTCAGGATTACGCCAGACAAAAATCTGCAGGCTGTCCAATGGACCCACCACATATGGCGCGCCGGGTCCTTCATCAACAGGAACAAATTGCGCCGATGGCAAACTGTCTTTGCCGTTAGTCATGCTACAGCTTGCGATGAGTAACATACCGATAAATACGATGCTGCTTCTGAACCCTCCAGAAATTTTATCCAGATTGAATATTCCTTTAATCACAGTTTATTCCCTTCCAATTTAATTATTAGCCGATTTAATTATCGACCTGTCCCCTGTCATGTTTCAGAGACAATCTTAGTAATGACTATTGAAATAATCTGAATAGGTTAAATTAGTCCAAAAATTCAGATTATTTTCCATTTATTATAGGTTAGGCCCTTTTAAAACACCTGTTCACCCCAAACCAGAGGCATAATACTACCTCCTTACAGCTTATATCTTGCCCCAATATGTCAACCACGTGTGGTTTATCCTACCAGAAAGATTACCCTAAATCCGGATTGTAGATCATTTCGAATTCAAACGCATCATCCTTCTGCATTCTACCTTCCTGCCGTCCAAGTTACAAATGCTTCTTGAACCACAATTCCAGCATCGCGACATCCCAGCTGAACCCGCCAGCACCGCTGGGTTCATCCGTATGACAGGCGGCGATGACTTCATCAATAAACGACGGCATGAGAAACCCTCGTTTTTTGAAGTCGGTCAAATTATCGCAAACCTGTTCATTAATCCCTTTATCCTGATACACCCAGGACATAAACGGCAACCCAAATCCATGTTTTTCCTTCGTCAAGACTTCCTGAGGCAAGAAATCACGCAAAGCATATTTGAAGAAAGATCTTAATTCTCCGCCTTTCAGCAAAACATCAGTCGGGACACCAGCCGCAAAATCCACCAGTTCCGAATCCAGGAAAGGATAACGCACTTCAACACCCGCGAGATCGCACATCCGGTTTACTTTCCGCAAGTCGTTATCCGCCAGGGTTATCTGCAAATCGAGATGCATCATACGCTGCACCATCTGGCTGTCGCCATAATGATAATATTTTTTACGTAAAATTTCCAACGGCAGGTCAGGGTTGACCTGAGCCGCCGCATCAGAAGTAAACACCCCGTCCGCCGTCTGGTCATAAAAGAACCCGTAGGAATAAAGCCGGTCCGGCATCGGAATGGCGTAACGTTTCGACAGACTATGCGCCTTGGACAACACCGGCATATGACGGACACCTGGCAACGACAGAATGGGTTCCATCACGCCTTTGCGGAAGCCCCGGGGAATAAGACCGTATTTTTCCACTTTCTGCATCGACACATAACGTTCATTGCCGGCAAACAACTCATCGCCGCCATCGCCGGCCAACAGAACCTCTATCCCGTTCTCCTTGGCCATTTTGGCGCAATAATAGGCCGGTACGGCGGATGTATTGCCGTAGGGTTCATCATAAATTTCAGCAATTTTCTCCTGAACAGCCGTCACATCCTCCGGCACAACGAAATATTCGTTATGGTCCGTCGAGAAATGCCGCGCCGCAATCTGGGCAAACTCGCTTTCATCATATTTTGGATCATCGAAGCCAATGGTAAACGTCTTGCCCTTACCATTATGCTTCATCATCAACCCCGCCACGGTGCTGCTGTCCAGCCCACCGCTCAGGAAAGCGCCCAGTGTATCAGGGTTCACCCCCTCTATTGTATTGAGCATGCTGCGGTCCAGCTGATTGATCAGTCTGGCCGACCAATCCTCGATATCGCCTGCGGTTTCAGTGGTATAAGGCATTTCCCAATAGTAACCGGTACTCAACTCGCCATCTTTGAAATAGGCAAATTGCGCCGCCTCCAATTTCATAATTTCATCAAAAATTGTGGTCGGCGCCGGCGCAACAAAGAAATATAAATAATTATAAATGGCCTGTGGTGATACCGATGCGGCGAAATTTGGAAATGCCCGCATGCCTCCGGTTACCGAAGAAAAAACAAATTCCCGGCCCTTGCCCAAACCATAACACAAGGGATAAACTCCCATCCGGTCAATGGCCACCAAAGCGACTTTCCGTTTTGGTGATATCAGCGCCGCAGACCAGGCGCCTTGCATTTCCTGCAAGACTTTCGTCTCGTATCTTTTATACCCCTCGATCAAGGCGGCCTCGTCGCCCTTCTCAGCCGCCAGTGAACGCAACGCCGCATTCTGCCAAACGACTTTGCCGCAGATGGTCGCAATAAAATCATCTTCTTCAACGATCGTATTCACCGGATAGCGCGAAATCAGACCCAGCCCCCCGTCACGGGTTGCCTTTGTTTTCAGGTTATCGCGGAACTGGCGATCATACGCCCCGCGGGACAGACAGTCTCCCATCTGTGTCGCGATGTTATCCGGTGTATCTGCGCCATTCAGTGCGCCGAGCCAACCACTAAGTCCCGTCATATCTTTCCCTCTATTTTAATCTGCTTTAAACCAGAACTTCTGCAGGCTCTGCATGTCCCAAAAATGCCGTTGGGCTGGCGGATAAGCCGTACGCCCCGGATTGAAACAACACCACAAAATCACCCACCTCTGCAGCGGGCAGGAGCATCTTGTCACCCAGACGGTCCAGCGGCGTACACAAACATCCCACAACGTTAGCCTGTTCCTTTTCCGAACTGTCCATGCGGTTGCCAATGGCTACCGGATAGTTTTTGCGGATCATCTGTCCAAAATTTCCCGACGCCGCCAAATGGTGGTGCATCCCCCCATCCGCGATCAGGTAAATTTCACCGCGCGAAACCTTCTTATCGACAATTTTAGTGACATATAGTCCGGCTTCTCCAACCATAAACCGCCCAAGTTCCATCACCACTTCCGTGTCCGGCAACTGTTTATGGAAATCAGCCATCAGGTTCTTCAGCCCTGCCCCCAATACTTTCAGATCCAAAGGTTTATCACCGGGAAAATAGGGAATCCCCAGGCCACCGCCAATATTGACCTTGCGAGGCGCATGAGGCGCCGCTTCCGTCAACCGAACAGCCAGTTCAAGGGTTTTTTCCTGGGTATCCAACAAACTTTCGACGCTCAGATTCTGTGACCCGCTGTAGATGTGGAACCCGATAAAATCCAGCCCCAGCTCCGCCAGACGGCTCAACATTTCAGGTACCGCTTCCGCGTCAACCCCGAACTGCTTGGGACCACCGCCCATTTTCATGCCGGACGCCTTCAGTTCAAAATCCGGATTGACCCGAATGGCGACCTTGGCCGGAACGCCCTGCTGCTTTGCAATACGGGCGATATTTTCCATCTCCAATGGTGATTCCATATTGATCACGACACCGGCGGCAATCGCCTGGGACAATTCCTGTTCTGTCTTGCCGGGTCCGGCAAAGCTGATCAGATCCGGCGCCATGCCGGTATCAAGCGCCGTCATCATTTCCCCCGCAGACGCCAGATCCAGGCCGTCCACAAGACGGCTCATATGCTGAACCACGGCCGGCATCGGGTTAGCTTTCATGGCATAATGCAGCTTCAGGTCAGCTGGCATATGATCACGCAACGTCTGGAAACGTTCCGTAATCAGCCCCCGATCATAGGCGTAAAACGGGGTAGAGCCAACTCTATTTGCCAGTTGGCTGATCTTGATCCCGCCTACTGTCAATTCACCATCCCGCACCGGAAAACTGGTGATCGGCATGTGTTCCGGTTTTTTCTTGTCTAGTCCCGCCATTATAATTCTTCTTCTTTTAAAGTCGCCGCAATCGACTTGCGGTCAATCTTTCCGTTAGGGTTGCGCGGCAAACTTGGCCATTCGATCAAGCGCTGCGGCACCATATAGGTCGGCATTTCCGCCCTACAATAGGTGAGAATAGCATCCTGATCCAGTTTAGCATTCGTTTTTGCAGTTGCGATGACCCAAATGGCCTGTCCCAACTGATCATGTTCCACACCGATCGCGGCAAGTTCATCCACCAGACCACTGGCATAAATAAGTTCTTCCACTTCCGTCGGGCTCGTACGAAATCCGGAAGTCTTGATCATTTCATCCCGGCGTCCAACAAAATACAGATAGCCGTCAGCGTCCTTTTTCACGGTATCCCCCGACCAAACGGCAATTTCAGGATTGGGCAAACCCGCCGGTTGTCCCGGGGCCGGCCGGTAGCGTTCATTTGTACGTTCAGGGTCATTCCAATAACCGAGCCCGACAAGAGCGCCGCGATGCACCAATTCACCGACTTCACCGACTTCACAGGAAGTCCCGTCTTCGCGCACAACCATGATTTCAGCATTAGGAATGGCTTTTCCGATTGAATCCGGAATACGGTCCACTTCCGATGGCGGCAGATAGGTGGAACGGAATGCTTCCGTCAACCCATACATCAGATAAATATCACTCTTGTGCAATACACTCTGCAACTTGCGGGTTACCGGGATTGGCATCCGCCCGCCGGTGGTGGCGATATAACGTAAGGATCCGATCACTTCTTCCGGCCAGTCAAGATCAGCCAGCTGTATCCACAGAGGCGGCACACAGGTAATCCCGGTCACATTATGTTTAGCCGCTTGACGAATAACGTCTCGGGGCAGCAGAAAATTCATCAGAACCACAGTGGCGCCAACGAAAAACGCTGTCGTCAACTGGCTCAATCCCGCATCAAAACTCAACGGCAATACACTGAGAATGACATCTTCATTTGTATTTTGCAGATACGCCGCCACACTTTCCGCACCGGCAATCATGTTGCGATGGGACAGGACCACTCCCTTGGGCATTCCCGTACTGCCAGAGGTATATAAAATTGCCGTTATATCTGTATCAATCACCGTATGAGGCAATAGATCACAGGCCTTCCCTTGTGTCAGAAACGCCTCATAGCTGATAATTTCCTTGCATGTCTCCGTCGCTATCACCTCGGCTTGTGCCGGCATCTTTCCGGTTACAACAATCAGTTTCAGATCCGCACAGGCGGCAAGTTCCATCTTCAATCCCATCAGGCGATCGCCACTGGTCACCAGAAAACGGACATTGCAATCCTGCAGAATGTACCCAACCTGCCGCGGCTTCAGTCCCGGATTAACCGGCACGAAAACGCCGCCCGCATGAGCGGGGCCAAAAATAGCCGTCACCGTTTCCATCTGCTTTGGCAGATAGCAGGCGACCCGGTCATTTTTGTCGAGCCCTTGCGCCAGAAGCGCCTGCCCGAAGGCCTTTACGTTGTCTTCCAGAGCGCCATATGTCATTTCCTCTTTTTTGAATTTGAGGGCCATATGGTTTGGGTGGCGTTTGGCCTGTTGTTTTATAAAATCAGATAACCTAATATGCATAAAAATAATTCTGTTGCGTTTAAGTGAATTTCCGGGATCTTATGGTGTAATGGTTAGAAAAATATGAAGAAATTTTGTTTTAATTATGATTTCCAAGGTTCCTCATCTTTTCACCGAAACATCATGTATATTTTTTCATTTCATTATTAATTAACTTACAGTTGCTAGAAAACAACCCGACTGGCTACAACACTCCGAATACTACAAAAATTCACAACAGAAAAATACTCTATTAAAAAATAAACACACGTCAGCAGAAAAACTAAGACCTATGGGATTACTAAACACTTTTATCACTAGATATGCCGCAAGAAGGCGGGCGAGTTCCACGTCCCAAACAACCACTCATCACGTTAATGGAAAACAAGTATTCCGGAATATACCGGAAGCCTGCCTTCCTGTATTTCCAGTCATCTCGTTCAAGTCTCTGTTTGGTATATTCAGTAAAAAGCCCGCCACGGTGCTGGATCATGGATATCCCGACATTCCGGTGACAGCCGCAAGATACGCCATCACCCATGCTCTTCGTTTGCTCGATATCAAACCAGGTGATGAAATACTGCTTCCCGCATATCATTGCACGGTCATGGTCGCCCCGATCGTAAAAATGGGTGCGACCCCGGTTTTCTTTAAAATCGCTAAGAATCTCGACTCCGATATCAATGATATTGCGCAAAAAATCACCCCGCAGACAAAGGCAATAATAGCCGTGAACTATTGCGGTTTTGTACAAAACATAGCCGATGTAAGAGCCTTATGCGATATGCATAATGTTGCCTTGATCGAAGATTGCGCCCACAGCTTCTTCGGCCAGAAAGACGGCGTTACTGTTGGCGGCTATGGCGATTATGTCCTGGTCAGCACACGAAAGTTCTTTCCGGTTCCCGAAGGCGGCTCACTCATGATCCGCCCCCCTTTTACTCATACGCACAGGCAAAAAAAACGCACCCTGACAGCTTCCCTGAGAGCCAATCTTTCCCTGATCGAAAAATCCTTGAAACACGGCAGATTGTGGCTCCTGGCGCCCTTGATAGAATTAGTGAATTTTCTGATACAGGGCACCAAAAGACTACTTGGCAAAGTCCCGTCCCCTGTAGAAAATACATCCGTCCCGTCCTCTCTTGTGCCTGATATGAAGAATATTCAAGAAGGCGAGAATGCTTATATTCATGAAATTGCTGACAAACAGGCTGTATACATCCATCAACTTATCCCCAAGCTGCTGAATTCAGTACAGGTGACAAAACGCAGAAGACAAAATTTTCTGTGGTTATACAATAATTTCCAGGAGATAAAAGGATGCAGGGTACTGGTTGATGAGCTGCCAGACGGCATTGTTCCCTTCATGTTTCCGGTTTACATTGAAAACCTGCAGAAATATTTCCCCGCCTTCGAAGACGCCGCCCTTCCTCTCCAACGGTTTGCTCAGTTTTTATGGGATGACACTGCCGAAGAAGCTTGCCCCGTCACGGCAGATTATTCAAAGAATGTCATTTTATTCCCCTGCCATCAGGAATTGAGCCAGGCGGATCTGGAATGGCTCGCACAAACTGTACGTACAATCCTCGAAAGGGCTGAGTAAGTTAAATGGAATGGACATTATACCCCATAAAAGATTTTCCGCAGTTTCATGAAACCTGGGACGATTTAAATCAAACACTGAGCAATAGCCCCTTGCTGGATACTGCCTTTGTCGCCCCTTTACTCGATTATTTCACTGATGGGACAGAACTGATTGCGGTTTATGGCGCCAAAGAACAACCTGAAACCATCGCCATAATTCATAGCCGCAAAAACAATATCTGGGAAACCCTGCAGCCTTCCAACGCTCCTTTGGGGATGTGGTTGTCGCGCGACAAAACTCTACCCGCCAATCAACTCCGTTCTCTTATCAAAAAATTGCCCGGGAAAGCCCTGTCCTTTAGCATTACGCAGCAAGATCCGCTTTTTATAACGCGGCCAGAAAATACCTCTTGTATAGAATCTCTTGACTACATTGAGACGGCCCACATCGATTTCCCCGATAGCTTTCAAGAATACTGGACGTCCCGAAGCAAAAATTTACGCCATAATATGAAGCGTCAGAAAAATTACCTCCGGAAAAATGATATCACGCCACGCCTGGAAACCTGGAACACCTCAAACAATATGCATCAAGGCGTTTTGGATTATGCAAAAATTGAATCGTCTGGCTGGAAGGGCGACATAGATAGTGCGGTAGCCGAAGGGGATGCCCAGTCGGAATTTTACAACGCCATGCTTTGCAATTTCTGTCGCACGAACGAAGCCCTGATCCTACGGTATTATTATAACGAAGATCTTGTTGCTTCCGATCTCTGTCTGTTACGCAATAAGGTATTGTACATTTTAAAAACCACCTATGTGGAAACCGTAAAGAGTACTTCACCAGCCCATATCATGCGGTTTGATTACTATCAGGATACTGTAGATCGTGGCGCGCTTAACCGTGTGGAGTTTTACGGACCTCTTAAAGAATGGCATAAAAAATGGACCAATGATATTCGCACCATGTTTCATGCTAACATCTATCGTAATCAATTCATCAATTGGGCACGAAAAATATCAAAGCTGATGCGCTAAATTCCAGCTTTTATTGCCACACCACCTATTGTATAAGGTGAACAATTTTTAATGTCTTTATTTAACCAGGGTACATGTTATGTCGACAATTGAAGAAGTTCGGGAAATATTAAGAGCCACATTACAGATTGCTGATCGGGCTGATGACCTTGAGCGCGACACCCCTCTTCTCGGCAATATTCCAGAACTGGATTCCATGGCGGTCGCCATGCTGGTGACATCTATGGAGGAGCATTTCGATATTTTTGTAGACGATGATGACATCAGCGCCGAAACTTTTGAAACCTTTGGCAGCCTGTGCGATTTCGCGGTCGAAAAAGTCGCCGAATAACCCTTTTGCCAACAGGATATCGATTCATGGAACCACTTTTTATCGATAGCCTGAAAGGGCAGATTTTTGCCGTGTATCATACGGCAAAAACGCCCGGGACACCTAAAGGCCAGATCCTGTTTATCCCGCCCTTTGCCGAAGAACTCAATCGGTCTCGCCATATGATTGCCCGGCAGGCGCGTTGTTTCGCTGATCAGGGCTATGGCGTATTGATTCTTGACCTTTATGGTACAGGAGACAGCCACGGCACTTTTGGCGATGCAACACTTGATATCTGGCGTGCCGATATTCTCGCAGCTTCTGACTGGCTGGCAAGAAAATCGGATGCACCCTGTTCTTTATGGGCAATGCGGACCGGCGCCCTTCTTGCCGCGGATGCCTTGCAGCATACGCCTGATCTCGCCAGAAATTTGCTTCTGTGGTCCCCCGTCACCAACGGAAAACGCTTTATCAGCCAATATATGCGGATCAAACTTGCCGCAGAAATGACCGGAAACACCACCACACCATCGCTGACAATGAAAGATCTCTGGGCACAACTGGATCAGGGAAAGAGCCTTGAAATAGCCGGCTATGACATTTCCCCCGCCCTCGCCTATAGCCTCAATGACCTGACCCTTGCCGATGTTCCTCTGGCAGAAGATACAACAGTCCTCTGGGTAGAAAATTCCCTCACAACCCCCGCAGAAATGTCCCCTGGCTCCCGGAAAATCATTGATCAGTGGCAAACTGAAAATGCCAAGGTCGTTACCGCTGCTGTAAATGATGTTTCTTTTTGGACACTACAGGAACCGGAATGGGCGGAAGAATACATTGAACAAACGACCATGTTAGCCCAACAAAATTTG
>TARA_R110002096_G_scaffold91625_14_pt1 | contig 17010 bp, 13 predicted proteins | sample TARA_R110002096 | Tara Oceans TARA_R110002096 (sample SAMEA4397295) | marine metagenome | biome: Polar Biome; feature: [DCM] deep chlorophyll maximum layer (ENVO:01000326); material: water (ENVO:00002006), including particulate matter (ENVO:01000060) such as... | depth 35 m | reverse complement strand
TTTCTCTACATCGTGGAGGGCTCGACCACCGATCAATCCGGAACGATCAACGATTGGGAGTTGGCGACTCGGCTCGCCTATTTTCTTTGGAGCACGATGCCAGATGAGGAGCTGTTTGCCTTGGCTGAGGCGGGAACGCTCCACGAAACCGGGATTCTCCAGGGCCAGGTCGCCCGAATGCTTGATGATCCCAAAGCCAGGCGCTTTGCCGAGGGATTTCCGCGCCAATGGTTTCAGCTTCAGAAGGTTGGAATGTTCACGCCCGACTCCAAACTGTATCCGGAATACGACAAGTATCTGGAGCGCAGCATGATTCGCGAGACGACCGCTTTCTTTGCCGAGGTGTTGGAGAAGAATCTCAGCCTGAAGGAGTTTCTCGATTCCGATTGGACGATGATGAATCCGCGATTGGCGATGCACTACGGGTTGCCGCAGCCGGATCAGGATGTCTTTCAGCGCGTCTCGTTGTTGCCCGAGCACAACCGGGGCGGAATCCTGACTCAGGCGTCGATTCTCTCGCTCACGTCCGATGGAACCCGCCATCGCCCGGTTCACCGCGGTGTTTGGGTCATGGAATCGATCTTCGGCAAATCACCTCCGCCCCCGCCCGCCAACGTCGATCCGATCGAACCGAATCCGGTGGATTCGCCCAAAGCGACGGTTCGCATGAAGCTGGAAGCGCACAAGGCCGACCCCAATTGCGCGTCCTGTCATCAGAAGATCGATCCGCTCGGAATCGCGTTCGACAACTACGACGCGATTGGTCGCTGGCGCGAAGTCGAGAAGGTTCAAAACGGAGTCGGTGACGATCCCAAAGTCGATGCGAGCGGCGAGCTGGCCGACGGACGTGCGTTCACGGGACCGGAGGAATTCAAGGCGTTGCTTGAGGCGGACCTAGATGCCTTCAACGCGACGTTCGTGAAGAAGATGGCCACCTATGCGCTGCGCCGAACCATGTCGGTCGACGACCGGTCTGACCTGGCGAATATCGCGGAATCGAGCAAGGAATCCGGATACCGGCTGCGTTCCGCGGTTGAAGCGTTTGTGCTCTCGGATCTCTTTCAGACGCGTTAGTTAGAACCGGACAAGACCGCCGTGGGCGGCTTCGTCACCGAGCCCGCTCGCCTCTTCGTTGGATAACGCGCGGTCGAATACGGCGATTTCATCGAGTCGGCCTTCCCAACCGTCCTGTCCATCGCTACGTCCTCCAACAAACAGGTCGCGTGATCGGGGCATGAGGATTTTCGCGGTGAATTCGAGTTTTCCGTTGAGGTAAACGTTGGCCTCTTTTTCTCCGACGGTGAGGATCACATGCGTCCAGTTCCAGCGGGCTACGGTAGTGCTGCCGGTTGCCAGTTCTTTCCCTTGGGCGTGGAGGGTGAGTTTGCCTTGTGAATTGACTCCAAGATGAAGCCCACTTGAGGTAAGCCCATGATGCTCGTCGCACGAAACCAGCCATCCGAGAATTTCGCGAGACTCATTCGGCATTCCATTCCAGACACTCAAGGCGATGCTCCATCCGGAACCAACGGTGTTGGGAAGGCGGGAATGGAGTCGACCGCCGGCAAAGTGAGCTGAACGGTTCCCTTCCACCTCCGGAATGATCCCCGGTCCGGAACCGGGCCAATCAGCTTCGGGGATTGGACTGCAATACCCACGGGGACCTGTTAGAAACGGCAGGATCGGTTGTTCCAGCGTCGCGGAACGCTCATTCCCACTCGAATCGCGCGCCAGGTTCCCACCAAACTCATCCATCCGCCACCAGGCGATCGGCTTGAGCGCGACGAGAGCTTTCGCGGCCGCGCCTCCCTGACTTTGTTCGTAAGCCTTGCGCGGTTCACCCGTGATCTCCTCCAGCAGCTCCAACCCAGCTCCCACGATCTTTGGCTCGGCCATTACCTCCAGCCCCGCCGAACGCGCGGCCCACGTGTTGTAGCCGCCGAGAAGATGTTGCTCCGGTGGCGGGATGTAGCCGTCCGCGCCATTGGTCAGATCCAGCGTCATGGTGTGAGCCGTCGGGCTCTGGAGTTTGAGTTTCAGTCCCGAGATCGCGTAAGTCTCGTTCGGCGTCGTCACGATGCTGATATGGTCGCCAATTCGCAGCGCCTGAACCACGACGTCGGTGCGCTGCAACTTGTGGAGCTCGATCGCCTCGTTCGCGTAAACCTCGGTTCGCGTTTTGGGATCGCGATCGCCCATTTCCGCCACGATGCGTTCGGCCCATTCGAGTCGTTGCTTGGTCGGGACGCGGTAGGCCAGGTCGAGCCGTCGCTCCGCCATCCTGAGATCGACATCGCTTTGAAAATCGGACGAACCCGCCGCGCCCAAAATCAGGTCGCCTAGCGCTTTACTGTAGGTCTCGATTTCAGGTGAAACCCAGTTTTTATCGCGGTAGTCGCGCCGCCAGATGTCGCCGCTGCAGCCGTGTGACATGAGCGCCAATCCGCCGCCGAGTTGTTCCTCGATGTGATCGCAAAAGAGACCGAAGTAATCGGGGTTCACCGCTTTCACTCCACTAAAATAATGCATGCTGAAGTTGGCGAGAAAGGCGATGGGCTTCCCGTCGGTTGATTGAATCACTATCGCGGAAAGCTCCGGATCGAGAGGCCCGGATTCGCCGGTCACGTCGTCGAGATTCTTCGCGGCGTGCATGTTGGCGCGAACCGTCAAGTTTCCGAACGGATCCTCGCGCACCCGATCCGGCCGCAGCACCCATCGGCGGAGCGCGGTGTATTCGGCCGCGTCGGTTGAGGCCCAGCCAACTTGGGCGGGTTGCAGTTGGGAAGCCGCTTCCGTGATCGCTTCCGCCAGTTGCTCAATGAGCTGGGCGGAATACTTCAAATCCTGACGCGTGCCGAGACAACCGAACGAAGATGGTGCCGTGTGAGTGTGGGTTGCGGCAATCAGCATGTGATCCGGCGCGATGCCGGTGCGTTCCGACGCCAGCGCCTTGGCTTTGTCGAGCAAGGGACGCGGCATCATGCAACTGTCGGCGACGACGATGGCCAGCTTCGTCGCGCCATCACTGAGAACGATCGCGCGAGCGTGAATCGGCTTGGTCGCGGATTCCGCCGAGCGACTCGTCATCCCGCCATTCACGAGCACCGGCCATGCCCGGGGCGTGATATCGATCTTGGCGGTGCCTGCCTGGAATTCGGCAAAAGCAGGGACGGCCAAACACAGAGAGCAAAGCGCCAGCAACCGGCGCAGAAGGGGTTTCATGGAGCAAGCTTCGGAAATCGATGCCGCGAACGCCAGCCCAAATGTCGCCTAAATCACCGGCTCGTTCAGCGGTGTGAGCGGGCGTTCGCCCAAAAGGACGCGTCGCACATTTTCGGCTGCGGTCAGGCGGGCGACCTTCCGGGCTTCGCGGGTCGCGCCGCCGAGATGAGGCGTCAGCACGACGTTCTCCATCGTCAACAACTCCGGGTGAACCTCCGGCTCGTGCTCAAACACATCGAGCCCCGCTCCGCCCAACTGACCCGACTTCAGCGCGTCCACCAGCGCCGTTTCATGAACCACCGGCCCACGAGCCAGGTTCACCAGAAACGCTCCCCGCTTCATCATCGCCAACGCATCGGCATCGATCAGGTGACGCGTTTCCGGCGTCAAGGGCGTGTGGAGGCTCACGATGTCCGCTTCGGCAAGAAGATCGCCCAGGATACGATACCCGCAGCCGTCATCGGGCGTGCGGCGATGGTAAATCACTTTCATCCCAAACGCCTCAGCGCGTTGTGCGACCGCCTTGCCAATCGCGCCGAACCCAACGATCCCGAGCGTCTTTCCGCGCAATTCCATCCCTTCCCAATTCTGGGTCACAATGCCTTTTGCCGCCCAGTCGCCGGAGCGCACAAACTGATCGCCCGTAACGGTCTTCCGCGCCAAACCCAGGATCAGGGCAAACGCGGCATCGGCCGTCGCGTCGACGAACGCGTCCGGCGTATTCGTCCCCCAAATTCCATGCTCGGCCATCGCCTCGAGCGGCAGATTGTTGAACCCCGCCGCCGTATTCGCCAGCACGCGCAGGCTCGGGAACTCTGCCAGTCGTGCCGGATCGATCTTCAACTCACCGGGAATGATCGCGCCAGCGGCTGAGTGCTCCTGGATCGTGGTCGCCAACTCCTCAAACGTCATCACATTGGCGTGATCGGGCTGGATGATGTGGGCCACGTCGTGCAACGGCTCAAGATAGTCGTCAGGTACACGGACGGCATTGATCACGGTGGGTTGGCTCATGGGGAAAGGTAGGTCGTGGGGTCGGGGACGCCGGAAAGGGTGAACGCCTCGATTCGCTCCACGCAGGTGCCGCACGTTCCGCAATGGATCTCGCCGCCCTTGTAGCACGACCAGGTTTGCGCGAAGTCGACGCCCAGTTCCGCCCCGCGCGCTGCGATCGCCGTCTTATCCATCGCGATGAACGGACGCAACAGTTCGATCTCCGCATACGTTCCCGTCCGCATCGCCTGCGCCATGCCCTCCATGAACGGTTCCCGGCAATCCGGATAGATGGTGTGATCGCCGGAATGCGCTGCGATGACGAGTCCCTCCGCCTCCCGGCTTTCGGCAAAGCCACACGCGATCGACAGCATGATCCCGTTGCGAAACGGAACCACGGTCCGCTTCATGCTCGCCTCCTCATAGTGACCGTCCGGGACCTCGCCGCCGGACTTCAACAGGTCCGACGCGAACAATTCGTTCATGAAACCCAGCTCGATCACCTCATGCGCCACGCCCAGCTTCTCCGCGTGATGGCTGGCAAAGGGAATCTCACGGGCATTGTGCTTTGAGCCGTAATCAAAGCTCAAGGTCGCTGCGATTTCGTGCGTTTCCGCCGCATCATAAAGCGCCGTCACCGAATCCATTCCGCCACTCAAGAGGACAACGACTTTCATGGGTTAATCGGGTTCGGGATACGTCACTTCGACGGAAAGGCTGATGCCGCCACGCGCCGCAAACTGGCCAAACACCTCCAGCTTCTGCGGTTGGCACACCGCCATGAGATCATCCGCGATGCGATTGACAATTTCCTCGTTAAACGCCGCCGTGTGGCGAAATGACGCCAGGTAATACTTGAGCGACTTCGTCTCGACGCACAGCTCGCCCGGAATGTAGGCAATCTGCAACTGCGCGTAATCCGGCTGCCCCGTCACCGGGCAATGGGAGCTGAACTCCGCGCAATCCAGCTTGATCCAATACTTCCGGTGCGGCGAATGATTCGCAAACGTCTCCAGAATTTCCGCGCTCGGCGACTGCGGCAAATCCGAGGAACTCCCCAGCAACTTCAGGTCAGGCTTTTCGGCATCAGGCATTGGGGGACTCTAGGGTGGGGGAACCCGGAATTCAAATCCCCGGCGCATCGGAATCTCGCGTTGCCAGCGACCCTCGGTTCCCGTTTCGCGTCGCAGAGCGACGAAGCATGGTAGGCGTGGGTTTCAACCCACGTTCGGGATGATGGTTCCACGGCGTCGCGTCAGCGACTGCTCATCTGGAGAATGTTGATTAGCGCGATTCGCGTTGCTTTCAGAGCTGAGCAGTCGCTGACGCGACGCCGGTTCTCTTACGCTTTAACCGTGGGCTAAAGCCGCACGGCTATCATGAGCGGTCGCTAAACGCGACGACCGCGGCGCTACGGCTGCTATACCTATTACAACGCTTCCGCGGCGTCGAGGATGACGCGTTCGGTCGTTTTCCAGTCGATGCAGGCGTCGGTGATGGATTGGCCGTAGTTGAGGCTCTCGGCGCTGGGGAATTTCTGGTTTCCGGCTTTGAGGTTGCTCTCCATCATGATGGCGGTGATGGAGCGGTTGCCCTTGGCGCGTTGGGCAAGGATGTCTTCGAGAACGGCGGGTTGGCGGTTGTGATCCTTGTCGCTGTTGCCGTGACTGCAGTCGATCATCATGGTTTGGGGAAGACCGGCTTTTTCAAGGCGTTCTTCGGTTTCGGCGACGTGTTGGGCCGAGTAGTTGGGGCCGTTGGAGCCGCCGCGCAGAATGATGTGGCAATGGGGATTGCCGCTGGTGCGAACGGAGGAGGCGGTGCCTTGTGAGCTGATGCCGAGAAAGGTTTGCGGCTGGGTCGCAGCGAGAATCGCGTTGATGGCGGGCGCGAGCGAACCGGGCGTTGAGTTCTTGAAGCCGACCGGCATGGAGAGACCGGAGGCCATCTGGCGGTGGGTCTGGGACTCGGTGGTGCGCGCGCCAATGGCCGACCAACAGATGAAGTCGGCGATGTATTGCGGCGTAATCGGGTCGAGCAACTCAGTTGCCGTCGGCATCCCGAGATCGATCAATTCGCGTAGAAACTGGCGCGCCTGGCGCAGGCCTTCGGGAATGTCGTCCGTGCCGTCGAGATGGGGATCCATGATGAGCCCTTTCCAGCCGAGCGTGGTGCGGGGCTTCTCGAAATAGGCGCGCATGACGATGTAGACCTTCTCGTTGACCTTTTCAGCCAAATCGCGCAGGCGTTCGGCATACTCCAGGCCAGCCTTGGTATCGTGAATCGAGCAGGGGCCGACGACGAAGAGGAGCCGGGGATCGCGGCGATAGAGGATTTCTGCAATGTGTTGCCGCGACTGGGAAACAAATGCGGCCTGGGCCTCGTTGCGTGGAATTTCCTCGAGGAATTCCCCGGGAGTCGGAAGTGGGATGTTGGCCTCGATATGGAGATCAGTGACGTCCTTCATGGAACGGAGAACATAGCGCACCCTCAGAGATTTCCAATCTCCGTGTCGTTCTGATTGTCGATCAAGGGTGGGCAGGCGGCTTTGGGGGCTTAGAGAGGCTTGACTTTGATACTCTTAAAGTGGACTTCGCTGCCAGGATCGTGGCACTGGATGGCGATGGTGCCGCTGCTGAGCTTGCGATCAAACGGTCCTTCGATCACCGGGCCACCTTCGGGCTCGGTGTAATCAACCGTGGTTTCGCCATTCACTTTGATGATGATCCGGCTGCCTTTGACGATGATGTGATACTCGAACCACTCGTTGTCCTTGTGAGGGGCGATATCCATCACGTTTTCAACCGCGTAGAGGCTGCCGGTCTTCTTGGGATCCTTGTGAGTGGCGTTGATTTGAGCTTCGTAACCTTTTTTGGGCCAGCCTTCGTCCTGAAATTCGGTGTGGAAGTAGAAGCCGGCGTTGGCGCTTGGCTTCGTCAGGATGACGAGCTTGGCTTCAAAGTCGGTGAACTTGGCGCCGCCAACCGAGCCGACGTAAAAAAGGTGCGAGCGTTCGCCGAGAGCCACCAGTTCCCCGTCGACGACTTTAAAGGAGTCAGGATTCTCGTTCACCTTCCATCCCGTCAGATCCTTGCCGTTCAGCAACTCGTGAAAGCCGTCTTCGTCTTGAGCGGTGAGGAGAGCGGCGGAGGAAAGGAAGAGCGCAACGAGGGTTTTTAGCGATTTCATGGCGTCTTGATTAGGGTGGATTCCCGCTTTGGCAAGCCAAAAGCCCGACAGGGGCCGGTCCGGGGCCAGAAATTGAGGGAGCGGAGGAAGTTTGTTGAGGAATTTGCGCTCTGTGGCGTCGAATGAATCCAAATCAAAAGCTCCTGCGTCCTCGCATTGACATTAAATGTCTCTTCCCTACACTTGAGCCCGTTCTGTGACCAAAGATTCACCTTTTTATGCACTTGCCTGATACTTCGCGAACCTGGCTGGGGTTCCTTTTCACTCTCTTACTGCTGAATGCTGTTGTTGGGCAGGATGCCGTCGACCCCGCAGCGCCTTCTGAGGCAGAACCTGCGGAGGCGACAACCGACTCTCCGCCGCCAGCAACGTCCGACGTCCCGCCGCCGGCAACCGATCCCGCACCGGAGCCCCCTTCATTGCCTCCGGCGCTCGCGCCCAAGCCGCCGGGGCAATCTCTCCCCGCAGTCGGCCCTCGCATTGCAGCCAAACCCCAGCAGCCTCCCTTTGCTGCGATCGTCCGTGTCGAGAACCAATCCTGGAACCCGAACTACCAAACCCCGTGGAATGCCGGTGGAACCGGTGGCGGCTCCGGAACCGGGTTTCTGGTTGGGCCGAACCAATTCCTCACCAACGCTCACGTCGTCAGCAACAGCCGGTTGCTCTACATTAAAAAGGTCGACGACCCGACTCCCTACGAGGCAGAGATTCTCCACATTGCCCACGATTGCGATCTGGCGTTGCTCCGGGTAAAGGACGATACCGCGTTTCGCGATGTCGAGCCCCTCAGGTTCGGCGGGATTCCACAGCTCAACAGCACCGTTATCGCGGTGGGTTATCCCATCGGTGGACAGCGCATCTCTGTAACGCGCGGGGTCGTCTCGCGGGTTGACTTCCGTTCCTACGCTCACTCCGGTGTCGACTACCACCTCGCGGTTCAGGTGGATGCGGCGATCAACCCGGGAAACAGCGGTGGTCCCGTGATTCAGGAAGGGAACGTGGTCGGTGTCGCGTTTCAGGGATACAGCGGGAGCGTGGCCCAGAACACCGGTTACATGATCCCGGTTCCGGTGATTTTCCGCTTTTTGAGCGACGTGAAGGACGGGGAGTATGATCACTACCCGGATTTGGCGATGGCGCATTTCAACATCCAGAACCCGGCGCAACGCAAGGCGCTGAATTTGGAAAAGGACGGGCTTGGTGTGATGGTAAGTTCGGCCGATAGCGCGGGTTCAGCCGGTGGGATTCTGGAAACGGGCGACATCGTCATCGCGATGGACGGGTTTCCAGTGGCAAGTGACGGGTTCGTCTCGATCGGCGGTTCGCGCGTCAACATGAACGAGATCGTGGAACGCAAATACGTTGGCGACACGGTCAAGCTGACCGTTTTGCGCGACGGAGAGGAAATGACCTTCGACATCGAGTTGAAGCGCTTCCTTCCCTATCTGATTCAGGCCAATCAATATGATCAGGAAACGCAGTTCGTAATGTTTGCGGGATTGCTCTTCCAGCCGCTCGATCGCAACCTGATGGCCGCGCATAAAATCTCCAGCCTTCAAGTGCGCTACCTCTACAACTACTTCAGCGACAAGGAGGTTTACAAAGACAAGCCCCAGGTGGTGGTCCTGACCGACATCCTTCGCGATGAGATCAATACGCATCTGGATCGGTTCCAACACAAGGTGGTCGATGAGATCAATGGCACGACGATTCGGACGTTGAAAGATGTTTATACCGCCCTTTACGAGAATGAACCGGAAGGCGACTTCCACGTCATTCGCCTGATGGGGGAGGGGTTGCCCATTGTGCTTGAGAAATCCAGAATCGAGGCCGCGCAAGAGCGGGTTCGCAGCAAATACAACGTCACCATGGACTATCGCCTCGGCGAATCCATCATGGGAGAATAACCAATGCGCCCACTCACAATGAATCGTTTCTTTCTTTCCACGCTGGCCTTGATTGCTTTGAGCGCCGGACTGTCGTCCTGCCTCGAAAACGGGCTTTCCGTCGGCACGACGGGCGAAGCCGCAAAACCTCCCGCGGATCAACCCACCGCGGGAACGTCCGTGGTTCGCGTCAACGCGACCGATCAGGGCTACAACTTCATTCGGCCCTGGGAAAAGATGGGACCAGTCACCCGGAAGGGGTTGGGTGCCGTCCTGCCCAACAACCAGGTTTTGGTGACCGCGGAGCTCGTCGCGGACAACACTTACATTGAATTGGAGAAAGCGGATAGCGGCGAAAAGACTCCGGCCAAAGTGATCGGGGTCGATTACGAGGTGAACCTGGCCTTGGTCGCTCCGAACGATCCGGAGTCCACGTTTCTCGACGACATGAAGCCGTTGGAACTGGATTTGAGCGTTGAAGCAGGGGACGAACTGGAGGTCTGGCAACTGGAAGACAACGGAACGCCGGCGTCCACCACGGGAACGGTGATCAAAGTTTCGATCGGTCGCTATTTCGTGGATGGTTCCTACTTTCTGAACTACCTGCTGCGAGGCTCGCTGCAATACCGGGCCGGAAGCTTCACCCTGCCGGTGGTGAAAGACGGAAACCTGGTGGGGCTGCTTTTGAGCTACAGCTCCAAAGAGCTAACCAGTGACATTATCTCGGCTCCCATCATCAAGCATTTCCTCAACGACCTCGCCGATGGCGAATACGCCGGGTTCCCGAATCTGGGTATCAGCTATGCGCCCATGCTGGATGAGCAGCTTCGCAAATACATGAAGCTGAACGGGCACGAAGGTGGCATTTATGTGCGGCGGGTCGCCAAGGATGGCTCCGCGAAAGCTGCCGGGATGGAAGTTGGCGACGTGCTGCTCGAGGTGAACGGTCACCCCATCGATTCCCGCGGAAACTACGATCACCCCAAGTATGGCAAGCTCAATTTCAGTCACCTGGTTCGCGGCGAACCGGAAGTGGGACAGCAGATTCCGATCAAGATCCTTCGTGACGGGGAAGTGATGGAGATGGAACTCGCGTTACTCCGGAAGAATCCCGAAGACTATCTGGTGGACCCCTACATGTTTGATCGCGGCCCGCGTTTCCTCATCATGGGCGGCATCATTTTTCAGGAGCTGACGCTTCCCTACCTCAAGGCGTGGGGAGACAGTTGGGCAACGCGGGCACCGTTCAAGCTGGTGCACGCGCACGCCCATCAGGACGTTTACGAGGACGAGGGGCGCGAGAAACTGGTGATCCTCAGCGCCGTCATTCTCAGTCCCAGCACCGTCGGTTATGACAAGCTCAACAACGTCATTGTCACAAACGTGAATGATCAGCCCATCAACTCGATCCGCGATCTGAAAACGGCTTTCGACTCGCCCATCGACGGCATCCACAAGATCGAGTTCGACGATTTCCCCAAAGTCATCTACGTCGACGCGAAAGCCGCCGAAGCCAGCAATGAACGCTTCCAGAGCCTTGGCATTTCCCAGTTGGAACGACTTGATTGATCATGGATCCCGAGCGCGGCGTAATCTTTGATTGGGACGGAGTCATCATTGACTCCCACGATCAGCATCAACAAGCGTGGTTTCGTCTGGCTGACGAGATGGGGAAGCCCATGACCCCGGAACTCTTTGATCAGAGCTTCGGCATGCGCAACGAGTCCTGCATCCCGGAAGTCTTCCAGTGGGCGGAACAAGGCGACCACGCCCGCATCCGGGAGATCGGTGATCGCAAGGAAGAGCTCTATCGTGAAGTGCTTCGCGAAACGGGAATCGAGCCCCTGCCCGGAGTTGTCAAGCTCCTGGAGGAACTGCGCGAAAACCGTATTCCCGCCGCGGTTGGTTCCTCCACCTCGCGCCTCAACATCCTAACCGTCATGGAGGTCGCCAACCTGGCTCCGCTCTTCGTCGCCATCTCCGCGGCGGAGGACGTGGATCAGGGCAAACCGGCGCCGGATGTCTTCCTCAAAGCAGCGGAGAAAATGCTGCGCGAGCCGGAGCACTGTGTCGTGTTTGAAGACGCGTTTGTCGGGCTCCAAGCCGCCAAAGCCGCGGGCATGAAACGCATTGCCGTCGCCACCACGCATCCGCTCGAAGCCCTGACCGACTCTGATTTGGCCGTTCGCAGTCTCGAAGACGTGAACCTGGCAACGATTGATTCCCTTTTTGCGGGTTAGTAGCGGGATTCGCCAGAATTCCGAACCGAATCGCGATGCGACGATCCTGTCGGGATTGACGTCAATCCAACCGCTTCACCACCGCCTCCATTTGCTTGCGATGGATTTGCAGATGGAAGCCGAACATGCAATGCCAGCGATGGGGATCGAAGGGACCGAAGATCGGGTGCTTGGAGGTGAGGCTGCTCTTGAGGCTGGTCTCCAGCTCGATGTGGGCCAGGTGCTCGCCGATGGATTTGCTGAACTCGTCGATGATCGCGAGCGCCGGCTGCTCGGAAGGCAGCACATCATTCTTGGGATCGAAGTCGTCGGAATCCAGCGTGTTTCCTTGCAGCAATGCCCGGATGGTCTCGGTGATGCGACGGTTCACGATGACGTTGTGCTCCAGAATTTGCAGGAGCGACCACTCACGCATCTCGGGATCAATGCCGAGCATTGAGGGCACCGCAACGGATTGAGCAGCCTTCTCCGGCGGCACAGATTTTGCGAGGTCGATGGAACGCTGGGCCTCACGCCGAATCTGAGCCGTCGCCGCGCTCTTCGACGTCAAGGCGAACCTGAGTCGAACCGCTTTGACGATGAGGCTCATGGTGGGAAGCTTACGCGATCACGCGCTGTGACGGAAGTCGACGACATCGCCGTCCTTCATCTCATAGTCTTTCCCTTCAATCCGAACCTTACCGGCTTCGCGTGCGGCCGCCATCGTTCCGAAGGCGTCGAGATCGACAAAGGAGACGACCTCCGCCTTGATGAAGTGCTTCTCAAAGTCGGTGTGGATCACGCCGGCGGCTTGCGGGGCCGTCGCGCCCATCGGGATGGTCCAGGCGCGGGTCTCCTTCTCCCCGGTGGTGAGATAGGTGCGCAGGCCGAGCAGATGATAGACGCCTTTGATCAGGGCGGAAACGCCGCTGTCTTCCACGCCCATGTCGGTGAGGAACTCCGCTGCTTCGTCCGGCTCCAGGTCGATCATCTCTTCCTCGATCCGGGCGGATATGACGACGGCTTCGGCACCGTGGCTCTCCGCCGCATACTTGCGAACCGCTGCCACCATCTCATGACCGTCCGGGTTCTTCTGCGTTTCGCCCAGATCTTCCTCTGCCACGTTGCAGGCAAAAATGGTCGGTTTGGAGGAAAGCAGGAAGAACTCGCGCATGATCTCCTTCTCCTCCTTGGAGAGATCCAGCGTCAGCGCCATTTTGCCGGAATCGAGATGGGGAATGAGCTTGTCCATCACCTCGACTTCGCGCTTGGCCTCCTTGTCGCCGATCTTCGCTTTCTTGGCGCGGTTGGAGTGGCGTTTTTCCAGCGAGGCGAGATCGGCGAGGATCAGCTCGGCGTTGATGATCTCAATGTCGCGGATCGGATCGACCGAGCCCATTTCATGGATGATGTCGTCGTTGGTAAAGCAGCGCACCACCTGTACCACGGCGTCGACTTCGCGAATATTGGCGAGGAACTTGTTGCCGAGTCCCTGGCCCTGGCTTGCTCCTTCCACCAGCCCGGCGATGTCGACAAACTCAATCGCGGTCGGAACGAGTTTTTGCGAGTGGGAAATTTCCGAGAGTCGCGCCAGCCGCTCGTCCGGCACGTTCACCACGCCAACGTTGGGCTCGATGGTGCAGAACGGAAAGTTCTCCGCAGCCGCTTTCCGGTTCCGGGTGAGCGCGTTAAAAAGGGTCGATTTGCCCACGTTTGGCAGGCCAACAATTCCAGCTTGAAGCATAGCGGGGATGCTAGCGAGAAGGAGGCCCTGCGCACGCGAAAAGTTTGGGGAGTGCGCTCCTCCGTAGCGGAATTTGCCAGAAATTCCGCCTCGGAACCTCGCGGATTGGTTCGGAATTCTGGCGAATTCCGCTACTTGCCGGGCTTGAGACGGTTCCCTACTTTCGCTCGATGGGGATCTCCATGAGCTTGTCGAAGGATTGGGTGAATTCCCGGATGCTGAAGGTCCAGATGACGAGTTTTTTGTGGTCCCAATATCCCGGTTTGCCCGCGGCATGGCGGTAGAGTTGGACGCGGGCGGCTTTCATGCCGGAACCGCGAACGCCGACCTGGTCGATCGCCAGTCCGCAGTCGACCTGGAGGTTGTCGAGCAACCCGGCGCCCTTGCAATGCATCCCGCGGGAGGAACCCTCCTGAAAGACGAGGGTGTGGCTGTCGCCCAAGAGGAGAATGGGGCTTTGGTCGCTGGGCGGGACGGGGGCAAGTTTGCCGCCCTGGTTGGTGCCGCAGTATTGGACGTCGAGCACCTCGGTGAACTTGCTGCGCTGGTCTTCCGGAACCTGATCGCCGATGATGATGAGGTCTTTCCCTTCGCTGCGGAGAAAGCCGGACTCCGGTTGGGGCGTGAACCAGTCCGCGTCCTGATAGCGTTGGGCGATGAGTTTGGAAATGACGGCGCAGGCGTGGGGCGTGAAGTGGGCATCCTGCTCGCAATGCATCTTGTTGCCGGCGGCGCGTTCCGCTTTGAAGACGGGTTCGAGATCGAGACAGGTGAGCCCGGCGCTGGTGAGTTGATCGAGAAAGGGCTTGGCAGGGTAGGGTGCGTCGACGCCGAATTTGGAGCTGACCTTGTCCGGGTGGATCGAGGTCTTGGCGGGAATGGGAACGACGAGCAGCTCGATGCCCCGGGCCTGGAGCAGATCCTGAAACTGGACCATGAAGGGAACGGGATCCTGCTTGTTGATGGCGACCTCGGCCCAGTCCCTGGTCCAGAACTGGCCGGTTCCGGCGTGGAGAAGTTCGCTGGTCAGGAAGAACCAGTCGCGATCTTCGCCCTGGGTGCTGGGTTTTCCGGCTTCGCGGGATTCCAGTCCCAGTTTTTGGCAGTGAGCGGCGAAGTCCTCCGCGGGATCAGCGGTGGAGAAGGCAGGGAGAAGCGTGAGCAGCGCCAAGAGGCCGGAGCTGAGTCGTGAAGCGTGATTCATAACGGGAAATTAGGACGGGAAAGGCCGTCCCTCCCGTCAATCGAAGTTCGGCTGAAGATCGTCTATGCCAAGCCAAAAACGCGATCCATGTTGGCGGAAATTTCCTTGAGTCGAGCGAGGTCGCCGCCACCCACCTCGGCCGCGCACCAGCCCTTGAATTTGATCTCGGTCAGCGCCTTGCGCACATCCGTCCAATCGAGGTCACCCTCGCCTATCTTGGTGAATTTGTTCTTCTCGCGGGAGAAACCTTTGACGTCGAGCTTGATGATCCGCTTGTCGAGCGTGCGAATCCAATCGCCGGTGTTGCCGTACTTCCAATGGTTGCCAATGTCGAACTGCATCCCGACCATGGGGGAGTCGAATGCGTCAATGTAGGCCGCGAGTCGGTCGGCGGTCTGGGTGGCCGGGCCGTCGTGATCGTAGTGCATGTGGTTCCACACGTTTTCGACCGCAATGGGAACCCCCAATTCTTCGGACAGGGGAATGGCCTTCGAGATATTCTCGATGGACCGCGCGTCGACTTCCTCCGTCGTGCCGTCTTTGCCGTGTCCCACGACGAGGAGCACGGTGTCGCCACCAACGGCCTTGGTTTCGCGAAGCGCACCCATCAGGTACTCCAGCGCCTTGGCCCGGACGGCGGGATCGGGATCGGTGTGACGGACTTGCCAATGCTCCGCGCAAACGGAGCCATCGACCGGGAGACCCGATTCGTCGATGGCTTTGCGGACCTCATCAACGTCGCTGCCGGGGCAACTCAACTCAATGGCGCCGAACCCGGCTTCCTTGGCCGCCTGGAAGCGTTCGGTCAGGGTTTTGCCGGCCTTCGACGTCATCCCGATCTTGAGCGTTTTGAAGAGGACGCCTTTCAGCGGAAAACTGACGGCCTCCTCCTGGGCTGCCCAAAGTGGGGAAGTGAGGAGAGCGGGGGCGGCCTGAAGCAGGCGACGGCGAGAGAGTGAGCGTGAGGTATTCATCAAAGCTAGAGGTTTGTCGTAGCCTGAACCATCCGCTGTGGGCCGTCAACGCCAAGCTCGATGGCAACTTAGTGCGCCAGGGTGGTGTCGGATTCGTCGATGGAAGTCCGCTCGTGGCGTATGGCGGGCGTTTTGCCGCGCTCGGGGGGCGAGACGCGCCGACAGCTGCGAAAACGCTTTCCGCCTTCGGTCTCGAATTCGTCAGACTTGCGAATGACGGCGTAGGCCGTGGCCAACGTGAGATCGAGATCTTCCCGGATTCCGTAGGCCAAGTCGACCAGCGGAAGCACATCGGCCCCGGCGTCGTCGAACTTCTGATGCAGCCAATCGTGAACGGGTTGGGTGCAGCTGGGCCAACGTCCTCTTTGCTTGGGAGGATTGAGATGGGGATCCTCCAGCGAATTGAACATGGCAACCCAGCCGTCGTCTGCGGGTTGAAGGTCCAACGCGGGATGAAAGCGGAGGGCTTTCCTGGCTTCCCGGGCGGAAAGGCCGGTGGCCTCGCTGAGGGACGCCTGAAGTGCCTGAAAATCGATCGTCTTGGACTCCGCTTCAGCGAAGAGGGACAACAGGAACTCGGTCAGCGCGACCGATGAAAGGCTTGCCGGGCCTTCGTTCCAATCGGCGAGGCTCCAGGAATCGCCTCCGTGCGCAACAAAGCGACCGGCGGCCTCTTTGAGTGCCTGGCGGATGGTCTTGACCGAATGTCGCTGCCACGGTGGCAGGCTTTTGACGAGTTCGAGCGAGCGCAACGGCTCCCCGGACGTTTGCAGCGCGGTTTGCGCATACTCTTCCAGCTGCGGCTGCTGCCGAGCCATCCAGCTTTGATGCGCCCAGTAACCGGTGCGTCCGACGGCCACGAGTTGATCAAGATAGGCAAGCCGCTTGCTCAGACTGGAATTGGTCATCGATTCAACCGGTGAATCGGGACTGAGGGTGAGAATCCGTTCGCGAATGTCGCGCAGATGCAGAGGCTTACCGGCGGTTCTCAGTATGCGGGCGGCTTGCCGGGCGAACGAAAGCTTGGTGAACCGAAAATCGAACTGCCCATCCGGAGTGGTTTCAATGTGCTTGGAAAACCGGATGACTTCGAGGAGTTCGTTCGCCTGAATCGCCATGTCCCGGTTGAGATGGGCGTTCGCGGCTTTGAGCAGTGAATCGGCGGGAAGCGGTTCGGGGGCCTCCTTGAGCGCCTTTTGCACTGCCATCATGCGCCGGTAATGACGGTCGCGTTCGGCAATGGCGAGGTTGGGAGGATAAAGCGTCGGGGGAAGGCGGGGATTCGATGAAATGATGGCCTCGAACTCGAAAAGCTCGGTGAACAGCGTCGCATATTGGTTCACGAACGATTCCGGCACGTCCCAGAGACTGCTGAGTTCCCTGAGCCATTCCGGGAGCTTCCAAATGTGGTTGCCGAAGGTGGCAAAGTGATCGCGAGTGCGCTGCGCGGAGATCTCCAGCTCGGTTCGAAAGCGAAATGGCAACTGCTCGTAGTTCGAGTGAAACAAGCCATTGCGAAGGGCCGACAGGATGCTGTCTTCGAGCTGCCGAACCCGTTCCCGCGTGATTCCATAGCGCT
>TARA_R110002096_G_scaffold407290_10_pt1 | contig 17026 bp, 22 predicted proteins | sample TARA_R110002096 | Tara Oceans TARA_R110002096 (sample SAMEA4397295) | marine metagenome | biome: Polar Biome; feature: [DCM] deep chlorophyll maximum layer (ENVO:01000326); material: water (ENVO:00002006), including particulate matter (ENVO:01000060) such as... | depth 35 m | reverse complement strand
CTCACTGCGGGTGTTTCTGAAAAAATGACACCCTTCATGGGACAGAATAGCTATCCGTACCGGAACCGTAAATTGCTTAAACATCCTTCTGGAAAGCTGAACTCTTGGCATTTGCCGATGGATGCGTGCGGGCGTAATCAGTTCATCTCCTTCCGGATCAGTAATGGCCGGTAAATATTGAATGAGAAACTCATTGTCAGGGCTATTGTAAAATCCGGATGGCACATAGCCTGCTTTTTGTGCAAACTGGATGGCAAAATCCATGAACTTGTGTCGTTCAGGGGTTGCCCATACTTCTGCCGGAGGCATTTTCTCTACGTCAAACTTGTCAATTTTGAACCCATCGTCATATCCGCTATGTTTATCCAATAGTTCTATTTCCAGCATTTTGGGAGACACTGGTAAAGGGATGTGTATTTCACGCTGTGCTTTTCCATTTTTGAACTGGGAAGCTCTGAACGGAACCCTGCGCCTGAAATAGTGCGTATTTGGCTTGTTGGGATCATACACATTTATCCCCATTGGGAATGGGTGATGAGCTGTAATCCCCAGCTTAATCGTAAATCGACCTCTATTTGATGGAATCGGTATCACCATACTATTGCACTTGTGCCAGTTTTAATTGTTGATTTTTCTGGTATTGGGTATAGCCGTAAACAGCAATACCCAAAATGACAATGCCCCCAATGATGATTGCACCGGTAGGTATTTTTTTGGCATCCTGCGGAGAGGGCTGGTTTTGTTCAGCCATGCCAAATTCATAATCGGATGGTTCGGCTGTGCCACCACCTCCCGCACCAAACAAGCCGAGTATGTTGCTAACGGTTCCTCCTTCCTGGAACTGTTGGCCCACATCCGACCAGAATTGCTGGCGTTTTGCCTTTTTAGCTTCCTGTTCTTCGGGCGTAAGCTCCTTCTTCTCTTTTTTCTTCTTCTTGTCCTTGTTTTTTCCAAAAAACAGGAAGTTGTCGTAGTGATCGGCTCCGCTTTGTCTGGCTAATATTGTTTCAGTTTCTCCTGCTATCATCGTTTTAGATTTTTAGACCACATGTAATATTCTTAATGTCGAACCATTGACAAAAAAAGGCACGGCCTGATAACCTTTCCCGACAAAGGGGTAATCTTTTGCTTCACCGGGAGGTAGGGGCACACCATTGACGGTAGCCGTCTGTGCGCCAACATTTTTAACAGAGCCATATAAAAAGCCCTGCGGTAGCTGGCCATCAGCGTTAAAATCCTGTTCTGTTATTTGTGCCAGTATGTCCATTGTTCAATCGCTTTATAGTTGTCATTATTAAACTGCCGGTGCAGTAGCCTGCGCTTGTGTTGCGGGTTTGTTTCCGCCAAATACCATTTTCAACACTACAATTCCTCCCACTACGGCCACTACCCATAGCAGTCCTTTTCCGGTACTTGCCAGTTGAGTTTTTGCTTTTTGATTTTCGGCTTTCAGGTCTTCCTGGGCAACCTTTTTTTCCAGCCCCAGGGTTTTCAATTCTTCCTGCTTGGTCTTCAATTCCTCCTGAATGGCTTTGTTGACATTTTTATGTGCCTGTGCCTCCGATTTAGTCAGCGGTTTAATTTCAGAACTTGTCTTAGCAGTGATGGGAGCTTCTTCTTTTTTCTTTACTGCTTCTACCTTTGGCGGTGCTGGCCTGCTTAATTCAGGATATTTTGGATCCTTTCCTTTGGAAATGCGTCTTTCATCCCGCTTTTGTCTTCGGGCAATTACCTTTGGTTTGGAAGCACGTCTTTCCTTTCGTTTTTTTAACCACTTTCCAACAAATTCATCGTACTCGTATTCGTTCCCATATTCATCTACAAAGGAGTTATAGTTCTGATGGGGTCTTTTCCCATATAACTTTAAGTCTGAATTGGGGTCTCCAAGAAACATTGTCATCGCTTTTCGTTTTTAATTATTACAGAATGATATTATTTCACCAGAGCCGGTGCAGGTTGCCCTGGAACCAATGCTCCTTTTTTACTTTTCGTTACTAAATAGCCTCCTACCAGCAGCAGCCCTACAACAATCATTATGGCATTGCCTCCAAATCCTGCTTTTTGTGTTTGCGGAACCTGGGCGTTTGCCGTTCCGCTGGAAGCAATGGCTTGTGGATTGGTAATGCGTTGTTGGGTATAGGGCATGGTGGCCACCGGTGCAGGTGGTGTTGGGCTTACCGTTTGTTGCATCACTGTTGTTTCTGCACGAACCCGTTCGGTATCGGCTTTTCTTGCATCTGTTTTGGATGCTTTTCTTTCCATCCTGGCTTTGTGCCGTTCTGCTTTTCGTTGTTTACATTTTCTGCCAAAGCAGAGGAAATTGTCATAGTCCTCCGGTAATTGCCCTGATAGTCCGTAATTGTTGTATGCCAGATTCATATTCAATAGGTTTATGTTGTTGCCGGTTGTAACTGGGGGGGGTTATTGGCTTGTTTTACAAGCACCCATCCAACCAGACTTACTGTTACTAAAATTCCTACTCCTTTAAGCCACGCCATTTTATTGGCTTGCGACCTTTCCTGTGCAGCTTTATCCGCTACTGCTTTTTCCTGTTGGGCTTTATAGGCAAATAGCGTTGACATCGTTTTCTGACTTGCCTCAGCTCTCTTTTGTTTTTTGCTTTTGACATTTCCGATGGCACTGCCTATTCCGGCTATTGCACCCATAATCAGGTTTACATAACCATCTTCCTGTTGGGATTCTGAACCTGCTTCGTCTTCATAAGCATCATATCCGTCTTGTTTTGGAAGTCTTTCGGATATGATTTTGGCAAGCTCGAAATGGAAGGCTTTTCCTTTGGTTTCAATTCCAAATAATACCTTTTGAGTTAGCTCCCTGGCCGAAGGTTTTGGCCGGGTTTCAATACCAAACACACGCAACAGTTTGCGTATCTTCTCTGGATGGTCAGCAATTACCACACCCAGTAAACCCAATGTAATGTTGGCTTCCTCAGTCAGTTCTTTTGGAACCGGTTCGTTGTTGACTATCCTAACCATTGGCTGCCACTGTTTTAGTTTGTAAGGATGAACCAACGAGTACACCTGCTATGAACACCAACCCTAATATGATCAGGCCTTCTTTCGCCTGCCTGAAATCACTTTGTTCTTTTTCTTCCTTTTCGTCCGCTTGTTTTTCTTCGTCTTTGCGATTGCGTAGTTCGTTCCAAACGATTTGTACTTCTTCGGCCAGGTTGGAATCATCCGGATTGCTATTGGATTTTCGGAGAATACTTTGGTAGTATTCCTCCAACTCGCCTTTACCCATATCTACTAATTGGTCAAGAAAGGTTGCTTTGTCGCCTTCACCATCATAATGAGAATGGCCACAAACACCGCAATAATTATCTGAGGGCTGATAGGAGTAGCTGCCACAGGCTCCGCAATAACTATCTTCCTTGCCACGTTCTACTTTGAGAATGGCTTTTTTATCGGGATGTAGCTTGATTAAGTCCTTAACTGCATTTCTGCCTCGTTTCTGTACGAGAATTTTGGCAGCTTTGACCAGATCATGTGGGCTTTCCGGTGGCTCGTAACCATAGTCGTATATTAACCTGGATACGGCTTTTGGGTTCCCATACACAATATAGTCTATGCGGTTTTGAATGAACTTTGACCTTTTGCTATTGTTCTTCATTGCTTTTTCTGTTTATGTTCAATCAAAAACAGCCAAAGCGGGGACTTTGAAAGGCCTCGACTTTGGCTGTCTTAATTGGTTGAACAAAGCCTCAATAAGTGGTTTGCACCGCTTCGGTTTTATTCTTAGCGTCTTCGCCTTCTCATAAAGCCACCCCTGCGAGGTCTCCGTCTTGCCGTCTTTTTGACTGGTCTCCTGCGAACAACTTTTTTCACCTTCCTTTTCGGTTTCAGGCCGAAAGCAGTTGGTTTTTTAGTTCGCAAAAGGTCAAGCTGTGGTAATCCGGTAGTTCTCGGTGCTTGGGAAAGTTCGGCTACGTTTTGGCCTTTGAGCAGGTTACCCATGTTCGCTCTTGCCTTCATTGTGAAGGTGAACACCACCGTAACGCCATCCTTAATAAGGAACCTTAACGAATCCTGCCCAGTAACGTCCATTTCAAAGTTGTTGTCGTCAATGAGCTGTTGCGTAAAGTTCTGTGGGGATGTTGCGTTTCGTGGCTGGTAAACCCTAACCGTGTTAGAACCTGCTGCTGTTCGCTTTGTAACTTTCAGTACATTGTCAAACTGCAAAGGATCCGACACGCTCATTTTCATACCCGCTATTTTGAACGGGTTGGCCTTCGATTCTTCCCGAACCTCTTTATGAGAAGATTCCTCAACGGTTACGGTAACTCCGGCTGGCTGTGCAGCTTCTTCGTTACCTCCAAAGATGATGGCCTCGGCATCGGCTCCAGAAGTGTTCTTAACAACTACTGTAAACGTTCTGTCGTTCGGGTCAATCCGTCCGATAGAGGTTGTTTTGTAGCTGTCGAACTGATCTTCGTATTCGCCTGCCGGTAGATATTCGACTTCTTCTTCTATGTAGTCGTCATCGTAGTACGAATCTTCATTGCCTTCAAGTCCGGTATCGAACTCGTCCTCATCATCGTAATACTCATCTTCATAGTCGTAATCGTCATACCTGTCTTCGGCATCGTCTTCGTAATCCATCAATTCGTCATCATAATCTCTCATGGTTTCAAGATTTTTGCGTGTTATTGAATAATTTTAGTTGCTCCGAACACTTTTAAGTGGTCTTCTTGGTTGAGCTTTCGGTGGATTTTTCACCGTTTTTGTTCTTGGCTGCCAATTTTTTGTCTTTGGCCTTTTTAATCGCTGGTGCAACCAGGAATGCTCCGATTGCGATACCTGCTAATCCTGCTCCTATGCAGAATGCGATTGGCTTCCAAGCAATGTCTTTTCCGTCTGCCATTTCTATTTCGTTTTAAGAATTTTTAAATGCGTTTAAGACTGTTTTTTGATTTGGTCTTTAAACCTTACAGAGTGCTAAAGTCATTGAAACAAGAAGTGTTTCCGAGCAGCGAGTTTTGACATCAGTTGAATAACAGGGGGAGTTATCGACCAGCGAAATGCCCAAAATCTGTTGAAAGATTTTTTGGGGGAGAAAGGGTATTTTTGTATTTAAGGGAATTATTTATTTAAGGGAAGGTGTCAGATAAAGAAAATAATGAGAGAAAAAAGAAGCTCTTTGCTTTAAGAAGGGGATATTATTGTCCATCTTTCTTTAAGTTGGGAGTAGAAACGGTCTATAACCTTGGAGACTTAAATACGCTTCAAACTGAACCTGAGCCGTTCTCCACCTTTTTCCATGAGTATATTCACTTTTTACAGGATGTAACTACTTCTTTCGGTTTGGCGAATGGTTGCATTATAGTTGACCGGATGAAATATGCTAACCATGAAGTATTCCGTCAGGGAGTATCATTTCAAGTTCCTTTATCGCTAAAGGAAGATGCAACAACAGAAATCAATAAAGAAATTCACAAAGTGTATTTAGGTGATGGTTATGGATCAGCCCCAAGTGCAATTACCGTAACCAAAGTTAAAGAAGTTGATAGTGCTGTTATGCTACCTGCACCTTATAGTAAATACGTTCCGAGAGTAAAAGTTACCTTTAAGAAAGATGATACCACCGGGACTTTCGATTTTGGAGCATTTTGTATTATGGAAACAATGACCCACATAGCTCAAAACAGGTATCACACGGTTGCACACGATGCTGTGCCATACAGAGCTGGTCAATTGATAGCACAATCAGAATATGATGTTATTGGTAAAAATGACCTTTTTGTTTTTGCATTATGTGATGCTTGTTTGATGACATTCCAACCAGGTCTGACTTTTTATCGTGCGCTTTGCCACATGAAGAATGATGGATTCTATCCCTCCAATGAAAGGGAGGTTTATGATTTTGTAATCCGAAACTTTAAAGCGGAGAATACTCCACTTATGTCCCATTTTTCATGGATGTCTGGATATGCTACCGTACAATATATCGGCTACCTGACCACAAGAACATTTGACAATGAAAGACATTGGATCCACCATGTTTTAATAAAAGCACATGAATTGAGGATAAACAATCCTTATTTTTAAATTGATATTATCAAGCAACCCCAGGTGGCCTCTCAATATTTTATTCATGTTCTTAATGAACTGGGCACACCTTTAATGATGAATCTGGTGGGAGAAGCATGGTTTCATCCTCCAAAGGAATTAGCACACTTATCTATACAACCAGATCGGTTTTCAGCAATTTATGAGATTTTTAATCTGTTTGAATATGGGCAGACAGAATGCGAGCTAAAGTCATACTGCAAGAACTCTCCACAGGGAGATATGACAGATGATCGTTGCGATAAAGCACCCTGGGAACGGGTATCTGATAAGCAATTGTGCGGTTATGGGGCTTTTTGGCGTACATGGGGACTTACAGGATATATACCTACCAAATAATAACGCTAAATAATTGTCAATTCGTATCTTTATTGTCGCATAAGTACACTAATTTAATCCCCTTATAGAACATAAGGCGTACATTATATATTTTTATTGGGACAATAGGATACTTATCAGGTATCCTTTTTACACATGATAGGTATGTTTTTGTTTGGTAGTTTAAAGGAATATCCCTAAGTTTGTACCTCACATGAGACATAAAGACACTTTATTAGTATCTTTTTTACACATGAAACACAAGGTAATTACAGATAAAGCAGCTCAACTTTTAAAGCATCTTTACGAAGAAGGCAAAGTATTCTTCACAGTTAAAGATGTTGAGGAGTTTTTAAGCGACACCTCAAAATCGTATGCCAAGAAAATGCTACGAGAGCTTACCGAAAGAGAGGTGATAATGCGCTTAAAAGGAGGGTTGTATGTACTGGTTCCTTATGATACACCAGTTAGTGATTTTTTTCCTAATTGGGGTTTGGTTGGAGCCAACCTGGTAGGAAATGCAAATTACTACATTGGCTATTACAGCGCATTAAAAATGCACGGTTTTACAACACAGCCTTCGATGCAGGAACAAGTGGTAACGGACAAGCGAATGAAACCGACCATTCAGAAAATTTGTAATGTGAAATTTCAATTCATATACCATACGGAAAAACATTTTTTTGGAACTAAAAAAATATGGACAGAGGCCTTGAACCGTTCCTTTCCGGTATTATATAGCGACCTTGAAAAGACCATCGTGGATTGTCTCTACAAACCCGACTATGCTTTTGGTATTGTTGAAGTGGCAAAGGCGATATACCTGGCAAAAGACAAGATAAAACCGGATAAGCTAATCAGTTATGCTAAAAAGCTGAACAGTCAGGCCGTATTAAAGAGATTGGGATTTATCCTTGAACTTTATGAAATTGATTTTCCCTTTATCGAAGAACTGCAACAGATGAAAACCATATCACATGTTGCACTTGATCCAACCCACCCAAAAGAGGGAGTAGCAAACAGACGTTGGAGCATCTATATTAATGTAGATTTAAACACCATTAAACAAGCACCATTTAGTTAATTATGATAACATCAGGAGAAATAGATAAAATTGCCAGAAAGCAAAATATTGAACCAATCGTAATTGAAAAAGATTTCGTTATTACATGGGTGCTTTATGGCATATCGAAACATGAAAAATTGCGGGAGAACCTTGCTTTTAAAGGAGGAACCGTTCTTAAAAAGAATTATTTTGAAGATTACCGGTATTCGGAGGATCTCGACTTTACTTTGATTGATGAAGGCATATCCAACGAGGAAATTTTAGAAGCCTTTGCAGAATGTTTGGAGTATGTGAGCGATGAAAGTGGTCTGATATTACAAATTAATCCTGATAAAGAAAAAGTGCATAAACCAACAGGTAGCCTGAAATTCATCATCAACTATGTTGCACCTTTGAAAGCAGCTTTGGATAACCGGTATTTGAAGGTGGACGTTACCAGAGGGGAAATCATTGAGTTTGATTTACAGGAGCGACCGGTGTTTTACGAATATTCGGATATCCCGGAAGATTTTCAGGTGAAGTGCTATTCCCTTTCAGAAGTATTGATTGAAAAAATGACTGCGGTAATGGGTCGAACCATTCCCAGGGATATTTATGATTTATGGTACTTGTTCGAGTGTGAAGGGCTGGACTTAGCCGACCATAATATTGAATTTGAAAGCAAAGCCAGAAACAAAGGCCATGACCCGGCACAATTCAGAGAGAAGCTGGAAAATACCGAAGCCACCTATAAACGGGATTGGGAAACAAGTCTGGGAAAACAGATTAAAGATTTACCAGACTTTAAAGATGTAATGCGTGAACTAAACAAACACCTTCGTAAATTCTATTGATTATGGAAGCAATAAGCAAAACCAAAAACCAGCAACACAGCAACCTTTTTGCAGACCCCTGTTTTCAAATACTGCATTACTGGGATGCGGAAGAAAGCCTGTATGTAGCGATTAAAAAGAAGGATGAGTCTGGTAATCCTATTTTCCCAGGGAGAAACCTAACGGAAATTATCGAAAGCACGGTAAAACCTGCATTGAGCGAAATTTTATGCAAAGAATTAACCGGCTATTTTGACCCGACTTACTCCTTTAGCATGGATGAAAAGTACGTGTTGCTCAATAGTGTCAATAATGTGGCGGTTTGCAATATTTAATTATAGATTTAAACTAAATCAGGATATGGAATTTCTATTTTTACAGACAAAAATTAACGAGCGATTGGATGCCTAAATTTCACGAAAGGACAAATAAAAAGATAAATGACTTTGAGGTTTCCGTGTATGAAGTGGATAACAAGGATGCAGGCGAACAGCTCAAACTGGAGGAATACCTGACATCCAAAATCAAAAACATTAAGATATACAATGACCTGGATAAATATGCCGATTTGCTTAATGTCCCCAATATTGATGCTGCATTTGCAGAAAAGCTAAAAGCCAGTATTAAGGAAATTTGCGATCCTAAAAAACATCCCATTCAGGCCTTTGATATACGCAGGTCATTCGTTACTGAATTTCTTTCTCAACTCTTATTGGAACGCAATTATAGTTGTGTGTTCTATGAGGAAGCCGATAAGAAAATCAACGTTGACCCGGTACTGATTGAAAAACATTCTGCCGGCATAGATGTTACCGGGATTCAAAGGGATACTGATGCCATGAAATTTGTGGTCTGTGAAGTAAAGGCTTCCAATAGTAAAATTCCATGCACAGAATCTGAACCACTATTAAATGATATTAAAAAAGCATACGAACTGGAAAATAAAAGGTTAACCAGGGAGATTTTGAGTTACTGCCGAAAACTAAATGATACCGATGATGATATGCTTACCGGGGTGGTAGAATTTCTTGTCAATATTCTGGCCAAAAAAGATGATAAAGAATTTGTTCTCGACAACATTATTTTCTTTCCCTTTTTGATTCGCCAAAATGCCGACATAGTTACAAATAGTGACGTAAGCGATTACAATGTGTTTGGTGAAGAAAAATTTAATGGGTCAGCGATTAAAGGGATTATCTGGTCATTCAATAACGATATAAATACATTTTGTCAAAATATTTGGAGCAAAGCATTAGCCGATGCCTAAGAGTAATTTCAACATATTAGTCCAAAAAATATCTTCTTTATTTGATAAAGAATCATCGGACATTGCTCAGGTACTCAACCTACTGAACGAGCATGAACGGCTGGAACTATTCAGAAAATTTGATATAGAGCAACCGGATGGGGCATGGAACCAACTTCAGCATGATACTGAATTAAAGCTGGATGCTATCAACTCTTTGTTGTTGGTATTGATTAACAAACCTGTTTTTCAAGGGAAGAAAATAAAAGATAAAAGGGACTTGTTGAAAGACCTTTATAGGTTGTCATTTGAATTGCACTGCACCTACTTTGATAGCTTGCCTGAAAACAGCATTGATAAAATTGAATCTCTGATGCTCTTAACCCTTAATGGTGTTAGCGGAGACCGTGTTACCGAAGTGGCTATTTGGATTGAAGACCACTTGTATCTGCTTCAAAATATGCCAACGGACGAAATTAAACTTGAACTCAAGTTAAAGTCGTACAACCTGTTGTTGCATTTGTTTGGTAAACTTCATAATGAAGAACGGTTACAGGCACTTGAAAATGCCATGCAACAAGTTGAGGACTGTTTAGCTAGATTCCAGAAAACCGAGTTAGAGAAAGAAAACATAAGTGTAGAAAACGGATTTTTTATTGGGCTGTTCGCCAATTTAGTTCATGCAACACAATCAGTGAAAACCTATTTACTGAATGGAAAGACTAATCAGTCAGAGAATATTTATTCGCTTATTCGTACTTACCTGTATAATGCGGATACGCTTAGTGCAAATCTTGACGATGACAGGCTTCATATTATTATCAAGCATTGTAAAAACGCATTAGACCAATTATCCCAAAATTCTATCTGGTCAGTTGCCAGCCAGTCTCCATTGATCCGTAAGTTCTTTGAGAACAACATCCGGTCAAGGGAGAATATGATATTAACCTTTCTGCCCTCACAGCGCAATTCTATTCTGCAAGTGTTGAGTGCAAGAAAAAGTATTGTGGTAAATATGCCCACCAGTTCAGGTAAATCATTGCTGGCAGAACTCTATATTCTTTTTACCATTCAGAACCAATCTTTTGATGGCTTCAAGCCAACAATCGGTTATGTTGTTCCTACCAATGCACTTATCAATCAAGTGAAGGCAAAATTGAGGAAAGTGTTTTCTGATTTCGGATTTAAGGTAGAAAGTGTATTGCCGTTTTATGAAACAGATTCTATTGAAGAAGAAATACTCATGCAGTATGGTCACATAGACGTGTTAGTTACAACACCGGAAAAAATGGACTTCATGGTGCGTAATGATAATCCGGTGATTAAAAACCTGAAACTGATTATCATGGATGAAGCCCATAATATATCGGATGAAGGGCGGGGGGCTAAATTTGAATTGTTGCTATCTATTATAAAGCAGAAGCGTTCCGATGTAAACTTTTTGCTACTTAGTCCTTTTATTGAAAACTCAAACACTATAGCTGAATGGTTAGGAGACACGGAGCAAAACTCTGCTGCTATTACAATTGACTGGTCGCCAACCAAACAATACATAGGCTGTAATCTACTCAATAGTGCAAAAACAGAAAGTGATGTGGTTTATTTTCCAAGTGGGAGAAACAACATCGTAGAAGAAGAAATGTTAGTCCCTTTAAATGTTAATCCGCAATACATAAAAGAAAAAATCGGGGCTAAAAGAATTGATTCCGCAGTGAAAAATATTGCATTGCTGGAAAAATATATTCGTTTGGGCGATACAACGTTGGTTTTGTGTAAAGGGGCTGATTCTGCACAAAAAACTGCAAGCATCGCATTGAATTATTTCAAAGAAAAGAATGCGCTGGTGGATATTAGTAGTAGGCCTGAAATACAAAACACGCTTACCATCATCAAATACGAGAGCCAGGAGGATGACCCAATGATAGAATGCCTCAAATATGGAGTAGCTTTTCATCATGCAAGGCTGAATGGTATTGTTAAGGAGGAAATCGAAAAACTGGCAGCTTCAGGAATCATTAAATTGCTGTTCGCAACCACTACGTTGGCTCAGGGAATGAATTTTCCCATCACCACTGTAATTTTTGATACCCTAAAACTGGGAGGTGGGAAAAACACAAAAGACATGGATGCCACAACTTTCTGGAATATTGCCGGTAGAGCAGGAAGGGCATACATGGACAGGGAAGGGCATGTGATTATTGGATACAAAGAGAGTAAAAAGGCAACAAAAGCACTTACGGTTAATTACATCAAAAAAGACTTGGAGAAAATTGTGTCCTCCCTTAGTGATTTCTTTAAGAACATTGAAGGACATGTGGAGTTCAATTATAAACTCGTTAGGGAGAACCCTGCCATTTCTAACTTTTTACAGTACCTCAATCACATTGTTAAAGTGGCTCATAAATACAATTTGAATAACATAGACACCAATCGGATCCGGAGTATATTGAATACTTCTTTGTTTTATAAAGAGGGGGAATTTGAACAAGGATTTATTGAAACTCAACGCAAGATTAATGACTTCTCTATGAGCTACGTCAATTATCTGAAAGGTGAAAACAAAAATCAACTGACATTAGCCGATGTTTTCGGAGTAAGTAATATCAGTTTAAACGTGGTTACCGCTTCCATCATTGACCACAAGGAGATGATTAAAGAGGTGTATCCAGAAAGTGAACAGGATAATCATTTTCTGGCTTCTAAGATTGTGTTAGAAAGCAAAAATGTAGAATCGTTGGCAGAGATCATTGATATTATTGCTAAACTCCCGGAAATGCAAATTTCAATTTGGAACAAAACAGGCAAGCTCGATTCGGAAAGCATTGCACGGGTGATAATCGGATGGGTGAATGGGGAAAGTGTTCCGAAAATTGCCCAATCTATTAAGAAAGAGGCTAACGATACAGAAAACTATTTGCGAGGCCTTTGTAATCAATACATCAATGGTAGCCTGAAAAATTTTGTTCCCTGGGGAATAAACATATACCAGGTACTCACCAAAGATGATAAGTCTGATAATGCAAAGATGTTGCCTTCCTTTATTTACTACGGTGTAAACGACAAGGAATCAGTAATACTTTCCAAAATTGGTGTGCCAAGATTTCTTGTTTCGAGCATTAAAGGAGCATTGAAAAAACAATTTTCCAATCAATCCATATCTCCCAATAATATTGAAGAAGTGAGAGAGCGTATTAAGCAATTACAGGATTATGAGTTTGGCGAAAATGATGCGGAAAAAGCCAAGTTGAAAAATATAGTAATGAACTATATCTAAACAGTTCTTATTTTTTACTTAAAGATTTTATTTTGAAAGTTCCGCTCGTAACCCATTCCCCACCTTCTGCTTTTTCAAAGTGAAAATCGAGAAATTCAATGTCAGCTACATTAATTTCTGCTTGCCTGCTATTAAAATCTTTCATCACATTGATCTTGGCTACTGACCTTATTTGGCTTTCCCGTTCCAGTTGTCCGGGAAGGTAGGCTTTAAATTCCACTGTGCTGTTGGTAACATAACTCATAGTCAGTAAAGATACGTGTTTCCGTCAACATATTAAATAAGTCATCAAACGAATTGAAAACGGATACCAATTTCGTATCTTTGTAGTGTAAAAATATTGAATTTGTAGCGTCAAGTTACGTATTCTTGTCTCGGAAAACTGGTAATCTTCTAATGACAAAACAAGAATGCAAACATGACGTCCACGATATGCGTGGGCGGAGTTTGCTTTGTTTTGTCGGGTATACCAGTACCTCCGAGGCAGGTGAGCTTGTCAGCCCACGCTGCATTTTGTAGAACCCGTATTGCAGGGCTGGTAATACACAAACAAAGGAGTAACACATGAACTCTATGTTGGTAACAGCAGTCTGGGTTTATCTATTTTGAGATAGCAATACATAAGGATCTGAAAGCGTAAAGCTCTGTTGTAAACGTTAGGAAATCGGCAATTTCACAAACACACAGGCATTACAGACTTTCGCACACAATATGCGTGGGCGGGGTTTGTTCTGTGTGTAGGTATGCCGATACCTCTAACGTTGCAAGCTCGCAGTCCACGCTCTTTTTACTTCTCCGGGTTTGGTTCTGCTGCGTATAAGGTCTTTTAGTTCTGCTTCCTCCTGTTACTTCCCTTGTTTATAAAAACGTTGAAACCATGTGTCAACAAAAGCCATTGCAATCAGGGGATCTTGTACGCTTCCCTAATGAACGCAATCCTGGCAAGCAGATTTACGGGATTGTGTTTTACCTGGAGGAAAAACTCTTTTTATTAATGCCGGACGGTAGCGTTCTGGTGCAAGTACCGATTGATTCCTTAGAGTGGGTATGCCATACTGCTCTTGTCCACTGTGATATTTTCAGGTCTTTGGAGCAAGTCCAGGAAGATTTTGCTTCCGGGAGGTTCGATGATGTTGTCGGGCCACTTCACAAACTCATGGAAAAGGCAACAGTGTAACTTATTTATTCACTTTAAAATTCAATCGTTATGAAAAAACAAATCATTCATTTACTTCAATCAGGCTTGTATCGTTTTTTCCTGATGCTGATGCCTTTGGCAGCCATCCTGGATATGATTTACAAGATGAATTTCTCTAATTTTTCAGATAAAATAAGGCACTCCATTACGGTGATGCAATTTGCTTACATCTTTTCAAGAGCAGGAAAGGAGCAAGGACAATGGTAAGTATAGAAAAAGATCGGTTGATTATCGAGATACGACACGATGACCCGGAACAACTGCTACACGATTACAGGAAGGCACTAACACTGACAACCCGTACAATCCTTGCCAATAAAGATAATTTTCTCTGTGAGGAAAGCTGTGAATACTTCCCATTTTTATTAGGTCTGTTGAATGAAATGGAGTTTGATGAGCTTCAATTACGAAAAATACGAAAGCTGCTGATTGCTTATAGTATTGAGGGTTAGTCCGAGGTTTTGCATGGTGGGCAGTCGGGAATATTTTCATCAAGAGAGGTGAAGGAAAGCTGTTGGCCTATCTTCATCCAGTTCGTAAACCAGGCGGTAGCAAACCAGCTTCCATCTCCTTTTCCATCGGGGGTCTGAAAATTGATGCGCTTATCAAAAAGTATCACTTCCAGTCCACAGCAACGGAAGAAATTTTGTCGTTTTTCGGTTTCAAAAGTGGTAAGTGGGAGCAAAAAGGCAAAGGGTTTGCCCAAAAGGTAGGCTCTTTCCAGAAACTCCTGTTTCAGAGAATAAGGTGGATTGGTAATAATGCAATCGTACTTTTTGGGTTCCCATCCTAAAAAATCCTTTCCCGAAAGTATATCCGAACTAATAACCTTGAACCCCTCCTTACGAAGTGCGTTCACCAAATTTCCATCACCGGCAGCACACTCCCATATTGTCCAGTTCTTCTTTAAATGAGGCAATAATGGAGTGAGTGCTTCCGGTGGAGTTTGAAAATCATCTGACTGACCGTTTTTAAGAGGCGGTTTCATCTTTCTATTAAGGCCAGTTTTTAACGTTACAATATTCAGTTGCTTTTACCCGGTAAACACCTAAAACAAATCTCCACAGTCTTCCTAAATCCATGATTTCCAGAAATTCTATCTTTCTCCAATGACAAAGGCCGTATAGCATTATCTTTTCTTTAATGATTTGCAGCGATGGATTGGAGCAATTGAAATAACAGCGTAAGTGCTGTTGAGTAATCCCATTTAGAATGTTTACATAAGGCTTAGGCATGGTCATAAAAACAAGCCCGTTCTCCAGTAATAGGAAAATATCCGGAAAGAAACGATTGGGAAAACCATAAGGGTCTATGTCAACCACATCATAGGTTTTTTTATTTGCGATTAGGTTGTGAAATATCAGGAAACTATCTCCCGTCTTTAATTTCCGGTCATAGGCTTCTAACGTTCCGTATTGTGTAAATACGTTGGAAAGATTGCCACAACCGGCAAATAGTTCCAATATTGAAAGGTGATGGTGTCCTGATAAAAAACGGTTAATCTGTTCCGTTTTTTCTTTAGGATGATGTACTTCATCAGCATTACTTTTTTGTTTATTACGTACTACATCATGCCTTACTGCCCGATATGTTTTGTCTGTATTCAAATTTTCCTAAATGGCTTCAATCTGGGCAACCAATCTCGATTTGATGATTTTAAAACTTTGCTTGTTGGTGAAAATTTTCGCCTCACATTCCTGCACCAACCGTAGTAAGTCTCGTTTCTTTTTCAGGTCAATTAAATCGCTTAACCAGTAGGCTTGTTGCTGTGGAATGTCTTTCCGTCTTTCTTGCTTATGTTGGCCCAGAACAAATTCATACCTGGTCTGGTGTTCCTTATCATAGAACAATTCTTCAGGGATATAGTCAATAATGCTTTGAATACTCTGCTTTTTCCCTTGCTGCTTTTCAAGAAAGTTGAGCAGGTTTGCTTCTGTTTCTTTGTCATGGGGAGCAACCATATTTTTTGCATCATTGCCCTTTTCCAACTGCTTCTGAGTTTCTACCTTATCGGCAGTCAAGTCTGTGTTTACTGTTTCTTCCATTATTGTTTTGATTTTTAAGGGTTATTGATTTTTCATTTTCGCTCTTGCGATATTCCCATTTCTATTCAGGAAATAGAGGTAGCCTTGAACTTTGGTTATTCCCGGCCTGGCTACTATTGTTTTCTCTTTCGAGCTGGGATCCATTTCAACCAGATTGCCACCACTATTGATGTAGTAGAGCTTGCCTTTCTTTCTGTTAAAATGGAGTATTGCGACTTCTGTTGACATATCTATTTGTTTTTTGATTAGTAATATTCTCACCCTGTTATTGGTTGTTGAAATGGGCTTACCGAACCGGATTCATGGAACCGCAGATAATCGGAAATTAATTTAATGATGGCTGCATTGCGATTTTTGTAAACGAGCTTGTTATTAAAATCTCGTTCCAATTGCATCATTTTTATTTTCCTGCCTTCTTCCTGGTCAATAAACTTTTTGCAGGAACGGATGTAGGCAGCCCTGCTGCAACCTCTTATTCGCTGTTTTCTTAAATTGACATACACAAAAAAGCTGGCACGCCTGTCAAATTCATCCTCACTGATTCTTCCACTTGAAAAGGCAGTATAAGCCAGATCATATTGTTCATCCACTATAAGTTGGGCAATGCGTACAATGGGATATTTTGGAATGCGCTCTTTGATGTAGGTTACATCATCTACCTGATGGTGCAGGCGAAGCCAGGTACAGTTTTGCCAGGCAGTCCGGGTTATTTTCCCGATGGATTGATGGGTGAATATGATGTCCACTCCTTTATGTCGCAGCGTACACAGGGCAGAAATCATGTCCTGACCTTTTTCACCGGTCATGTAATCGTCAATGTCGTCCAGTAAAATCAGTCCGTTCCGAAAGTATTTGAGAATCTTTTTAACAACTTCTTTCTTGTCTTCTTTACCCATTGGAGAACCATCCTGGTTGAATGGCCGGATGCGCCTGGGTCGTTTGGCCATTAACTTATGAAGCTGGTCGGGAGAAACGGTT